>Ga0116152_10003751_pt1 | contig 12134 bp, 11 predicted proteins | sample AD_UKC119_MetaG_FD_89894 | JGI IMG/M metagenome (GOLD analysis project Ga0116152, IMG submission 89894) | Active sludge microbial communities of municipal wastewater-treating anaerobic digesters from Hong Kong - AD_UKC119_MetaG | ecosystem: Engineered > Bioreactor > Anaerobic > Digestate...
TGAATTGGCGTGACACTAACTCCCTGCCCAAATGCTGTCGTTGCTGTTTCCAACAATCCAATATCATTTACATCAAATAATATTCCCTTTTGTTCTCCCGATACATCGATACCCGTCTTTTCACCAAAACCAAACATATCAATATATTTAAATAGTCTTTCTTTACCAAGTTTTAAACCCATTGATACAAATCCCGGATTACATGAGTTTTCAAATACTTGTAAAAATGTTTGATGCCCATGGCCTTTTGTTTTCCAGCATTTAAGTTTTGCTCCTTCTACTGTAACTGAACCACTATCATAAAAAGTATCTTTTTCTAAATTAATAAGTCCTTCTTCTACAACAGCTGCCGTCGTTATTATTTTAAATGTTGAGCCTGGCTCATAAGCATACCAAACTGGTAGATTTCTATTTAATGTTTCTTCACTAAAATTTTGATAATTATTAGGATCAAATGAAGGTCTGCTACTCATCCCATATATTTCTCCTGTTTTAGGATTCATAACAATTGCCAAAGCATTGTCAGGTGTAAACATATCCATAACATTATCAAGTTCTCTTTCTAAAGATGTTTGAATATCATAATCAATCGTTAAGTATATATCATTCCCAGCCTCAGGAGATTCATATGATTCACTAATTTTTAATTTATTTCCCTTTGCATCTGCATAATATTTTATAGCACCAGATAAACCTAATAAATAATCATCATATTTAAGTTCAAGTCCACTTAGACCTTGATTATCTATTCCAACATATCCTAAAACATGCGAAAGAGATTTTCCATTAGGATAATATCTCTTTGATTCTCTTACTAAATGTACACCATCTAAATCATGACTACTAATTTCATCTGCAATTTCAAAACTTAAATTTCTTCCTTCTGGATGAACTTTTTCTAGAGATGAAATCTTTGTTACGTGTTCATATATATCATTAAATTCTACTTTTAATATATCAGAAAGTATTTTAGCGGTTTCTTCTTTGTTCTTTACTTGATTGGGAACTATGTATAAAGATACTGTTGTAACATTTGTTGCAAGTATTTCCCCATTTCTATCATAAATATTTCCCCTATCTGCCGATATTGGTAATTCTCTACTCCACAAGTCATCTGCTAGAAGTTCTAGTTTTTGGTAAGAAATAGTTTCAATAAAAATAATTCTAAGTGCTATTATAATTAGTAATAGTATTATCAATAATAATATAATTTTTATTCTTTTATTTATTAATTTTTGAAACACTTAGATCACCTATTAAAAGATTATTTATAAATGACAAAAAAAGAACTACATTTAAATATAGTTCTTCATATTATCGTTTAATACCACTATCAATATTGGGATCTGTTGCAAACTCTTTAGCGGCTCTATAATATTTATCATTATTAGGATTATTACTATTTTCTAATGTGTAACCCAAATTTTGAGCATACTTTTGATCTATAACTAGCATGAATGTCGTATCATATATAAGATTATCATGTAAAATCCATGTATGTTCTCCATTTGGACTATTTTTTGTACCCACTAGAAATTTATTTGTTCCTCCATTAATTTTACAGTTATCAAAAATATAACTTACTAATTTTGACATTGTAGTACAAGCTCCAATATTGTATCCTGTCACGAAAGCATCTTGAAGGCTATGAGATGATCTTAAATGTAATCTCAGCATTTTATCCCATTCTTCTTCAGATAATCCTCTTATAGCACCATTTTGTATTCCACTAACAATTACACTTTCAAATTCTTTATTAGTAGACAATAATTCTTTAGTAATACGTATACCTTCACAATCAACATTATTATAGAGTTTAAGTAAAATACTTTCTATATTAATTTTATCACTCCTCATCTTTCTCGGTATACAATATCTTTAAATTAGCTTTTATGACTGTATCATCTGATATCAAAGTATTTTTTTTAGGTTCTTGTGAATAAACATACCCATAACCATTTAATTCATAATTAATGTTTAACAAGTTAGCAACTGCAATTACTTCTTTTGATGAATATCCTATTAAAGAAGGCATTTCATAATTGTTATTATTTGTAAGTAAAAACATTTTTTCATTAGAATTTAACACATTCCCTTTTGATGGATACTGATTAATTATTTTATCTCCATCACCTATTACAACATACGAAACATTATTTTTTTCCAGTTCTATTATGGCATTGTCCGTATAACTATTTATAAATGATTTTACGTTATAATTTTCTGTTTTTTCATCTTTATCTGAATTAATATTAAGATATGTTGCAATACTTTTAATTACTTTAGAGGTTGCTTTTGAAAGAGGAACTGAAGAAGCTGCTTTTACTCTTTTAGCTGCTATATAAATAATTATCTCTGGGTCATCTTTAGGAAGCATTAAAGATACTGAACGAATAACATTGTAATCATCATAATAATATTTGCCTGCTAAAGTATTATACAATTGTGATGTCCCTGTCTTAGCAATAACATCATACCCATCAACTCCATATATTGCTCCTGTTCTATATCCCGATAAATATACAACATTGTGCATTAATTCTCTTACTTTTACTGCAGTTTCTTTGCTAGCCACTCTACCAAGTTCAGTTTTTTTATTTGCCACAATTACTTCACCTGTGTCACTATCAACCACTTTTGCAACTATATATGGTTGTAGTAAAATTCCATCGTTAGCAATGGCAGTAAGTGCTTTGATATGTTGCATAGGCGTTGTTGTTACACCTTGACCAAAACCTGCATTATATATTTCGGATAGATATTTAAATTTTACGATGCCAGCACTTTCGTTTGCAAGCCCCACTTTTGTTTTTTGACCAAAACCCATAAGTGCAAAATATTCTTTCAAATCATCAGCATCAATAAAATTATTCAAAATATTAATAATCGCTACGTTGCTAGATAATGATAAACCTTGGTCATATGTAATTGTCCCCCACCCTTTTCTATTCCAATCATAAATAGTCGTTTGATCATCTACTTTATAGTTACCTGATTTTAGTGTCGCATTCCCATCATATGTTCCCTTTTCCATAGCGGCCATGTAAGTATACAACTTCATCGTCGAACCAGGTTCAAAAGGCAATGATACATTTAAATCATAATAATTTTCAATATTTAATACATTAGGATTGAATGATGGCTTTGATGACTCTGCTAGTATGGCTCCTGTTTTTGCATCAGCCACTACCATCGTAATCCATTCCATATCATAATTATCAAAACTTTCATTTAATGCCTGTTCTACAAAAAATTGGATATTGCTATCTATTGATAGATATATATCATTTCCTGCAATTGCATCTTGTCTAATTTCTTTGGTGTTTGGAATTTGATAACCATTCGCATCTTTTTGGTATTCAATATAACCATCAGTACCGCTTAACCCTTCATTATATAATTGCTCTATTCCTAACTCACCAGTCATTATCCCCTCATCATTTTTTTTAGCATAACCTAATGCATATGATAAAAACTCTCCATTTGGATAATATCTTTGAATAGACTCAATAAAATCTATCCCTGGTAAATTTAAGACCTCTATTTTTTCTTTGGTAAGTTCCGTTAAATATTTTCCTTTAGCGCCAAACTCTACTTGATATAAATCTTTTTGATTTAGATAACTTAATATTTTTTCTTCTGTCATATCTAACACTGTTGCTAACTGCTGAGCAGTATATTCTTTATCTACTACATGCTGTGGATTATTATAACCCTTACTTCTAGATTCATCTAGATATGCAATCAATGTATATGATGAAACATTTTCAGCAAGCACATCGCCATTAGTATCATATATAGTACCTCTTCCAGCATATATTGTCTTTTTAGTAGTAGTTCTATTTAGGGCAAATTTTTCTATATTTATACCATCAATTTTGGTTGCAAGTGCCAAATAAGATGTCCTAAAAATTAAAATTATAAAACAAAAAAAAGCAATAATAAGCACTAATTTATTAATCTTAATGTTATTCTTAGCTTTTTTCATTTTATCACTACCTATTCTTCTATTACTTTAACACTACTATTATTATAGCTTAATCCCATCTCTTTCGCAATAGCTTCTAAATTTTCAAGTGATGCAAGTTCATTTATTTTCATTTCTAAAGCAATATTTTCCTTTTCTTCTACTTCAATCTTAGACTTTATTTTCTCGTTCTCATAATTTATTTTAGATAATGTAGATTTTGAAAATAAACACACAATAGGAAAAGACAAAACTAATATTATTGTAAATATTAATAGTAACCTCTCAAATTTGTTTAATTTTAGTGTTTTCTTTTTTGCCATTTTATCTTTTCCTTTCCAACCCTATTTTATTCTTTCTATGATTCTCAAAAGTGCCGAAGCACTACGACTATTATTATTTATCTCTGTTATAGTAGGCTTAATTGCATTATTTGTAATTACTTTAAAATCTGGTAACAAATCTTTGTCCATATTAGGCATCCCTTTTATTAAAGGATCTTCTTTTGATACTTCATTAAATATCTTCTTACATATCCTATCTTCTAAGGAGTGAAATGTTATTACACATAATCTTCCTTCAATATTCAATAATTCAAGTGATTGATATAATGCATCTTGCAATACATCCAATTCTTTATTAACTTCAATTCTAATAGCTTGAAATACTTTTTTTGCCGGATGAGTATGTCTTTTATCTTTATATGGTATAACTTCATCTATAATTTTTACTAGTTCCAAAGTTGTATTAATTGGTTCAATATTTCTATTTAAAATTATATTTTTAGCAATTCTTCTTGCATGCTTTTCCTCACCATATAATCTAAATATTCTAATTAGTTCATCCTCACTATAATTATTAACTACCTCATAAGCAGATAACTTGCCATCTTGATCCATTCTCATATCAAGGCGGGCATCTTTCATATAACTAAATCCTCTAGAAGCTTCATCTATTTGAGGAGATGATACTCCTAAATCGAATATTATTCCATCTACTTTATCAATGCCTTGTTCGCTTAATTTTTCTTTTAAATTTCTAAAATTGCTATGAATAAGTGTGTAATTATTGCTTACTTTTTTAAGCAATTCGTTGCTAGCAGAAATAGCATTTAAATCTTGATCAAATCCATATAAATGGCCAGTAGATAACTTTTCTAATATTTTTTTGCTGTGGCCTCCATATCCCAATGTACAATCAATATATATACCATCACTTTTGATATTTAATCCTTCTATTGTCTCTTCCAATAAGACACTTACATGCTTATCCATTTAGATGTCCAAATTCACTTCAAATAAATGTTCTGCAATATCAGATAACGAATCATTGTTATCTAGCATAAACTTATTCCAAGTTCCTTCATCCCAGATCTCTAAGCGATCGTTGACACCAATGATAACGCACTCTTTAATAAGAAATGCATATTGGGCAAGTGATGTTGCAATTGTAATTCTTCCTTGCTTATCAAATTCACACTCTGTTGCTCCCGATAGAAAAAATCTTACAAAACTTCTGGCATCCTTTTTCGTAAATGGCAGTGATTTTAGTTTTGAAACAATTTGTGACCACTCTTTTTCAGAATATGCAAATAAGCATCCTTCAAGTCCTCTTGTAACTATGATCTTGTCACCTAAATCATCACGAAATTTAGATGGAATGATTATTCTTTTTTTCTCGTCAATATTATGATGATATTCCCCCATTAGCATATTCATCCACCACTTTCTTCCACTTTCTTCCACTGTCTACCACTATTCTACTACATTACTTCTTTATTTGTAAAGCATTTTTATAATATTTCACAAAAAAGGAACACATTTAATGTGTTCCTTGACAGTTTAATTAAATTATTTGAAAACTCCATATTATTTCTTTGACTGAATCAAGCAAAATGTCAAAGCATGAGTAATCAGCAACATATGTTAATATAAATATCATATCATTGCTTTTACCAATACTTATCATCGCTTGTTCTTTATCCGTTTCATATAAGTATTGATATGCATCATATCCTTTTTTACAAATCGTAGTTTCAGTTTTATTTATTAAACTATAATTTGGATTATCTTTCTCTATTTCATTTAAAACATCATCTATCAAAGTTGACAATTCACTTCTTTTATATTTTTCATCTAAAACTATTATATCAACTTGAAATAGACTTTTTGATTTGTGTACAAGTTTTAAACTTGTATCGCCTTTTGATTCTATTGACCAATTCTTATCATATGATAATTTGAAATTATCATTTTTATAATTTTTTACTCCTTTATCTATAATCATACTGAAAATTATAGTTATAGAGAGTATAGTTAGAATAATTATCATAATAATGGCCAATAAGTTTTTCTTTTTATCCATATTGTAGCTCCTTTTCCATTATTACTACTATTAAATAATTAAATTCTTTTAAGAGTACCACACGATACTGTATACCTTCATATACCTTTTTATTTTCTCCATCTAATACAACTTTGTAACCAGATCTTTCAAGTTCATTTCTAAAATCAAGTGCCATATCCATAGAATCAAACGAATTGCTGACGGGATTAACATATCTAAAGCTTATTATTCCATTATATGATGCCACTTTAACAGGCGCCATCGATACAGTATGCTCTACATCGCCAATTCCAATATAATTGTTATACACCTCATCAGTAACACCAATTTTAATAGTTTCTTGTTCAACTTTTCCATAATATTCTTGATATTCAAAATAAGTAGAATCCAAATTAAAAGCAGTATTATCCGTAATTGGTATTATTTTACTTTCAATATTAAAATTAATATTATCAACATTGATTATGAAATCTACTTTTGCTTTATTAGGCCAAAATACTATCACTAAGAATACTATTATACATAGCATAGTAAAAATAATTGTTATATTTAATTTCTTTTTAGTCATATGTTTCTCCTACAAATATTTTTTTAGCACTTTGACAATCTCTATACTTGCGCCAGCAGCATCATTACCATTTAAATAGTAATCATGGAATGCTTCTGCAATAGTTTCATCATAAATATACTCCCCCTTGGCATTCATTGCCATCGCATAATCTGAAATGCTTGATCTAAAATCATCAATAGAATTATAATCCCCAGGATTTTTCTTTGCATAATTACTATATGCTTCATTAATAATAATTTTAGCTAAATATCCTTCGTTATATGCTTTTATTGTATTATAATAATTTGAATAATTCATCTTCTGAATGTAGAATTTTTCACTAGTTTTATAATATTTATTTATGGCAACAAACGATAAATAATGGCCAAATTCATGTGCAACTATCGAATAACTAGTAACGTTTTTAGGAAAGTAATTATTTCTTTCAGCATTTTTTAGTGCCAAATCTAAATCATCCTGGTTTAAGTAATAGCTACTATTTAATACAATCATGTTTTTTACAACCCATGGATATTTTTTTGATTTATTAGCCGTAGAAAACAAAAATCCGTACTTAAACGATGCAAGAGGTGAAGATGAACTACTAGCATTCATTAATGTCAAATTGCTCATATACCCAGATACATTGGGAAATTCTTTATATATTGTACCAAGCACCTTTTCAATTTCTAGTGCCAAATTATATTCTAATTCGCACAAATTAACTGCAACAATATCATAATTATTTTGAATTCTAGTTTCGATTTCGGCTACTTTACTATTAGAACACTTCTTTTTTTGTGATTCAGAGTCTTCGATTATTAAATTTATAGCATCACTCTCGCTTGTTACATCCGGGTTAATATAAGTAGAATCATACACTATTGATGTCCCACTTTCAACTGGAATAGGATCTATTATCGTAGTGCTATATTCATATCCATTATCAGTAAAATATAGTTGATATTTATTATCTTCAATTATATATATGGCACCGCATACAACGAAATAAAGAATAGCAACTAAAAAGATACTGTTAATAAGTTTTTTATATAGAACTTCCTTGGCAGCAGTAGTCTGTTTAACATCTCCATAATAAAATTCTTTTATCTCTTGGCTTTTTCTTGCCATATATAGTACCTACCTTATCAATTATATAATAGCATTTTAATCTCATTTATTCAAGATAATAAAAAAAAAGAGATTACTCTTTTTATTCTACTACAAATGAATATCCATTTGATATATTGCCAAAGTTATCTTTAGCATATGCATAATAAGTTGTAGACACACCATCTTCAATTGGCATCGTAACATCTAAACTAACACTAATATTAGATTCAAGTAAAAATGTGTCAAAGCATTCATTATCAGTTTCTATCAAAGTATCAACATTAGACTCAGTAGTGATACACAATCCATACAATCCACTACCACCTGCTTGATCAGATATAGTAAAACTTACTAATTTTGTTTTACCAATTTCAGTATCAGTAATGTCAGAAAGAGTTGCAGTGATTGATGGCGCAGTGATATCAACTATAGCTTGGAACTCTCCGCTTAAATCGTCTTTAGATTTAGCATATTCGTGAATTCCTACATATGCTCCTACACCTACTACTATGATAACTAATAATATAATCAACAATTTTTTCATTTCTGAATCCATATTTGGATTTTTTGTTTTTATCTTTTTACTCATAACTACGCTCCTTTATAATCTAATATTAACATTATAAAAATATTTTTGCAACTATTTTTGAACATTATTATAATCACATGCTGTACATTTGACTGATTTATCTTTTTCAACTAATATTTTACCACATTTTGGACATAGTTCCCCAGTTGGTTTATCCCATGAAGCAAATGTGCATTTGGGATAATTATTACAGCCATAAAATATCTTACCACGTTTAGTCTTCTTTTCAATGATTTCACCATTTCCACATTCTGGGCACTTCATAATGGTCACAATTTTTTTGGGTTCCTTTTTTATAAACTTACATTTGGGATAATTACCGCAGGCAGTAAACATTCCATATTTACCTTTTTTAATTACTAAATCTCCACCACATTCTGGACAAACTTCTCCAGTTTTTTCTGGTTCTGCTTTTTCCATCTTATCAAAGGCACTTTTAAGCATAGGATCAAACTCATCATAAAAGCCATTCAGTAGCTTTAAATAATCTAATTTGCCATCTGCAATCTCATCAAGTTCGTGTTCCATATTAGCAGTGTATTTAACATTAATTAAATTACTAAAATATTCTTGCAATTTATGAGTTGTTAAAATTCCCACTTCGGTAGGTTGAAATTTTTTATCAATCATAACTACATAATCTCGTTCTTTTAATGTATCAATAATTTTAGCATATGTAGATGGCCTTCCTATACCGAGTTCTTCCAGTTCTTTAATCAGTTTAGCTTCAGTATAACGTGGTTTTGGTTTTGTAAAATGTTCTTCACTTTCTATTTTATTTGAGACAAGTATTTTAGACTTATATTCATCGAGTGGTGGTAAAATTTTGTCATTACTTTCCTCATATTTGCCATATGCCTTTAAATATCCATCAAATATTAGAACCGATCCTGTCGTCTTAAATTTATAATTATTGTTATCAAGTATTATCGTCGTAGTTTTCAAAGCAGCATCCTTCATAAGAGATGCCAGTGCACGATAATAAATTATACTATATAGCTTATATTCATCAGTCGATAAATAGTCTTTAATCATATCAGGATTTTTATTTAAATCAGTTGGTCTTATACCTTCATGTGCATCTTGTATGTTTTCAGTTTTCTTTGATGTCTTTACGTAACCAATATATTCTTTACCATAATTACCAGCAATATAAGCATAAGCTTTATTAACAAATTCTTCACTTAAACGAATTGAATCTGTTCTCATATAGGTAATTAAACCAGTATAATCATTGCCTACTTTAATTCCTTCGTACAATTTTTGTGCAACAGACATTGTTTTTTTAGCATTAAATCCTAGTTTCGTAGATGCTTCTTGTTGTAAAGTCGATGTTGTAAATACTGGATGAGATTTTCTGCTTTTGTCTTTCTTTTCAACTGATTCAATTTCAAATGATTTAGAAAGCTTCTCCAATACTTCATCGGCTTCTACTTTATTCTTTAACTCTATATCTTTAGCCCCATATTTAAATAGTTCCGATTCAAAATCTTTAAAATAGGCTGTAATCGTATAATACTCTTCTGGTACAAAGGCCAAAATTTCTTCTTCGAGATCAACAATTAATTTTAATGCAACACTTTGTACTCTACCAGCTGATTTACCGCCAGTTTTACTTTGCATAAGTTTTGATAATCTAAAACCAATAATACGGTCTAGTATTCTTCTTGTTTCCTGACTACGCACTAAATCATCATCAATCTTGCGTGGATGATTAAAAGCCTCTAGTACCTTATCCTTAGTTATTTCATTAAATACAACTCTATCATAATCACTATCTTTTAATTTCATTGCATCTTTTAAATGCCATGATATAGCTTCTCCTTCACGATCAGGATCGGATGCTAAATATATTTTATCACTATCTTTAGCCATCTTTTTAAGTTCTGTAATAACCTTTTTCTTGCCCCTAATTGGTTCATATGTAGGCTTAAAATCATTCTCTATGTCTATTCCAAGACCATACTTTCCAACAGCTGCTAAATCACGAATATGTCCCTTTGATGAAACTACTTTGTAATTTTCTCCCAAGTATTTCTCAATGGTTTTGCTCTTACTTGGTGATTCCACAATAACTAAATTCTTCATATGTCACGTCCTTCTTTTAAATTATATACACTTATTTTTTTAAATTGTCAATTTTAATTACATCAGAAACAGGTTTATAACTTTTCCGATGTAAACTGATAATCCCATATTTTTGTAATGCTGCTAAGTGAGTTTTAGTAGGATATCCCTTGTTATGTTTAAAATCATACATTGGATATGTTTCATCTAATTCATACATCATTTTATCTCTTGTTACTTTTGCAATTATGGATGCTGCTGCAATACTTTCGCTTTTAGCATCACCTTTAATTATTGAAGTAGAAGGAATATCTAAATCAGGGTGCATTGCATCTATTAAAACATGATCTGGTTTTATACTTAAATTGTTAATAGCTTTTAACATAGCTTCTTTAGTTGCCTCATAGATATTAATTTCATCTATTCTTTCATTAGAAATAATTCCAATACCTACACTAATGGCATTAGCCATTATTACATCATACAAATAATCTCTTTTTTTTTCTGATAACTTTTTAGAATCTTTTATATCTTTGTGAAAAAATCCTTTTGGAAGAATTACTGCTGATGCTACGACTGGTCCGACTAGTGGCCCTCGCCCCACTTCATCTACTCCTGCTATATAATTGATGCCAGCATCATAAAGCTTATTTTCATACTCATATAAATTATTCATATCTATCAAACGTAATTCCTTTAATTTTTTCATTTTTTATATCACCAATTATTAAATCAATAACTCTATTCTCATCTACTGTTCCACCTTTGGCTAGACATCCTCTTTTTTTGCCAATGATCTCAAGAGCTTCATAATATGATTCAGTATCATAGTTATCTAAATTGTATTCATTTTTCAATATATTCGAATAATACTTATATAACATAGTAAGTATATAATCTACCACACTTTCTTTCGGTAAAATTTCTTCTTTGATAGCAGTCATAGACGCAAGGTTATTGGCAACTATTTTATTATCAAATTTAGGCCATAAAATTCCTGGAGAATCAAGTAAATCTATATCATTTGAAATTCTAATCCAATTTAAATTTTTAGTAACCCCTGGTCTATTACCAACACCTGCTACTTTTTTGCCAACTAATTTATTGATAAAAGTGCTCTTTCCAACATTTGGAATTCCAAGAACAAGCACCTTTATTTTTTTTTCTTTCAAGCCTTTGCTTATCCTTTTTTCTTGATTGTCTTTTTCTAAAGTATGAGTTATCTCAATAATTTTATCAACATTCCCATGAATTAAATCACATGGGAATACTCTATATCCTTTATCTTCATACATTTTAATATATTTATCAGTCTCTTTTTTGTCACATAAGTCATATTTAGAAAAAATTAATATTCTATTCTTGTTTTTTATCAAATCATCTATATCTGGTATTTTAGATGATAACGGAATTCTAGCATCTATTATTTCATAAATAACATCTATTAAATCAATTTTTTCTTTAATTTCGCGTTTAGTTTTTGCCATATGGCCTGGGTACCA
>Ga0116152_10003754_pt1 | contig 12123 bp, 11 predicted proteins | sample AD_UKC119_MetaG_FD_89894 | JGI IMG/M metagenome (GOLD analysis project Ga0116152, IMG submission 89894) | Active sludge microbial communities of municipal wastewater-treating anaerobic digesters from Hong Kong - AD_UKC119_MetaG | ecosystem: Engineered > Bioreactor > Anaerobic > Digestate...
CCTCGCCATCTTCCATAGCAACGACATCATGCCCACCAGCGCCGATGGCACGATGCCCTTCAAGCAGGCCAGCGACATCTTTTACCTCAGCGGCATCGACCAGGAGGAGACGATCCTGCTGCTCTTCCCTGACGCGATGGAGCCGAAGGACCGCGAGATCCTCTTCGTGCGCGAGACGAACGAGCACATCGCGATCTGGGAGGGCGCCAAGTTCACGCAGAAAGAAGCGGCCGAGCTGAGCGGCATACCCACCGTGCTGTGGACGAGCAGCTACGAGGCAACGATCAAGCGCTTGGTGCCGCAGTGCGAAACGCTCTACCTGAACAGCAACGAGCACCTGCGCCAGGGCAACGAGGTGGAGACGCGAGAGGAGCGCGAGAACAAGAAGCTGCGCGCGCAGTACCCGCTGCATAGCGTGAAGCGCAGCGCGCCCATCATGCACCGGATCCGCAGTCGCAAGACGAAGGAGGAGGTGGAGCAGATCCAACGGGCGATCGCGATCACCGGCAAGGCGTTCGAACGCGTGTGCGGCTTCGTGAAGCCCGGGGTGAAGGAGTATGAGATCGAGGCGGAGATCACGCACGAGTTCCTGCGCAACGGTTCGCGTGGACATGCCTACACACCGATCATCGCCAGCGGGTACAACGCCTGCGTGCTGCACTACATCACCAACGACCAGGTGTGCCATGCCGGCGATGTGATCCTGATGGACTTCGGCTGCGAGTACGGCGGCTACGCCAGCGACCTCACACGGTGCATCCCCGTGAACGGCCGCTTCACCAAACGCCAGAAGGAGGTATACAACGCCGTGCTGCGCGTGAAGAACGAGGCCACGCAACTGCTCCGCACAGGCACCATGCTCGCCGACTACCACAGGGAGGTCGGGAAGCTCATGGAGAGCGAGCTGATCGGCCTGGGCCTACTGGACAAGAACGACGTGGCGAAGCAGGACCCCGAGCGGCCGCTCTACAAGAAGTACTTCATGCACGGCACCAGCCACTTCCTCGGCCTCGATGTGCACGACGTGGGCCTGTGGAACGAGATGATCCAACCGGACATGGTCTTCACCGTGGAGCCGGGCATCTACATCCGCGAGGAGAAGCTGGGGATCCGCCTGGAGAATAACATCCTCACCACGCGCGACAACCCGATCGACCTGTTCGCGAACATCCCCGTGGAGGCCGATGCCGTGGAGGAGCTGATGAATAGGAAAGCGGTGGTGGCGTGAACTGATCCACCCAGGAGTCGCAGAGGCGAGGGAACGTCCCGCAATGAAGCCCCGAGACCACCGCAGGGGTTTCGCGTTACTTTGGAAGTCGCCGGGCATTCCATCATCAAAACCCACTACCATGAATCTCCGCGCGATCGGTCTGACCGGCCTCATCATCGGTGTCCTTTTCAAGATCCTTCACTGGCCGGGAGCCGGCTATCTCGTGCTGTTCAGCGCGCTGCTAACGTCGGTCGCGTTGGTGTTTCGTCTGGCGAGCAAGCGCGGACCTTGGACGATCCGGATCAGCAAGCCAGGCTGGTTCGCACCAGCCATCGTAGTGGCACTGTGCGGGATGATGTTCAAGACGATGCACTGGCCCGGGGCCAACATGATGCTTCTCTTGGGCATGACCGCCACCGCCGCGTGGGTGCTGGCGACGCAAGTGCGCGAACCCGGAAGGATCGCGCAACAAGGCGCATAGAGCCACCTGCAGGCATCGCGGCTCGAGCAGCGGTGCGCCTGCTCCAACGACCGGTCCAATGCGCACGAGCGTTGAGCCGTTCTACTGCCATAGTCGACCACCTTGGCAGCGATCACCACTCCGGAGCAAGGCCGCAACAAGCGCCGCACGGTCCCGCACATCCACCTGGACATGACCCCCATGGTGGACCTCGGCTTCCTCCTCATCACCTTCTTCATGCTCACCACACACCTGCTCGACGAGCGGGTGATGGAACTCTCGCTTCCGCTCCCCGACCATGCGACAGCGGCCAGCAATACGCTCACCATCCTGCTGGATGAACACGGTGGACCCTTCGGCTATCAAGGCGAATTCTCAGCCAATACGACCTTGCAATACCTGGGTGGCCGTTCGCTGCGCAATACCCTGCAACGTTTCGAGGCACTGAGCGCCCAGGTGGGCCGGGAGCCGACCTGCATCGTGAAGGCCGATGAAGGCACGCGCTTCCAGCAGGTGATCACCACCGTGGATGAGATCCAGCTCGCACGGATCGCCCGCTTCAGTATCGCCGATAGCGTGACGTCCGATGAACATGACCTGCTCCTGGCGATGCGTGGCGAACAATAGCGCAGGCGTCCGCCCTACTTTTGGAGATGCCCGGTGCATGCATCGCTTGACCGGGAAACTGCACATGAACAAGCGCGACATCGCCCTGCTTCCACCGGACACCCACACGGGCCTCACCATCACCGATCGGAAGACCTGGGCCGCCGGTCTGCCCGCGCTCACGTCCTCGCTCGCACACCTGCACGAGGAGACCGGAGTGATGAACGGGATCAGCATCCTCAACAAACTGAACCAGAAGGACGGCTTCGATTGCCCCGGCTGTGCCTGGCCCGACCCGGACCGTCGCAGCCACCTCGGCGAGTATTGCGAGAACGGCGTGAAGGCCATCGCCGAGGAGGCCACCACCAAACGCGTTGATCGTGCCTTCTTCGCCCAGCACAGCGTGGAGGAGCTCAGTCGGTGGAGCGACTACGAGATCAGCAAGGCGGGACGTCTCACCGAACCCTTCGTACTACGCCGGAACAGCTCTCATTATGAACCCATCGGCTGGGACGAGGCTTTCCGCATGGTGGGTGACAAGCTGCGATCGCTGCCATCACCGAACGAGGCCATCTTCTACACCAGCGGTCGGGCGAGCAACGAGGCGGCCTATCTCTATCAGCTCTTCGTGCGCCAGTTCGGGACCAACAACCTGCCCGATTGCAGCAACATGTGCCACGAGAGCAGCGGCACCGGGCTGGGCGAGACCATCGGCATCGGCAAGGGCACGGTGTCCCTGCAGGACATCCACGAGGCGAAGCTTGTGCTCGTGATGGGTCAGAACCCGGGCACCAACCACCCACGCATGCTGAGCGCGCTGGAGAAGTGCAAGGGCAATGGTGGCACCATCGTCAGCATCAATCCATTGCCTGAGGCGGGTACGATGGCCTTCAGGAACCCGCAGGAGGTGAAGCCCATGCTCTTCGGCGCAAGCCACCTCGCTGATCGCCACATCCCGATCCGTGGCACCATGGACGTGGCCTTCCTGAAGGGTGTGCTGCGGCTGATGCTCGATCAGGAGCTCGCTGCGCCAGGCACGGTCTTCGACCAGGCCTTCATCGCGGAGAAGACCGCTGGCTACGATGCCTTCATCGCGGACCTTCACACCGTGGACCCGCAGACGATGGCCGACCGTTGTGGCCTGCACATTGATGACCTCCGGTATGTGGCCGATGCCGCCATGCGAACGGATCGGATCATCGTCTGTTGGGCGATGGGCCTGACACAACACACCAATGCGGTGGACAACATCCAGCAGGTGGTGAACCTGCTGCTGCTGCGCGGCGCCTTCGGCAAGCCCGGTGCGGGGGCCTGTCCGGTGCGGGGGCACAGCAACGTACAAGGCGATCGTACCATGGGCATCTACGAGAAGCCGGGCGAAGCCTTCCTGAGCGCAATGGACAAGCGTTACCAGTTCACGGCGCCGCGCGCCCATGGCCACGACGTCGTGGAGGCGATCGAGGCGATGCGCGATGGCAGTGGCAAGGTCTTCATCGCCTTGGGCGGCAACTTCATCAGTGCCACGCCCGACAGTGAGGTCACCAGCCGTGCCGTGATGCGCACCGAGCTTACCGTGCAGATCAGCACGAAGCTGAGCCGCAGCCATCTGATCACCGGCGCGGAGGCCTTGATACTCCCCTGCTACGGGCGAAGCGAGCGCGATATCGCCTTCGACACACCGGGTGGGAAGCCACGCTTCGTGACGGTCGAGGACAGCATGAGCGTGGTCCACCGCAGCCAGGGCGCACATGAACCGGCCTCCCCCCACCTACGCAGCGAACCGGAGATCATTGCAGGCATCGCACAGGCCACCTTGGGCGAACGACCGAACCTCCGCTGGAGAGAGTGGGCGCGCGACTACGACCTCATTCGCGATGAAGTGGAAGCGGTGATCCCGGGCTTCACCGACTTCAACAAGCGGGTGCGCAAGCCTGATGGCTTCGTGCTTCCGAACGGTCCGCGGGATGGTGCCGCCTTCTCCACGCCGAGCGGCAAGGGCCATTTCAGCGTGACCCCGGCTCCTGAATGGAAGTTGAAGCAGGGGGAGTACATGGCGCAGACCCTGCGCACCCACGACCAGTTCAACACCACGATCTACGGGTTGGACGACCGGTACCGCGGGCTCCATGGGGAACGGCGCGTGGTGCTGATGCACGCCGATGACATGGCGGCCGAAGGCCTGCGCACCAAGGACCGCGTGGACCTCGTGAGCCACTATGGTCGCGAGCGCGTGGCGACCGACTTCTTCGTAGTGCCGTATGAGATCGCCCGCGGCTGCGTGGCCACCTACTTCCCGGAAGCGAACGTGCTGGTGCCGCTCGAACTGCGGGCGGCGAAGAGCGGAACACCCGCCAGCAAGGGCGTGGTGATCACCCTGCGCAAACACTAGGGTCGCTGATCAGCCGACCTTGCGCAGCTGGAAAGGCTTCACCGTGGAGACCTCGCCATCGAGCACCATCAGGTAGTACTCATCGCCGTCGAGGTCGGTGATGCGCACCCGCGTCACGGGGCCGTTCACCTCACCGGTCTTCACGATGTGTCCGTCGCTGTCGCAGATGTCGAAAAGAGCCTCGCCGGTGCCCGGTTCGTAGTCGAACATGAGCAACCGTTCGATCTGATCGATGCGTACGCGGATCTCGTTGGAAGGAGCGTTCATGACGGAGAGTGTCGCCCCTTTCTACGCATAGCCCCCCTGCAGGGTTGCAGCACCACATGCTGAAGCCCGAGCCCCTTGGGACCCGGGCTTCACACCCGAACCAACCACCAGAACAACACTCCTGGTCCGCAGCTTCCAACACGCTCCTTCAGCGGCAGCACGGGACCCATTCGCTGTTGCAATCTAGGCTGTCGCGGACCGTGCGATCAGGGATGAACGAGCAACGGTCCACCGTGCACCGCGAACGGCGCCCGGGCAGGACCGGGCCGATCCGTGCGTCGTTGGCCGGGCCGCCGGCCAGGCGCAGCGAACTGTCCATCACCCTCCGTTCTTCCGATCAAGGGCACCGTTCACCGGTATCGTGCTCCCGCTTCCTGCCCACACCCTATATTTCACCAAAGAGCTGACCATGGCATTGCGAGTACTGATCGTGGATGACGAGGCGGATGCCCGGGAGAACCTGCAACTGATGTTGGAGGAACATTGTCCGGAGGTGCAGGTGGTGGGGCAGGCGGGTAGTGCTGCGGATGCGAGGGAGAAGATCGCGACCCTCCAGCCCAATGCCCTGTTCCTGGACATCAAGATGCCTGGCGAGGATGGGTTCGCCTTGCTGGCCTCCATCGCAGAGCTGGACCTGCCCGTGGTGTTCGTGACCGCTTACGATGAATATGCCTTGAAGGCGTTCCAGCAGAACGCGTTGGACTACCTCGAGAAGCCCGTGGATGTGGATGCCCTGCAGCGCGCCGTGAAGAAACTGGCACGCCAGACCGATGAGATCGGTGGCACACAGCCGTCGGCCATCGCCGCATTGATGAAGGACCCGGGATCCCCCCTGAGCTCACGGGTGGCGGTGCCCGGCAGGGAGGGCCTGGTGCTGCTGAGGCATGAGGACATCCTATACCTGGAAGCGAACGACAGCTACACCACCATCCATACGAAGGATGGCAAGCGTAGTGTGAGCAGCAAGCATATCCGCGTGTTCGAGAACAACCTCGATCCGAAGACCTTCTTCAGGGTGCACAAGTCCTACATCATCAACCTGGCGCACCTCAAAGGCTTCAACCGGACGGAAGGGAACATGGCCGTGCTGGACAGCGGCACCCTCATACCCATCTCGCGCCGCCGGTTGCCGGATTTCCTTGGCCTGATCAACACCTTCTAGCGACCTTCGGGGGCGATGTCCCGCGCCATCCTCGTTGCGGCCCTCACCGCGCTCCTCCCGCTGGCCGCGCTTGCGCAGCAGCACAGCTTCAAGCAGCACGCCACCAAGGACGGGCTTGCCCAGAGCCAGGTGCGCGCCATGATGCAGGACGCCCAGGGCTATTTGTGGTTCGGTACGCTCGGTGGCGCCAGCCGTTTCGACGGCCAGGAGTTCACCAGTTATGCCCTCTCCGATGGCCTGCCAGACCTCCAGGTCAGCGCCATCGTTCGGGACCACGCGGGCACGCTGCTGTTCGCCGCGGGCAATGCCATCGCCACCTGGAATGGCAAAGGCTTCACAGCGGAACCCCTGCCCGCAGCGAGCAAGGGTGCGCGTATCCTCGCCATGGTCACATCGGGAGACCGCCTTTTCGTGGGTACCGATGGTGGCGGTGTGTTCGTGCGCACAACAACGGGGATCAGCACGCTGGAGGGGTATCCGAGCGATACGGCCACGCATGTGCGCTCGCTCGCCCTGCTGCGTGATGGACGGCTGCTGATCGGCCTGCGGTCGGGCTTGTTGGTGTGGGACAATGGAAGCTGCAAGGAGGTGGTGGTGGGCGATGCCGAGGCCAAGGCCGTGAACGCACTGGCGGAAGGCACGGATGGCAGCTGGTGGGTGGGCACCGTGATAGACGGCTTGTTCCGCATCAGACCCGATGGCACCACCGAGGTGTACGATGAGGAGAATGGACTGCTGCGCAACAACGTGCGCTGCCTCTTCGTGGATGACCGGGACCGGCTGTGGATCGGCACCAAGTTCGGCTTGAATCTGCTGGAGAACGGGAGGCTCAAGGTCTTCACTGTGCACCAGGGACTGCCCAACGACAACATCTGGTGCGCCTATCAGGATGCTGAAGGAGGCCTCTGGTTCGGCACCGATGGTGCGGGCGCCCTGCAATATGCCGGTGATCGCTTCATCACCTTCACCCAGCGCGATGGGATCTGCAGCGACCTGGTGATGAACATCACCGCTGATGCCCGCGGGGACCTGTGGATCGGCACCTACGACAACGGCATCTGCCGCATGGATGGCATGGCCATGGTCACCACCCTGGACGGCCTGCCGAACAACACCATCTGGTCAGGGATGCGCGACCGTAATGGGAACCTCTGGTTCGGCACCAGCGCAGGCCCCGTGCTCCTGGTGAACGGCATCGTGCAGCCACTTCCGGCCGAGCTGCTTGTGCACGAGCAGCCTGTGCTCTCCCTGGACGAAGGACCCGATGGCACCATCTGGTTCGGTATGCGCGAGGGCCTGCTCGGCATGCGGCCGGACCGGACCGTGGTCTACCACGCTTCCGGACCGGATGGCCCCGGACGTTCCATCCGCAGCATGTGGCATGACCGCTATGGCCATCTCTGGATGGCCACGGACAATGGCCTGGTGCGCAAGGCCGATGGCGCGTTCGCCCGGTGGACCACGGCGGAAGGGCTGAGCGACAACACGGTTCAATGCCTGCTCCCGGACAGCAAAGGCCGGCTCTGGATCGGCACCGCCAACGGCCTGTCGTGCATGGATGGAGGGGTGTTCCAGCGGATCCGACTTGCCGGGGACCTTGGTTCCAACTACCTGGACCTGCTTGTGGATGACGGAGCCGGTCGCATCTGGGCCGGGACCAACAACGGGCTCTATGCCTTCGAGCCGGACAGCCTCCTGAAGCGGTCCACCGCCGCAGAACACATCACCTTGAACGACGGGCTTCGGGGCTTGGAGTTCAACCTGAACGCGGCGGGACTTGCGCGTGGAAAGCTGCTGTTGGGCAGCTCCGCAGGGCTCGTCTACCACGATCTCCAGAGCGACCGCCACGAACGCGATGCATCGCCCCCGCCAGCACGCATCACCGCGATCCGCTCATTCCTGCAACCTACGGACTGGTCCACACGGAGCCGGGGGACGGACGCGGATGGCCTTCCGGTCGGGTTGCAGTTGGACCACCGCCGCAACCACCTCACCTTCGATTACCTGGCCATCAGCCTACGCGAACCGGACAAGGTGATCTACCGCTACCGGCTGGTCGGTTTCGATCAGGACTGGCTGCCACCGACCGACGCCCGGTTCGCCAGTTACAGCAACCTGTCCCACGGCCAGTACGCCTTCGAGGTGATCGCTTCCACGGGTGATGGAAGGTGGAGTGCACCGGCCTCCGTCGAGTTCGAGATCCTCCCACCCTTCTGGTCGCGCTGGTGGTTCTATGCCCTATGCGCCCTGGCCCTGATCGGTATCGCCACCGCCATCCTACGCTACCGCACCCTGCGTCGCGAACGACGTGAACGCACCAGGCAGCTCCTTCTGCGCTCACGAATGCTCCAGCTGGAACAACAATCGCTCAATGCCAACATGAACCGGCACTTCGTGTTCAATGCGCTCAACAGCATCCAGTACCACATCAACAAACAGGACCGCAGCACGGCGAGCCGCTACCTGACCAGCTTTGCCAAGTTGATACGGAAGAACCTGGATGCCAGCCAATTGGATACAACCACCCTGGCCGAGGAGCTGGAGCGCCTGGAACTGTATCTCCAGCTGGAGCACATGCGTTTCAAGGACAAATTCGAATACCGGATCGAGGTGGAACCAGGTTTGAACGTGAGCGAGGCCAAGCTGCCGGCCATGATGCTCCAACCCTACGTGGAGAATAGCATCTGGCACGGTATCCTGCCCATGGAGGGGACCGGCACCGTACGGATCGAGGTGAGCCGCGCTCCGGAGGACCGGATCGAGGTGCGCGTCCTGGATAACGGCATTGGTTTCCAACAGAGTATGGACAATAAGGCGAACGCCGGGGATCATATCAGCCGCGGGATCGAGATCACCAAGGGTCGCGCAGATGTACTTAGAAGGCTGGATCTCACGGACATACGCATCACAGGGCCGGCGGATCGTCTGGACCCGGGAACCGGACGCTCCCTCGGAACCCAGGTCCTCGTATCCCTACCAATGGCCAACGGTTGGAAAAAGGACGCGGAGGGCTTGCGATCCGCACAAGAGCGATCTACCTTTGGCGTTGTATAGTGCAATGAAACCGTTCAGGCATATCGTGTTGTTCGCCCTGTTGGCCATCATGGCTGTGGGTTGCGGCAAGGAGGAAGCGATCAAGCCCAGTACGTCGGGCGTTGGCACTGAGCTCATGGCCAAAGGGCGACTCGGGGCTGGCCAGGGTGTGGATGGCGACGACAAGCCCCAGGAAGGGATCAATGGTTGCGACGCTGACGGCCCCGACCAAGGCAGCCCTGGTATCAGCGACGACGGGGACGATATCTCGGACAGCGAGAAGACGCGGAAGAAGCGCCGTTAGGACCTTCAGCCATTCTGTGAAAGCGCCCGCGAGGCGCTTTCTCCGTTCATGGGCCCGGCTCTAGCGGGTCAACAACGCATCCCACCCTTGGGCACGCAACTCGTGCACACCGCCCTGCTTGTCCACGAGGGCATGACCGCTTGCCGCGTCGGTCATATGGCCCACGATGCTCAGGTGCGGATTGCCTTTGATCTTCTCGAAGTCGGACTGCGCCACGGTGAAGAGCAGTTCATAATCCTCTCCTCCATTCAGGGCACAGGTCGTAGGATCCAGATCGAACGTTCGCGCGGCGCTGTAGGTCGTCGGGTCGATCGGGAGCTTGTCGTCATAAAGGCGCACTCCCAGTCCGGAAGCGCGCGCCAGGTGCAGTGCCTCGCTCGCCAATCCGTCGCTCACATCGATCATGCTGGTCGGGTGCACCTGCAGTTTCCTAAGCAGCTGAATGATGTCGCGACGTGGTTCGGGTTTCAACTGCCGCTCCAGGATGTAGTCGTTACCCTCCAGGTCGGGCTGGGCGCCTGACTCCTGGAACACGAGCTTTTCCCGTTCGAGCACCTGCAGTCCCATGTAAGCGCCACCCAGGTCGCCGCTCACCACCATGAGGTCGTTGTCGTGGGCCCCATTACGGTACACGATCTCCTCCTTGCGGGCCGCTCCGATCATCGTCACCGAGATCACCAGGCCAGCGCGCGAAGTGGTCGTGTCACCGCCGACCAGATCCACACCGTAGTTCCGGCAGGCCAGCAACATCCCCTCATACAGTTCATCCACCGCCTCCGCCGGGAATCGATTGCTCAGTGCGAGTGCGACCACGGCCTGGCGCGGTTCGGCGTTCATGGCGTAGACATCGCTCATGTTCACCGCCATGGACTTGTAACCAAGGTGCTTCAGTGGAACATAGCCCAGGTCGAAGTGCACCCCTTCCACGAGCATGTCGGTGGTGACCACCTGGTGAAGTCCTTCCGGATCGATCACGGCTGCATCGTCCCCGATCCCGCGGACCGAACTTGGCAGGGTAAGGTGCACGCGTGAGGCTATACGTTCGATCAATCCGAACTCGCCCAACTGGCCCAGCTCGGTTCGGGAATGCTCTTCGGTCATGATCATGCAAAGCTATCGGCTGCAGTTCGTCCGGTCACCCCCAGCTGAGGTCCTTACCTTTGAGAGATGGCAAACTTTGAACTGTACACCGACAAGGCGGGCGAGTTCCGCTTTCGGTTGAACGCCGGCAATGGACAGAACATCCTTGCCAGCGAGGGTTACAAACAGAAGGCCAGTGCGATGAACGGCATCGAGAGCGTGAAACAGAACGCCTCGAATGACGGGATGTACGAGCGCAAGCACACCCCCAGCGGCTGGAGCTTCAACCTCAAGGCCGGGAACGGGCAGGTGATCGGCACCAGCCAGGTCTACACCAGCGAGGCGGCGCGCGACAATGGCATCGAGAGCGTGAAGACGAACGCGCCGGGTGCTGAGGTGAAGGAGGTGTAGAAGTGCGCCCCAGGTACTGTTCCGCCTGCGCCGAGGGACTTGTCCCCCCGGAATACCGCCTGTCCGCTCCTTCCAAGCGGTGGCCGGGAGTAAACAAGCAGGACCACTTCTGACGCGACCTTCACCCTTGGTAACGCACCCCACAGGCCGTACCTTTGTGCCGCAATTCTTCTTTAGAACAACTCTAAATAAGGCGCGATGATCAAGGTCAGTGAGAACGCGAAGTCCGAGGTGACCAAGTTGCTTGGAGAGGAAGGCCGTGGGCCGAACCATTTCGTGCGCGTGGGTGTTAAGGGCGGTGGATGCTCCGGGCTCATGTACGACCTGGTGTTCGACGACCAGATGAAGGACGGCGACAAGGTCTTCGAGGACAACGGCGTGAAGGTGGTGGTGGACAAGAAGAGCCTCCTCTACCTCCTCGGCACCACCCTCGATTTCAGCGGCGGCCTCAACGGCAAGGGCTTCCAATTCATCAACCCGAACGCCAGTCGGACCTGCGGGTGCGGGGAGAGCTTCAGCATTTAAGGATGGCACTGACCTTCCCGATACGCACCCGTAGCGTCGACCCAACGGGGCGACCTACCCTGTTCTAGCCGACCACACCATGGCACAAGACACCGACGATATCCTCCGCGAGGTCACCGAAAAGGAGTACGCCTACGGTTTCATCACGGACATTGAGAGCGAGAAGGCGCCGAAGGGCCTGAACGAGGACATCGTGCGCTTCATCAGCGCCAGGAAGAACGAGCCCGAATGGATGCTCGAGTGGCGGCTGGAAGCCTTCCGCCTGTGGCAGAAGATGGAGGAGCCCGAATGGGCCCATGTGCACTACCCGAAGATCGACTACCAGAACGCGTACTACTACAGCGCACCCAAGAAGAAGCCCACGCTCAACAGCCTGGACGAAGCCGATCCCGAGCTGGTGAAGACCTTCGAGAAGCTGGGCATCTCGCTGGAAGAGCAGAAGCGCCTGGCCGGTGTAGCGGTTGACGTGGTGTTCGACAGCGTGAGCGTGAAGACCACCTTCAAAGAGACGCTCAAGGAGAAGGGCATCATCTTCTGCGCGTTCAGCGAGGCCGTGCACGAGCACCCCGAGCTGGTGAAGAAGTACATCGGCAGCGTGGTGCCGCGCACCGACAACTACTTCGCCGCGCTCAACAGCGCCGTGTTCAGCGACGGCAGCTTCTGCTACATCCCGCCG
>Ga0116152_10003755_pt1 | contig 12123 bp, 11 predicted proteins | sample AD_UKC119_MetaG_FD_89894 | JGI IMG/M metagenome (GOLD analysis project Ga0116152, IMG submission 89894) | Active sludge microbial communities of municipal wastewater-treating anaerobic digesters from Hong Kong - AD_UKC119_MetaG | ecosystem: Engineered > Bioreactor > Anaerobic > Digestate...
ATAAGCTCGCAATTTCTGTTTTCACAACATATTGATATTGACAAAAAAGCGCTTTCATTTTTGGCCTCACAGGAAAAAGTGAATGTTGTCTTCGTAAAAGATTCATTATTGATGATTGATGATTTGTACGAAATGGAATTTATTCAAAAAATGAGGCAAAAAATTACAGACAAAACAACCGCTGAAGACGCAAATAATTGGATTATAGACTATAATGAAAACAAAAATGAAACTTGGACTTTAGCCTTTTTAAACCAATTAAATGAAAAAATTGGAGAAGATAAGAACGTTATAGTTTTTTTAATGAATGAAACAGAAGCTCATTATACAATGCAAGTTAAACCGACTTGGATGTATTTTGGTTATGACGCGGGAATTATGGACAGACCTGCAAAGGTTACTCTTAAAATTGATTTTTATGAAAACAAAAGTCCAAATAGCTTTATTTTTTCCACAGAAATAAGTAGAGCAATGGCAAAATATAATAGAGAAGATGGAGATGGCGAAGGAGCTGGCCCCAGTTTAAATAGAATGCGAAAAGCCTTCGAAATGGCAGGTTATAAGCTTGCTAAATCTTTAGAAAGAGTTTTGGATTAGTATTTAAAAAAAAATTGCGCAACTATTTTTTTTCACTACATTTGGTTTCCAAATAAACAAAAAATGAAAAACAGAACATACACCTGCCCAAAGACACAGGTCATTTCAGCACTGAAGTGCCGGCGATGTATGTATTGATTATAGAGAAATAAATTTATTCAATATAAAAGCGTCCCGGCCAAAACCGGGACGTTTTACTTTTATAGCACCAACCAACGATGAAAAAGATTTACACCAATTATTTGGCAAATTTCCGCGGACTTTCCCGCGAAATATGGCTATTGTCCTTGGTGACCTTCGTCAATCGTGCTGGGGCGATGGTGATTCCTTTTTTATCGTTATATCTAATTAATGTTGAAGGGTTCACACTGCCACAAGTAGGATGGATTATGTCCTGTTTTGGCTTAGGTTCTTTGGCAGGAACATTTATTGGTGGCAAATTGACTGATACCATTGGTTTTTATAAAGTTATTCTTGGCAGTCTATTTTTGGGCGGAATTGGTTTTATTTTACTTCAATTTATAAATACCTTTTACGGTTTTTGCATTGGTATTTTTATTTTAACAATGATGGCAGATGCGGGTCGTCCGGCAATATTTGTGGCTGCAGATACATATAGCAAACCCGGAAACACCACCCGAAGCATTACGCTTATTAGGCTGGCCATTAATTTAGGCTTTTCAATAGGTCCTTTAGTTGGAGGATTGATTATTGCTCATATAAACTACACTTCATTGTTTTGGATTGATGGCTTGACCTGTATGCTTGCATCTTTGGGAGTTTTTCTTCTTTTAAAACCGAAAAAACAAAAAGACACAAATGTTGAAAAAACCATTTTAATAAAAGAAGGAGTCCCCCCATATTTAAACAAACTATTTATATTGTTTTTCATCATAATGGTGGCGAACAGTCTAGCCTTTGTTCAATATTTTTCGGTGATGCCAGTTTATTATGAAAAGGCACATTTCCTTTCTGAGGATATTATTGGGTGGCTTCTCTTTATAAATGGTGCCACAATAGTTATTTTTGAAATGCCGCTAATTGGATGGCTGGACCGAAAGAAAATTTCAAAAACCATGGCCACGTTTTGGGGGATTTTCTTTTTGGGGCTCAGTTTTTTAGTCTTGAATTTTACGAGTTGGAACGGAATATTGGTCATTGCCATGTTTTTGATGACTTTGGGAGAAATGATTGGTTTTCCTTTTTCAAATGCACTAGCCTTGGAAATGGCACCAAAAGGAAGAAAAGGGAGCTATATGGCTTTTTATAGTATGAGCTTCAGTTTTGCACATTTAATTGGGCACAATGGAGGCATGAATATGGTGAATCGTTTTGGCTATTTCAGCACTTGGACCATTTTCTCGATATTCCTTTTGTTTGTTGCAGGCCTTACCATTTGGCTATATTTTTTATTGAAAAAGTCTGAAACTAAGGACATTTAATTTATTTCACAGGCTTCAAGATATTGTTTTTCACAACATGCGAAAGCACAATCTGCGTCTTGGTTTCGCCATAAACAATAAGCTGATCTATGAAAGTCTCTAAGTGTTTTTGGTTTTTCAAAACTACTTCCATAACAATATTTTCGTTTCCGGTAATGCGGTAGCAGTTCAATACCTCTTCATAAGTTTTTACAATTTCAAGAAAAGGTTTCAACTTACCCATGAAAGCACGAAGTGTAATGATAGCCTTAAATTGATAGCCAGCTTCAAAAGGTGATACAACTGTGAAATAGCCATTGATAACTCCAGAATCTTCCATTTTCTTTATACGCTCTGAAACTGCGGGAGAGCTAATGCCCACCTGTCTGCCTATTTCGGTATTGGGCTGACGGGCATTTTTTTGAAGACAATTTAGAATTTTCCAATTTAACAAATCTACACTCATAATTAAAGTTAAATTTAAATTTAAGGTATTATTTAAAGCAAATATATCGATTTACTTTAAAATCGATTGTGAAAAACCATTGCTTGTACTTAAATTTGATTCGCTAAAAAAAAAGAAAATGTCGCCCCATTCATATAGAAACTACCCACATTCAGCTATATATATGAAATCTTTGGAAATATTCTCTTTATCAAGGAATATTGCAAGCTATTTGAGTCATGAACTTTCGCACCTCCAAAGTAATGGAAAAGAAGACCCAAATATTTATTTCACAGGTGATATTGTACAGCAATCGGTTTCTTTGGCCCCCCAAATACTCAAAGCGGAAAACCAGCTTTTTTCTGAGGAAAAACACAAGTATGCTGCTTCGGTAGTGCGCCTTTCAAATTTACTCTATAAAAATTGTGAACGCTTGGAGAGAATAAATAGTAATGGAAAGGATTTTCTACCGTTGCTTCGCAAAGAACTTAAAAAATTCAGGAAACTTCAGCATACTTGGATGTTGACTCTTTGATTGTCAAAATTCCATTGCTATGTTATAGCAAAAATTGTTTTAAAAAGATTAAAATTAGCAAGATAGATGGGCATCAAAATTCATCTTATCAATCTTACTGATTTTTAGCTTATACTAAAGTCTTTTTTTACATATTTCTTCTATATTGCCCTCCTACTTCAAACAATGCCTCGGTAACTTGCCCTAAAGAGCAAACTTTTGTGGCTTCCATTAACTCCTCAAACATGTTCTTATTGTGAATTGCCGCAAATTTTACTTTTTCAATAGAAGAAAGTGCTTTATCACTATATACCTTATGAAGGTTTTGAAGTGTTTCAATCTGAACTTGCTTTTCTTCCTCAGTAGCACGAATTACCTCTGCGGGAAGAACTGTTGGCGACCCCTTGCTGCTTAAAAAAGTATTTACACCAATAATCGGGAAATCTCCATTGTGTTTCAAGGTTTCGTAATATAAACTCTCTTCCTGTATTTTACTGCGTTGATACATGGTCTCCATAGCGCCTAAAACTCCTCCGCGTTCCGTAATACTATCGAATTCCTTTAAAACCGCTTCTTCAACAAGATCTGTCAGTTCTTCAATAATGAATGAACCTTGAATTGGGTTTTCATTTTTGGCAAGTCCGAGTTCTTTATTTATTATCAATTGAATTGCCATCGCACGACGCACACTTTCTTCCGTTGGAGTAGTGATTGCTTCATCATAAGCATTAGTGTGTAAAGAATTACAATTGTCATAAATAGCATATAAGGCCTGAAGTGTAGTACGAATATCATTAAAATCAATTTCCTGAGCATGAAGGGAACGTCCAGAAGTCTGAATATGGTATTTCAACATTTGTGCCCTTGAATTGGCTCCATACTTTTCCTTTAATGCCTTTGCCCAAATCTTTCGAGCCACTCTCCCAATCACAGCATATTCAGGGTCTATACCATTACTGAAGAAAAAAGAAAGATTTGGGCCAAATTCGTTGATATCCATTCCACGGCTCAAATAATATTCCACATAGGTGAAGCCGTTTGCCAATGTAAAAGCCAATTGCGTAATCGGGTTTGCTCCAGCCTCTGCAATATGGTAACCACTGATTGAAACCGAATAAAAATTTCTAACATTTTTCTCTATAAAATATTCTTGTACGTCGCCCATCAGCCTTAAGGCAAATTCTGTTGAAAATATACAGGTGTTTTGTGCTTGGTCTTCTTTCAAAATATCTGCTTGAACCGTACCGCGAACCTGCTGCAGTGTTTCGGATTTAATTTTGTTGTAAACATCAGCCTTCAAAACTTGATCCCCTGTAACTCCAAGCAGCATCAACCCTAAACCGTTGTTGCTCTCGGGCAATTCTCCGTGATATTTTGGGCGTTCAATTCCTTTCTCCTTGTAAATTTTGCTTATTTTCTTTTCAACCTCATCTCCTAGACCGTTTTCGATTATATATTTTTCACAATTTTGGTCAATAGCCGCATTCATAAAGAAACCAAGCAATATAGGAGCAGGTCCATTTATGGTCATACTTACCGAAGTCATTGGGTGACTCAGATCAAAGCCGGAATAAAGTTTTTTGGCGTCGTCCAAACAACAAATGGAAACTCCTGCATTCCCAATTTTTCCATATATATCGGGGCGAAGATCTGGATCATTTCCGTATAACGTTACACTGTCAAAAGCCGTGGAAAGCCGCTTAGCGGGCAAACCCATACTTACATAGTGAAAACGACGATTGGTTCGTTCTGGGCCTCCTTCGCCAGCAAACATTCTGGCTGGATCTTCTCCAGTTCTTTTGAAAGGATAAAGACCAGAAGTATAAGGGAATTCTCCAGGAACATTTTCCTGAAGTGTCCAATTCAAAATATCGCCCCAAGCTTGATACTTTGGCAATGCAACTTTTGGAATCTGCGTATGCGAAAGTGATTCGGTATGTGTCTCAATATTTATTTCTTTACCTCTAACTTTAAAACTATAAACTTGGTTTTTGTACTTGCTTACTTTTTTATCCCAGCTTATAATTATTTCCCAGTTGTAAGGATCTAAGTTTAACTTTTCACGGTCAAATTCAGCAAGTAACAATTTCAACAAATCCTTATTTTTTTCTGAATTGACAATCGATTCAGAAACAATTCCAGTTTTATCGATTTCAGGTTTTTTCCCTGAAATGGATTCCATCGTTTTAAAGATTCCGTAAAGTTTCTGCGCAACTTCAGCTTGTTCAGAGGCCTTTTTATCATACCCTCTATTATTTTCCGAAATTTCTGAAAGATAGCGTGTGCGTGAAGGTGGAATCACAAAAACCTTTTCCTCCATTTCTTCAGGAACGAGCAAATCGCTTTTTAGGGCTGCATTGGTTTTTTCAACAATTTTTTCCATCACAGCTTTGTAGAGCTTATTCATACCCGGATCATTGAATTGGGAAGCGATCGTACCATAAACAGGCAGTTCGTCCTGCGGTGTTTCCCAAAGAAGGTGATTGCGCACGTACTGTTTTTTCACATCGCGCAAAGCATCTAAGGCTCCTCGTTTATCAAATTTGTTTATGGCTACCAAATCTGCAAAATCAAGCATGTCAATTTTTTCAAGTTGGGTAGCGGCACCAAATTCAGGGGTCATTACATATAATGAAACATCGCTGTGTTCCAAAATTTCAGTGTCACTTTGCCCAATTCCTGAAGTTTCAAGAACAATAAGGTCATATTCTGCAGCTTTTAAAACCTGAATGGCTTCCGAGACATATTTTGAAAGAGCAAGATTGCTTTGGCGTGTTGCCAAGCTTCGCATATAAACTCTCGGCGAATTAATGGCATTCATCCGGATCCGATCACCCAACAAAGCTCCTCCCGTTTTTCTTTTTGATGGATCTACGGAAACAATCCCAATGGTTTTTTGGGGAAAATCTATTAAAAACCGACGTACCAATTCATCCACCAAAGAAGACTTTCCTGCACCGCCGGTTCCGGTAATTCCCAAAACTGGGATTGTATTTTTTTTGTTTTTAATATGAATTTCATCAAGCGTTTCTTTTGCAACTTCAGGAAAATTTTCAGCAGAAGAAATAATTCTAGCAATGGCGCCATTTTCCTTTTTAGAAAGTTTTGTAAGCTCACCATTTAAAACATCACCTATAGCAAAATCAGATTGTTCCACCAAATTGTTTATCATTCCCTGAAGCCCAAGCTCTCTTCCGTCATCTGGTGTATAAATGCGCGTAATGCCATAATCCATCAAATCTTTTATTTCTGATGGAAGGATAACGCCTCCGCCACCACCGAATATTTTAATATGGCCAGCACCCTTTTCTTGCAAAAGATCATACATATATTTAAAATATTCATTGTGGCCTCCTTGATATGATGTTAGTGCAATCGCATTGGCGTCTTCTTGAATGGCGGTATTCACAACTTCTTCCACACTCCGGTCGTGCCCCAAGTGAATCACCTCAACCCCTGTGGACTGTATAATACGGCGCATTATATTTATTGCTGCGTCATGACCATCAAAAAGAGATGCCGCCGTAACAATGCGAACTTTATGTTTTGGTTTATAAGGATTTATCTGCTGCATAGTTTGTATTACATGGATTTATGAAATACAAATTTAGTTAAAACGTAACGAACATAATACTTTAGCCCAATAATGATATTATAAATATTTAAAAAAAGTATTGCATTGGTTTAATATTTTTGTATCTTGCGGCATCAATATTAAACAATTTAAAATTTAACATTATGAAAAAAATTTACGTTCTAGCACTTCTTATGGGTGCATTTAGTTTTTCATCAAACGCTCAAACTGAGTTAACTGATGACTTTGAATCTTATAACCTAGGGCCTCTTGCCGCACAAGCCCCCCATTGGAGAACTTGGTCTGGTGTGGATGGTGGAGCAGATGACGCAAATGTGACCGATGACGAAGCTAGTTCTGGTGCTCAATCATTATTGATCAGCGATAACGTGCTTTCTGATATGATTCTTCTTGTTCCATCGGCGCCAATCTCTGGCACATATTCTATCCAATGGTATTCTTACATCCCAGCAGGTAAATCCGGATATTTCAATATGCAGGCTGCCCTTACACCGGAAGGTTCTGCTTGGACTCAAGCATTAATGGGCGGAAACGTTTATTTTAACTGTAAAGATGATGGTACCGGAAATGGAGGAAACACTCCAGGCGAAGGTGGTGTTACTGGTCAAATTGATTGTTCTTCTTATGATCAAGTTTTTAACTATCCTGAAGATGAGTGGTTTAAAGTTACTTGTATTTACAATATAGATAGCCAAACTTGGGATATGTTAATTAACGATAACCCAGCTGTTTCTGCTTATCCTTTTGAATTTGGACCTCAAGTATTTATTGAATTGGCTGGTCTTGATTTCTACTCTGCCAGTTCAAATAATATTATGTATGTTGATGATGTTACTCTTTATAATGGCGATATCACAATTGGAGTTGATGAATTTTCTGCAGACAAATTCTCTGTATATCCAAACCCAGTTAAAGATATGCTAAACATTAAATCTAGCGCTGCCGTGGATAACGTTACTGTATATGACCTTCTTGGCAAAGTAGTTCTTCAGGAAAATCCTGGAAAAATTTCTCCAGCCATCAATGTTAGCAACCTTGCTTCTGGATCTTACTTAGTTAAGGTAACTATTGGAGATTCTTCAAAAACAGTTAAAGTTCTTAAATAAGATATTCTAAAATCTTTTTTACCAAAAGGCCTTTCAATATTGAAAGGCCTTTTTTATATTTGAAAAAATTAAAATTTCAAACCTATGGGGTTCAAAAAAATATTTTTATTCTGTTCAATTTTTACTCTTATTTCCTGTGCGGAATTACAACAAGTGGTCGATACGCTCCCCAATCAAACTGGGATTGGCATGGATCCCACAATGATTGGAAATGGTTTACGCCAAGCACTGGATTTTGGGATAGACAAGCAGGTAACCAAGCTTACCCAAAAAGATGGTTTTTATAAAAATCAATTGGTTAAAATTATGTTGCCCCAAGAATTGCAGAAAGTAGATCAAACACTGCGTGATATTGGTTTAGGCAGTTTGGCAGATGAGGGCTTAAAGGTGCTCAATCGTGCCGCAGAAGATGCCGTAAAAGAAGCTACGCCCATATTTGTTAGCGCAGTAAAAAACATAACTTTCACAGACGCAAAGAATATTCTTTTAGGTCCTGATAATGCAGCCACAAATTATTTGGAACAACGCACCAATAATGCACTTTATTCTAAGTTCAATCCGGTTATCAAAAACTCATTTTCAAAAGTAGGCGCCGATCAGATTTGGAGTAATATAATTACAAAATATAACTCCGTGCCTTTTGTAACCAAAGTTAACCCAGACCTAACCGATTATGTTACCAATGAAGCACTCAAAGGTGTTTATAAAATGATAAGTGTTGAAGAAAAAGACATTCGCAACAATTTTTCTGCGCGAACTACAACATTGTTAAAACAAGTTTTTGCTTTACAGGACTAATTAATTTTTAGTTCTTCAACATAAGTATCCTAAATTACAATAGATTTATAAAACCATTAACCTTGCTTTAATATTAACTTTTGTTTTTCTAAAGTATCTTTGTTCCAACAATATAGTGTTAGAAATGATACGTTGGTTCAGAAAAAAATCCAGAATTGAAAAACTGAAAGAAAGATATACTTCTCTTATGAAGCGATCTTATGAAACAGCATTAAAGGATACTGATAAAAGTGAAAAAATTCACCATCAAGCCGATAAGCTTTTTCAAGAAATAAAATACCTTTCTCTTCAACGAAATGATAAGTAATACTTTTTATTGGTGAAGTGTTCTGAAATAATCTAAAGCTTTTACCAATCTACTTCCATACCAACTAAAATATTCTCCATCTACCAACTTTATCTCCCCGTCAATTATATTTTGTAATTCTAGAATGTGACTATGCATAAATGGATATGGTTCCGTAGAAAGAAGTACCAATTCTGCTTCTTTTATAACTTCCAGAGTAACTTCCGGATATCGGGAATTTTCTTCAGTAATGATGTTTTCAAAATTATTCAAATGCAAAAGTGCATCAATGAAAGTTTTCTTTCCAACAGCCATATAAGGTTCTTTCCATATTAAATAAAGAACCTTTTTTGAAGAAAAACCTTTTAAATAAACTTTAAAATCATCCAATTTTTCTTCAATTTTTGATACTATTCGTGAAGCTTTTTCAGAAACTTTAAATACTTCCCCAAGCCGTTCAATCATTTCTATACTCTCTGGAATTGTTGAAATATCACTTACCCAAACTGGAGCAATACTTTCCAGATGAAGAACCATTTCTTCCGTGTTTTCTTCTTTATTGCAAATAATTATATCTGGTCTTAGTGATTTAATCTTGCTATAATTGACCTGTTTGGTTCCGCCCACAATAGTTTTTTCCCCTCGCAGATCTAATGGGTGTACACAGAATTTAGTAACGCCAACAATATTGCTGCGTAAGCCGAGTTCTACCAACAATTCTGTTTGGGAAGGAACCAGCGAAACAATTCGCGAAGGAGTCTTGGAAAGTTTTAGTGTTCTATTTAATTGATCAAGAAACTCCATTGAGAATGGATTTCATTTCAAGTTGGATGTTTTTGGCTTCCTGTGCCGCTGCTGCTGCAAAATCAGTGCTTTTTGAAGTATAAATAATACCTCGCGAAGAATTTACTAGCAACCCAATGTTTTCAGTCAATCCATATTTACAGACTTCCCGTAAGCTTCCGCCCTGCGCCCCTACTCCCGGAACCAATAAAAAACTGTTTGGAATAATTTTACGAATGTCAGCAAAGTATTCAGCCTTTGTGGCGCCAACAACGTACATCAAGTTTTCACTATTATGCCATTCTTTTGAAGTTTTCAAAACTTGCTTATACAATTCTTCTTCACCAATTTTTTTAGTTTGAAAATCGAAAGCGCCTTCATTAGAAGTCAATGCAAGTAAAATGGTATGTTTATTTTTAAAAGCGAGAAAAGGTTCTACGGAATCCTTGCCCATATATGGAGCAACGGTTATCGAATCGAAACCCAAATCCTCAAAAAAAGCTTTGGCATATCGCGAAGAAGTATTGCCTATATCACCACGTTTTGCATCGGCAATTGTAAAAATTTCCGGGTAGTTTTCGTTTAAATATTTAATGGTTTTTTCCAGCGACTTCCACCCTTTTAAACCATATGCTTCATAAAAAGCTGTATTCGGTTTATAAGCAACCGAATACTGATGGGTAGCATCAATAATTGCTTTATTGAAAGAAAATATAGGATCCTCTTCTTTTAAAAGAAATTCAGGAATTTTTTCAAGGTCAACGTCAAGCCCAACACATAGGAAGGATTTCTTCTTTCTAATTTCTGAAATTAAATTTTCTGTAGTCATTATTATCTCAGAAGGTTAAGTGATTAAAAAGTCTCGCCTGTTTCCTTTAATTTTTCTGTATTGCTAACCAATTGAAGCTCATCAATTATTTCCTGAATATCACCGTTCATAATATTACCCAAATTGTATAGTGTAAGGTTAATTCTGTGATCTGTTACGCGTCCTTGTGGATAATTGTACGTTCTAATTTTTGCGCTTCTATCTCCACTGGTTACCATTGAACCGCGTTTCAAAGCATCTTCTGCTTGTTTTTTGGCAAGTTCCAGATCATACAATCTTGAACGAAGCACCTTAAATGCTTTCTCTTTATTTTTATGCTGCGATTTTTGATCTTGACACTGCGCCACAATTCCGGTTGGAACGTGAGTTAAACGCACCGCAGAATAGGTTGTATTTACAGATTGACCTCCAGGACCAGAAGAGCAAAAGAAATCTACTCGAACATCTTTAGGGTTCACCTCAATATCAAATTCTTCCGCTTCAGGAAAAACCATTACCGTTGCAGCACTTGTGTGAACACGCCCTTGTGTTTCAGTCTGTGGCACACGTTGCACACGGTGAACACCTGCTTCAAACTTTAGCGTTCCATAAACATCTTCTCCTTCAATCTCAAACTGAACTTCCTTAAAACCGCCACTAGTGCCCTCATTAAAATCCATTACGTTGGTTTTCCAACCCTTTCCTTCACAATATTTGGTGTACATTCTGAAAAGGTCTCCTGCAAAAATACTCGCCTCATCACCACCAGTACCGGCCCTAATTTCCATCACGGCGTTTTTAGCATCTTCGGGATCTTTAGGAATCAAAAGAAATTTTATTTCTTCCTCCAACTGAGGCAGTCTGGTATTTGCTTCCTCAAGTTGCAACTTTGCCATTTCAACCATTTCGGCATCGCTACCGTCGGCAATTAGCTCCTCAGCTTCAGTAATATTATCGGTAAGTTCTAAGAATTTCTCACGTTTGTCCATCAAAACCCGTAGATCCTTATACTCTTTGTTCAACTGAATATATCGCTTTTGATCGCTGATAATATCGGGTTGAATAATAAGGTCGCTCACCTCGTCAAAACGTTGTTTTATTATTTGAAGCCTTTCTAACATATAGATTTTATAATGGGTGCAAATTTACAATTTTTTAAGGGAATGGAAACGATTGACTCGGGTTTCAATTTTGAAAAAAACCAAATTGAATACTAATCCTATTAAATATGTTCTTAAGTCTTGAGAGTTTTTAAACTTTTCACTTGCGCTAAATCCAAAAAAGAAAAATGCACAAGCGTATAGAGGCTTAAAACCAATAATATTCTCGCCAAGTACACAAAAGCTGTACTATGACCAAGATCATAGTATGCTATACCCCTAAATATTTCAGCAAAAATGATTAGAAAGATCAAAAGTGTAAAGCTCATGGATAGTTTAGAATTGAAGTCATCTTGACTTTTTTGATTTAAGCGAAAATGAGCAGTTTTGAGTTTCATAGCAGCGTTACGAAAGGATAAAAAGACGAAAAGCAGGCTCAAAAGAGCCATTTTTTAGCCAATTGAAAAAAGTCAAGATGACTTCATTGAAAAAATAATTATGGAACAAGTGAAGGGTAGCGCTTAAAATGATAAAAAAACAGCCAAAATACCTATCCCTATTTTGTAATTTTTGAAGAAAATTTTCCCTGACTTCCGCTCTCAATAATATGATAATGAAACCTAATCAGATCAAAATCATCTGCGAATGTAGTTGAAAATATTAATATACA
>Ga0116152_10003759_pt1 | contig 12119 bp, 8 predicted proteins | sample AD_UKC119_MetaG_FD_89894 | JGI IMG/M metagenome (GOLD analysis project Ga0116152, IMG submission 89894) | Active sludge microbial communities of municipal wastewater-treating anaerobic digesters from Hong Kong - AD_UKC119_MetaG | ecosystem: Engineered > Bioreactor > Anaerobic > Digestate...
CTCCCTTTGCGACTCACGGGAACACGATGACCCGCTCGTCCACCGGATCTGGCGGCTCGGCTCCGAAGCGCTCCTCATGACGCCCATGCCCCATGTTGACCTCCGCGACGCGTACAAGGTTCTGCCCCAGGCCGTCGGCGACCCTCGCGATCTGCTGCTCCGCGGCGAGGAACTGACCCGAGCGCACCCCATCGAGGAGTTCCCTCCCGGTGCAAGCGCGGTCCTCGTTGAACTCATCGACGTGATTCGGGACCACTTCGGAGGGCTGTGATCGATCCCGTCTGCGGCGAACGCCAGTTACCGAGTCTCAGGCCTTGGAGGTTGTTCCCGTACGACTCGATACCACGTCGGACAGGCGCTCCCGTTGCCGACACCACCGCGCCGCTTCGGGATCGATGCACGCTAGCAGCGCGATCGCACGTTCGAGGTCGGCCATGAGGTCGCGACGGTGGATCGGCTCATGGTGCGCCGCACGATTCCGCAGGTAGAGCAACTGCTCCAGGTCGCTCTCGATTCGGCGGCGATGCTGGTCGGCGGGGGCATCCGTCCGGGGGAAGGCGTGACGAAGGTTTGGCACCCAAAGGGACGCGTAATACCGCCGGCTTACCAAGTAGCGCCAGAAGCCAAGGTTCAGTTCGGCCACGACGTGGCCGTGAGTGACCTGTCGCCCACCTCTGGCAGCGCGGTCCTTGGCCTTCATGATGTCAGCGCGCCCACGACCGTCGAGTGGCGCAGTCCTCAGCCAGTCCGAGTTCTGGCGACTCGCAGCCCAGTTGCGCATCTGGGCGTCGAGTGAGTTTCGAACGACTACCTCGACCATCGCGGACAAGGACAACGCCGCGGCCGAGGCTTCGATGTTCCATTCGTAGAGCGCGAAGGCCTCCTCGAGATCACCGTCAGACGCCGACAGATACGACCCGAGACGCTCTGCGGACAGCAGGTCACGCAAGCGTTCGTAGTCCACCGGTCTTGGCTCCACGCTCACCCCTCAGCTATAGTCATGCACGAAGACCCCGGAACGATCCCTGGTGAAAGCCACATCGCCGGGGTTTCGTCATCTGCCCACCGAGTAGGCTCACGGTGGCAGGCCACGCGCAGCCCCCGGAGGGTCGTGAGCCTACTCGGTGGGCACGACACGACGCTTGGACCACTTCTTGGCCTCCTTGGACATCCGCGCGGCGATCTCGGCGTCCCTCCCCCGTGCAACGTGTTGGTAGCGCAGCGCCATCTGCGGAGTGGAGTGCCCGATCCTCGCCATGAGTTCCGCGAGCGTGGCACCCGACTGAGCCGCCAACACCGCTCCCGTATGCCGCAGGTCGTGCACCCGCAGATCGGTGCGGCTCGCCGCCACCCGAGCCTTGAGCCAGTGCCGTCGGAAAGTGTTCGAGTGGACCTGGACGTCCGGGTCGCCGACGGACGGAAAGAGCAACGCTTCCCCACCGGCCCCGACATGCTCCTTGAGATGTTCCTTCAGGATCGGCAGCAGGTGCGGTGGGATCGCGACGTCCCGCATCCCGGCTGCGGTCTTCGGTTTGCCGACGGTGACCTCCTTGCCGATGCGGACGACTCCGCGCATGACGTGGATGGTCCCCGCCTTGAGATCAACGTCCTTGCGACGAAGCTCGGAGACCTCCCCGAACCTCAGGCCACACCATGCGCCGATGAGCACGAGGGCGCGGTATTGCGCAGGGATCCTTTCCAGCAGGACCTCGAGTTCGCCAAGCGTGGCCGGCTCGATCGACCGGACACGCTTGGCCGAACCAGCGCCGCGGACGCGACAGGGGTTCGAGGCAAGGATCTCGTCAGTCACCGCTGTCGACAGAATCGAGCGCAACAGACTGTAGGTGTGCGCCCGCTGCGTCGGTCGGCTCGCGTCCAAGCCGCTGTGCCACGCCCTCACCACCTGCGGGGTGATGTCCCGAAGGGACACCTCGGCGAAGGCCGGGAGGACGAAGCGATCCAACAGACGGCGATAGAGCGCCTGGGTGCGGGGCTTGAGTTCCCGCTGCTCGAGCCACGCCTCGGCATACGGCCCGAACATCTCCGTCGACCGCACGACCTTCGCCCGCCGCGACTTGCTCGGCGACCACTCGTCGTTCTGCATGAGCCGGCGCTCGGCCGCAAGCCACGCCTCTGCGTCGACCTTGGCGTCGAAGGTCGACGGAGCACGGTGGAAGGCTTGGTCCGGACCCATGTAGTAGGCCTGCCAGCGACCGTTGGCTCGCTTGCGGATGGTCCCGAAGTCCCGCTTCGCCCTCGTCATCGCGTGCCACCAGCGGACAGACGTGGACACAACTGGGGCATAACTGGGGACATTTCGTGTCCGCTTGTGCCCTGTCCTCTCACGCGCTAGATTCTAGATCACCGCAGGTCAGATGCCTACGGTGCAGGTCGAAGCACTACAGCCAAGTAGGCGCGTGAACAGTTCAAATCCTGTCACCCCGACCATGTTTTCGCAGGTCAGCGGCCTGCCTTCACCCGGCTCAGGCCTTCGTCATGGCCAGCACAGCAGCAAAGGACAGTAGTTGGGGTGTCATTCGAGACTGTCACCGAGCCGGCTGGCCACGCCTCGAATCGCCGCCCGGCATTCTGGTGTCGTGACCACGAAGGAGCGTCTCCACCAGCTCGTCGGCCCGGTCGATGCTGACCTGCGCCGCATGGCCGACCTGGTTCGTCAGTACGCCGACCGTAGGCCCGGCGGAACCGATGCCTCGATAGGTGCAGTGTGTGAGGCCCGACCTCGACACCGTGGCAACTGCGAACCGACGGGACTTCAACAACAGCCGGCAGCAACACCGGCGCGCACCTGCCATCGTCCCCGAACGGGACCAACCCATGGGGGCGGTCCAGGAGCGCGGCGATCACGAGGCGGCGCCACGGCTGACGGGAGCTGGACGGCATCCCAGCGTGAGTAGCTCGCCACGTGCGTGTCGGTTCGCCTTGTTGCCCAGTGGAGTCGGCATGGTCCTGCGTGGTCGGCATGGTCCTGCGTGGTCGGCATGGTCCTGCGTGGTCGGCATGGTCCTGCGTGGTCGGCCCGGTCCTGCGTGGTCGGCCCGGTCCTGCGTGGTCGGCCCGGTCCTGCGTGGTCGGCCTGATCCACTGCGGCATTCGGGGCGTTCGACGGTCACGCCGCACAGCAAACGGTTCTGGATTTCGGCGAGTCGCGCGCAACACGCCGTACTCTGGGCTCCTCGACGTCGGATTGCTGTGCGGTCGGGCCAGCGAGGCGCCGGCCACGTGGATGCCGCCTTCGGCCATCGGGCATCTTCAGGGCATGATGGCGCCGGTCACGAGAAGGGTGGACATGATGTCTGGGGAGAGCGTCGAGGTGACACGTCATCGGCATCCGATCGCTCGCCCGGTGCCGGTGCCGGTTCCGAAGGAGCCGCTTGTCCTCACGCCGCCGCGCGATCCCACTGGCCCACGCCTGGCGGACCTGCCCGCGTTGCCGCGCCGGCGATCTGTCGACGCTGCTCCCGGACCACCCCTGCTGGGGGTGGTACGGGACCCCTACATGGCACGGCTGGGCTGCACCTTCGTCACCGGCTCCCGACCCAGCGATGCGCGCACCGCACCGACGAACCCGAGCGTCATCACTGCGAACCCAGCCGCCGCCACGTAGTGCTGCCCAGCGATGAACCCGGCAAGGTCGACGATGGCGCCCGCGATCATGGCCCAAGCGGCCCATGACTGGACCCCAGCGCGCATCGCCGCCACGCCGAGCAGGATGATCCCGACGGCGTGCAGGCCCGAGATCATCCCGACTGCAGTGTTGCCACCGGCGAAGATGCGGCCCAGGAGTTCGGTGGCCTCCGCCAGCTCCAGCCCGTCCGCCAGCGAGGCGCCGGCGATGTTGAACCCGTTGTCGACCATCACCGCGAACAGGCCGATCACACCGAGGCCGCCACCGATGAAGGCCAACCACGGCGACGCCCGGTAGGTGGCCCAGGCCAGCCACACCAACCCGCCCGCCATCATCACGACGGCGACCCCGTTGAGCGCGGCACCGGTCACGAGCGCACCGCTGTGCGCGACCGCAGCGGCCGCCTGGTCGGCGGCCTTCTCCGACACCGTCGGTTGGATGATCGTGGCCGCAACACCCAACAGGGATCCCACCACCAGGACCGCGGCACCGATTCGGGAGTGCGTTGCAGTGGTGTTCTTCTCGACCGATGGCATGTCCACACCGCCTCGCGTCCTGGCCGAACTGCCCCGCGGCTTCCGGCTGGCTGTTCTCGCCCTCTCATCGGTACACCCGGCCAGCGGTGCTGTCCAGAGTCGAAAACCCCTCACATACCATTCCTGAGATATCATCCCCGACACACACTCGGTCATGATCTTGTTCCGTGCACGGAACCGTCCCCGTCGGGGTCCGGATGCGCGCTCGAGGCCATCTCGTTGCGCCGGAGTCGAGGAGTGGACCGTCATGGACCTGGCGTTCACCTGCCTGGTCGTCACGGGCGAGGTCGCCTCGATGGCACGCGACGGCGAGCGGCTGCTCGACGGTCGCGAGCGCGCACGACTCACCGTCCTGGGTCGCGACGAGGACCGGGCGCGGTTCATCGCCGGTGCAGCACTGCTGAGACGGGTCGTGTCGACCCTGACGGGCCTGCCCCCCGAGGACGTTCCGATGGACCGGACCTGCCCTGACTGCACCACGTGGCACGGCCGACCCGTCGTCCCGGGATCAGGGCTCCACGTGTCGATCAGCCACGCGGGTGACCTCGTCCAGGTCGCGGTCACCCGTTCGGCGCCGGTCGGGGTCGACATCGAGAACCGCGCCACCGAGGTCACCGACGCGATGCGCACCCTCTTCGCGGCCACCGCCCCACACATCCGCAGCGCAGAGGAGTTCCTCACGACGTGGGCCCGGGTCGAAGCCGTCCTGAAGGCGACGGGGGAAGGCCTGCGGGTCCCCCTGGACCAGGTGCGGGTGAGCGGACCGGACGAGGCGCCCCGACTGGTCTCCTATCGCGGGGAAGCACTCGGATGCCGCCTGTACGACCAGTGCCCACGTCGCGCCCACGTCGGATCCGTCGCAATCCTCACCGACGAGCCAGTGCAGCTCCTCGAGCTCACCGCGCGGGAGTTCTTCGACACCTCCTATTGAGTGGGCGGCTGCGCCCACTCAACCCACTTCGCAGCGGGGCGTCCCCGGCATCCCGGGTCCGACTTCTCCCTATGCTGACGCTGTGCGCGTCGACTCGCCTACCGACCCGGCCGCGCAGGACCCCCTGCGCGCGGGGGACCGGCGCCCACCGGAGCGGACCCTCGTCGACATCCTGAGGGCGACGGTCGCCGCCCATGGTGAGTCGCCCGCCATCGACAACGGCACCGAGGTACTCAGTTACGACGAACTCCTCGACGCCGCGGAGGACGTGGCCCGGGCCCTTCGCGAGGCCGGGGTCGAACTCGGGGACACCGTCGGCGTCCGGATCCCCAGCGGCAGCGTCGACCTCTACGTGGCGATCCTGGGCATCCTGGTGGCCGGAGCGGCCTATGTGCCGGTGGACCATGACGACCCCGACGAACGCGCCCGGATCGTCTTCGCCGAGGCGGGCGTCGCGGCGATCGTCACGAAGGACCTCGTGATCCGGAGCGCGGCACCCGCGGAGCAGCACCCGACCGGAGCCGATACCCTCGCGGATGCCGCGGACCGGCCGGATGCCGCGCTGCTCGCGGACCCGACTCCGGACGACGATGCGTGGATCATCTTCACCTCCGGGTCGACCGGCACCCCGAAGGGTGTCGTCGTCACCCATCGCAGCGCTGCCGCCTTCGTCGACGCCGAGGCAGGCATGTTCCTCCAGGATCGCCCCATCGGTCCGCACGACCGGGTGATGGCGGGGCTGTCGGTCGCCTTCGACGCCAGCTGCGAGGAGATGTGGCTCGCCTGGCGGCACGGCGCCTGTCTGGTCCCGGCCCCGAGAAGCCTCGTTCGCTCCGGCGTCGACCTCGGCCCGTGGCTGGTGGCCAACGAGGTGACCGTCGTCTCGACGGTACCCACCCTTGTCGCGTTGTGGCCGATGCCCGCCCTGGACCGGGTGCGACTGCTCATCCTCGGCGGTGAGGCCGCCCCGCCGGAGCTCGTCGCCCGGCTCGTCACCGCGGATCGTGAGGTGTGGAACACCTACGGCCCGACCGAGGCCACGGTCGTCGCCTGCGGGGCCCGGATGGTCACCGGCGAGCCGGTGCGGATCGGGTTGCCGCTGGCCGGCTGGGACCTGGCCGTCGTCGACGGGGCCGGCGAGCCAGTGCCTGCCGGTGAGGTCGGTGAGCTCATCATCGGCGGGGTCGGCCTGGCCCGCTACCTCGACCCGGTCAAGGATGCCGAGGTGTACGCCCCGATCCCCACACTGGGCTGGCACCGGGCCTACCGCTCGGGCGACCTCGTCCGTTTCGATGGCGCGGGCCTGCTCTTCCAGGGCCGCGCCGACGACCAGGTCAAGGTCGGCGGGCGCCGGATCGAGCTCGGGGAGATCGACTCCGCCCTCCTGTCCCTCCCCGGGGTGGAGGGCGCCGCAGCCGCGGTGCGGCGGACCGAGGCCGGCAACACCCTCCTGGTCGGGTATGTCACCGTGGCCCCGGCGGCATCCCGCGACGGCTTCGACACCAAGGCTGCTACCGAGCACCTTCGCGCGACGATGCCGGCGGCGCTCGTCCCACGTCTGGCCGTCGTGGAGACACTGCCCACCCGCACCTCCGGGAAGATCGACCGGGACGCGCTGCCCTGGCCGCTCCCGCAGCGGGCCGGGTCAGGGCAGGTCACCGCTGACCTGGCGAGCACCCCGGCATGGGTGGGCCACGTGTGGGAGCAGATCCTCGGCAGCCCGCCGGGCGGGCCGGACGAGGACTTCTTCGACGTCGGCGGCGGCAGCCTGGCCGCTGCCCAGCTGGTCACGCTGCTCCGGGAACGCTTCCCCGAGGTGACCATCGCCGATGTCTACACCAATCCGACACCGGCAGGGCTCACCCCGTTCCTCGACCAGCTCACAGCCCCCCGCGGCCGGACGAATGACCCGGTCCACCCGGTGCCGAAGCGGACCCAGGCCGCCCAGCTCGCTGGAAACGCGGCGCTCCGCTCCATCGGTGCCCTGCGCTGGCTCGTCTGGATCGGCCTGGTGTGCGCAGCGGCCCGGGCCGTCCTCGGGCTCCCCTGGTTGCCCCGGCCCCCGACGTGGGCCCTGGTGGCCGGTTGGGCACTGCTCATCCTCCCGCTCGGCCGGATCCTGTTGGCCGCCAGCGGCGCCCGGGTCGTGATGGCCGGCATCCGGCCTGGCGAGTACCCTCGCGGCGGCAAGGTCCACCTGCGGGTGTGGCTGGCCGAGCGTCTCGTCGACGAGCTCGGGGCGACGAACCTGTCCTCCTCCCCCTTCATCACCCTCCATGCGCGACTGCTCGGATGCCGCCTCGGGCCCGGCGTCGATCTGCACTCCCTCCCACCGGTCACCGGCATGCTCCGGCTCGGCGCCCGTGCCGCCGTCGAGCCGGAGGTCGACCTGCGCGGGCACTGGATCGACGGAGGCATCCTGCACCTGGGAATGGTCCGGGTGCGGGACGGAGCCCGAATCGGCGCCCGATCCACACTGCTGCCCGGCGCCGACGTCGGTGTCGGGGCCGAGGTCGCACCCGGCTCCGCGGTGTTCGGCACCGTCCCGGACGGTGAGGCCTGGTCCGGCGCCCCGGCCGAGCCGGCGGGAGTCGCCCGAGGACCGTGGTGGGACGCCGAACCACCGCGGGGCCGGGCGTGGTTGTTCGCGTATGCCGCCTCGGCCACCGGGCTCGCCCTGCTGCCGCTGCTGGCAATGGTCGCCGGTGCGGCGTTCGCTGTTCCCGCGCTGCGGGGAACCACGTCGACCGCGCAGGCCCTGTGGCGGGCCTTGCCGTGGGTCCCGCTGGCCGGGATCGTCGCCTTCGTCGCCCTGGCCCTGCTCGTCCTGCTCGTCGTCCGGGTCATGTCGATCCGGCTCGGCCCGGGCCTGCACCCGGTGCGCGGCCGGCAGGCATGGCAGGCGTGGACGACCTTGCGGGTCCTGGACGAGGCGCGCACCTGGCTCTACCCGCTGTACGCGAGCACCCTCACCCCCGGATGGTTGCGGGCACTGGGCGCCGACATCGGGCGCGGCGTCGAGGCCTCCACGGTGCTCCTCATCCCCGGATTCACCAGCGTCGGCGCGCAGGCCTTCCTGGCCGATGACACCTTCGTCGGCGGCTACGAGCTCGGTGGGGGGTGGATGCGTCTGGAGCGCACCCGGGTCGGCAAGGGAGCCTTCGTCGGCAACTCGGGCATGGCCGGGCCGGGACACAAGGTCCCCCGCAAGGGTCTGGTCGCGGTGCTCTCGGCCGCCCCCCGCAAGCACAAGGCCAAGGTCGGCGCGTCCTACATCGGCAGCCCGCCGCGCCCGCTGCGACGTGAGGCAGCCCCGATCGACACGGCCCGCACGACCCGACCACCGACCCGGCTCAAGGTGGCTCGCGCCCTGGTCGAGTGTTGCCGTCTGGTCGCACTGTGGCTGCACATCGCCCTCGTTCTGGTCGTCGCCGCCACCCTGCTCCTGCTGTGGCAGGCATCGCCGTGGCTCGCCCTGCTCCTGGGCGGAATCATCCTGCACGTTGCCGGGGCCGTCGCCACCGGGATCGCCACCCTCGCCAAGTGGATCCTCGTCGGGCGGATCCGCCCTTCGGAGCATCCGTTGTGGAGCTCTTTCATCTGGCGCAACGAGTTGGCCGATGCATTCGTCGAGATCCTGGCTGCGGCTTGGTTCGCTCGCGCCGCCGTGGGCACCGTCGCGCTCAACTGGTGGCTGCGCTCACTCGGGGCGAAGGTCGGTCACGGGGTCTGGTGCGAGAGCTACTGGCTACCCGAACACGACCTCATCGACCTACGTGACGGCGCCACGATCGGCGCCGGGTGCGTCGTGCAGACCCATTTGTTCCACGATCGGGTCATGTCCCTCGATACCGTCACCGTCGGCCTGGGCGGAACCCTCGGTCCGAACTCGGTCGTGCTGCCCGCAGCCCGGATCGGCAAGCACGCCACCGTCGGTCCCGTCTCCCTCGTCATGAGGGGCGAGTCGGTACCGGACCGGACGCGGTGGATCGGCAATCCCGTCGGCCCGTGGGTGGGCGAGGCGTGAGACCGGACGTCGCCGACCCGTACCTGGTGGGCCACGGGGACTTGCGCTACTCCGTGTCCCACTACGACCTCGATCTCACCTACGACCCGGCCGGGAACCACCTGCAGGCCCGGGCCGTCCTGGACATCCGCACCCTCGCGGAGACGGCCCAGCTCGTCCTCGACCTGCACGGGCTCAAGGTGTTGCGCGTCTCGGTCGCCGGCGCAGTCCTCAATCGGTGGATCCACCAGAAGTCCCGGCTCACGCTGCGCCTGGGCGGCCCGCTGGCCGCGGGCAGCACCCTCGTGGTCTCGGTCGACTACAAGGGCTCGCCGGGCACGATGCCGGGCCCGGACGGGCGGGCAGGGTGGGAGGAGCTCGACGACGGGGTCATCGTCGCGGCCCAGCCACACGGGGCACCGACCTGGTTCCCGTGCAACGACCGGGCCGCGGACAAGGCCCGCTACCGCATCGGCGTGACGACGAGGACGGCGTACACGGTGGTCGCCAACGGCGTCCTGACGGGGCGGCGGCCGGTCGGGCGGCGACAACGGTGGACCTACGTCCTCGACGACCCGGTCTCGCCCTACCTGGCGACCCTCCAGATCGGACGTTATGTCGTCACTCAGCTCGATTCCGTGGTTCCCGGTCGCCTCATCCATCCCGCCCGGTTGCAGGACGCGGTGACGTCAGCATTCGCCGACCACGGACGGATGATGGCGTTCTTCGTCGACTGTTTCGGCCCCTACCCGTACGCCTCCTACGACGTCGTCGTCACGGATGATGCGTTGGAGATCCCCCTCGAGTCCGCGACCCTGTCGACCTTCGGGTCCAACCACGCGACCCGGGACTGGGAGAACCAGCGCCTCATCGCCCACGAACTCGCCCACCAGTGGTTCGGCAACTGCCTCACGGCCGCGCAGTGGCGGGACATCTGGTTGCACGAGGGATTCGCCTGCTACGCGGAGTGGCTGTGGTCGCAAGAGGTGGGCCTCGACTCCACCCAGGAGCAGGCCGCTCGGCACCACCAGGGGCTTGCCGCACAATCCCAGGACCTGCTGTTGTGTGACCCCGGGCCAAAGAACATGTTCGACGACCGCGTGTACAAGCGGGGCGCACTGACCCTGCACGCGCTCAGGGGTGCGATCGGGGACGAGGCCTTCTTCGCCGTGCTCCGCGGCTTCGTCGCCGACCACCGGCACCGCGTCGTGTCCACGTCGGACCTCGAGAAAGCCATCTGCAGGGTCCTGGGACCGACCGGGGGTGAACAGGTGCGCCGGACGGTGCTGGATCCCTGGCTGCGCTCCCCTGCGCTCCCCCCGATTCCTGCCATCTGAGCCGCACGGCACAGCCCGAGCGGCCCCCGCCCCGAGCGGGATCGTGACGACTGACGTCCCTGCTGGCAGCCTCTGAGCAGGCCCTCCCCACCTCTCATTGCGATCTCTCCCAAGAACTGTCACACTAGGTGTCGTTCAGCACAATGTGTGCGACCATCCTTGTTTGACAACACATGTAGTCGAACGAAGTGGCTGCCTCATGGCGAGCCGACTCCGAACACGAAGGGGATCGCAGTGATGACCGGGGGCTACTTCTTGGGCATCGACGTCGGTACCACCGAGGTCCATGCCGCCACTGCGCGAGAGACCCTCGACGGGGACCTGCTCTGCGTCGACGCGCCCCTCGGCGACGAAGGCGGCGGCGCTCCCGCACTGGCGTTCGTGACACCGGACGGCAGCCTGCAGTACGGGCAGAGAGCCCGGGAGAGCGGCATCCTGGAGCCGGAGCGGCTCATCCGCGAGTACCGGTGCTCCGTGGGGGACGACCTCCCCCTGTTCGTCGGCGGGCACCGGGTGCGCCCGGACGAGGTGCTGGCCGGCGCCATCGCATCCGTCGTGGAGACCGTGACGGCGTCCGAAGGGGCCGCACCGCTCGGCTTGGCACTCACCCATCCGACGAGTTGGGGCCCGCACCGGCGTGACGTCGTGCGCTCCGCGCTCGCGGCGCGCGGCATCCCCCGGATCGAGATGGTCCCGGAGCCCGAGGCAGCGGCACGTCACCACGATGCCGCCCGCGGCTTCGAGCCCGGTCAGGCACTCCTCATGTACGATCTGGGCGCCGCCGCCCTGGACGTGACGCTGCTGCGCAAGGGAGCGGAGGGCGACTGGGTGGTCGTCGGGGAGCCACTCACCATGAGCGACGTGGGCGGGAGTTGCTTCGACGATGCCGTGCTCGCGCACGTCCTGGACGTTGCGCCGCCGGAGGACCACGGCGCCGAGCCCGATGAGATCCGCCGGGGCCTGGCACAGTTGCGTCAGGAATGCGCTGCGGCCAGGGAAGAGTTGTCATTCGACCCAGAGGTCGTCATCCCGTTGGCAGCGCTCGGTCGCCAGACCACGGTCCGACTGACCCGGTCCGAGTTCGAGGGCATGATCGACCAACAGATCGAGCGAACCTGCGACGCCCTGGAAGACCTGCTGGAGGATTCGGGCACCTCCATGGATGAGGTCGACGCCATCCTCCTGGTGGGGGGCGCCTCCCGCACCCCCAGGGTGGCGCAGCACCTCTCCGAACAGTTCGACCGGCCGATGGTGCTGGATCCACACGCCCGCTCCGTGGCCGCCTTGGGGGCGGCACGCGTCGGCTGGTCACGACGGGGCAAAGCCCTCCCAGCACACGGGCAGGAGGTATCGGTCGACGAGCCGAAGGGTGGCGCGGTCGATGACCTGCAGCCGGGCACCCGGGCCGGCGGGGAGAGCGCGACCGAAGAGCACGCAGCTGTCACCAGCAGCAGCGGCAGCTTTCCGAGCAATCACGGACGCCGGCGCCGCAGCAAGTGGTCCCACGTTCGCTCGATGGGTGCCCTGGTCGCGGTCGCGACGGTCCTGACGGGTGGCTCGTTGAGTTACTCGCTGACCTCCGCACTCAGTGACGCCGCCGATGAGAAAGAGGAGTCGAGCGAGGTCCTGCAACTGTCGACGCCGTTGGGCGATGACATCATGA
>Ga0116152_10003760_pt1 | contig 12113 bp, 8 predicted proteins | sample AD_UKC119_MetaG_FD_89894 | JGI IMG/M metagenome (GOLD analysis project Ga0116152, IMG submission 89894) | Active sludge microbial communities of municipal wastewater-treating anaerobic digesters from Hong Kong - AD_UKC119_MetaG | ecosystem: Engineered > Bioreactor > Anaerobic > Digestate...
GCTACCATTATTACAGGCTTCACAGAGCAGTGCCGGTCTGGGATCTCCATAATGGGCATATTCATTCAGCCGCCAATAATACCACGCTGCAAATTCCGAACTCAAATTCCACCAGTACCATTCATGTTCTCCACCATAGAAGGAATGCGGATCGTATAATGGCAGATCACAGGCTTCATACACCCGCAATACCAATTGCTCGCTCCCACATTCCGTCACATCGATATAATCGTCAAACACAAAGACGTTGATCCACTCCTCTATGGCTGCATCAATGTCATCCTGATAGTGATGATAATCATACGGATCAAGGCATCCGGCAAAATAACTCTGCCAGTAGTCCCGCCAGTAAGTGATCGTGTCCATGCTGGCTACCGCAAAATGCAGTCGATCACAGCAGTTATCGTGACTCCCATCGTCCAGGTCCTTCGCATAGACCCGCGCCCAGCATTCATTCGGATCCAGGGTCACCTGCGTAATTTCATCGCACACAGGTACAGGTGGTGTATTGTCGTATACGTTGATTCCTTGCAACAATAAAGTCGTATTCCAACAACGGTCGAACAGATGGTATACGACATTGTGCCAGCCGGATGGCAAATAAACATGAGCAGTTCCTCCCGCTGGAATTGTTCCAGACTCCAGTACCGTTTTGCCCGCATGCGAAGGGTCGAGGTATTCAATTTCATAATACACTTCCAACACGTCATCACAGTCTTTCTCTACCCAGGCCCGCGGATCGGGAAGGGTTAATCCGGCTTTACAGTCATGCGGATCCACTTCTCCTTCCAGCACCTCACAAGCCAGCCAGGCTCCTAAATCAATGGCTTTCCTAAATACTGTTTCCGGAACTTCATCACAGTCCGTTCCACTGGGATTCTCATCCAGAGGGCTTAGGTGAGCACCTGCAATTACTGGTGCAGTCCGGTCGGTGATCTTAAACCATTGCACACAGGTCGTATCGCTTTGGCCACACCAATCGTACACATGCCACGTCCGGCGGATCTTATACGAGCGCCCACAGGTAGGAACTATATGATCTTCGTAATCAAACACAATCTGGCACTTGCCCGAATTGGTAAAGTCCGGTCCGGTATCGGTATGCAAGGGTAATAAATAAGCCGAATCTTGTCCCGGTTGAGTGCTTTTTAAGTAGGGCGCCGGGAAATAACCATCACCTTTTGTAGGCCAGGGATGTGCATAGCCCTCGGCATCCAGATAGGTATCGCCGTCTTTGCCTGCATTCCACAATAATTCCACGGATTTATTATTACGAATTACTTCCGTGGTGCATTCGATCAGCGTATCCGGGCCGCAGACCAGGCTATCAATGGTTTCTTTCCGTACAAACAGCGTATCCCGGCACTCTGAGTAGTTACCCCAGGCATCCGTCGCCCGCACTCTGCGGGCAAGGTAACCGATGAACTCCCGGTCGTCACATCCCAGGTCCGTCCATTGCTTCTCCAGGATGTCCGTGGTCGTCGGGTATGGCTGACAAAAATCCGTGATCACTACCAAGTCTTCCCGCTCTGCCATCTGCAGGCAACTGATTGTATCATTCGTACAAAGTATTTGAGGTGGCCGCTTATCTTCAATCTGGATGTAGCCCCAACAGGAGGTTCCGGTAACCAAGTCCCGAACGCTTCCGATAATAGTTTTCCCGATGTCTTCGACCGTTACAGGGTTGTTTAGCAGTTGACCGGAAAGCTTGGATAATTGCACCGTGACCTGATCTTCACAAAAAGCTGTATTATTAACTAAGTCTTTTCCTCGGATCAATCGTTCACAATCGTAAGCCATGGAGACTAAAATCTTATCGTGACAAACCAGATCCGTGATTTCATTTTTGGCGTAGACACCCTGAGCAGAAAGTCTCAAAACCGGTGCATTCCCCCCCGCATCCTGCATGGCAAGTTGCACGGTGGTATTTCCAGCCATCCATTCAATAGTAATCCGGTAATTACCCAATCCATCTGGCATAATAGTCACATTTGCACCATCTGTTGGATCAACAGAGACAACCTGTACAGCATTTGGATTGGTTATGATGCCATCACAAAGATCAAATCCTGATGCATCATGGTAGGTGGTTACACCACACATCCCGGTGTCGATGGTTAATGTCCCCAGGTCATAAGTAATACCCGGAATGGTAAAAGGATTATTGTCTGTCAGTGTTGTTCCCAGAGTGTCCATGATGGACCAGATTGGATCCACGTTATCCGTACCATCCGGCACCGATACAATTATTACCTCAGGATTGATGGCTGGATTACATGGGCCAGTTTCTAACACAGTCACTTGATAATTTCCAGCCCCTGCATTTATAAATAGATAAGGGCTTCCTGCAGCTGTGGCCCCCAAAATAAAATTGGGAATGGGAGCAGGAGGGGTAGAACCTAAAGGTCCAGATCCTGCGATTGGTGCTGCTGTAACATCGTAAGTCGTACCTGGACAGGAAGTTCCATCGATAATTGACACAACAAATGAGCCATCTGGCACATAACCAGGGGTGATAAATGGACATCCAGGTGAAAAGCCTGTACTGGTGACTATAAAGGGATCATCAAATGTCCTGAATGGTGGACTGATAGCATTCATGCAACTCCCTGAGTTTCCTGCCGTGCCATCACAAGTCTCGACCAGTGAATATTGGTACGATGTCCCTGGGGCTAACCCGGTGACCGTATAAGAAACAACTCCTGTGGCAGGATTCCAGGTAATGCCAGGAGTACTCGTGCATACAACAGCTAAAAAGACATCCTGGCCCATGCTACACAGACCACCGGCGGCGAAGACTTCCAAAGTCCAACAGTGGTCAGTAATGGGCAGGTTTACAGAGGTCCATTGTAAGGTGGCCGTCGTGGTGGTTAAACTAACTATAGTCAGACCGCCGGGTGGCGCGCATTGTGCAGATAATTGTTGCTGGGAAACCTGGAAAGCCATAATAAGGGCTATCCAAATTGCATGGATTGGTCTTTTCATTTGTTGGTTCCGCCTTCAGCGCTCATTTGGTTGATACTAAATATAGGCAAAAACCATCAAAACATTTACATATTATATATTAATATAATATGCATGCGTCTTTCCAGAACTTGAAAGCGTCGATCTATTTAACCAACCTAAGGCTTAACTCATCCAGCTGTTTCTGATCAATGGGAGAAGGTGCTTCAATCATCATATCCCTCCCCATGTTATTTTTTGGGAAGGCTATGAAATCACGGATCGAAGACTGGCCATTCATCACAGCACACAACCGGTCAAAACCAAATGCTATCCCGCCGTGGGGAGGAGCCCCGTATTCGAAAGCACCCAGCAGGAACCCAAATTGAGCTTCCGCTTCTTCTTTGGTAAATCCCAGCAGATCAAAATTTTTGCTCTGCAGGTTTCGGTTGTGTATCCGGATCGAACCGCCGCCGATCTCTACCCCGTTGAGAACCAGGTCATAGGCATCCGCTCGCAAGGACTTCATGGTTGCAAAGTCGCCGTTCTGCATCCGCTCGATGTCGTCCTTTTTAGGCGAGGTGAAGGGATGGTGCATGGCAAAGAAACGCTGAGCTTCTTCATCCCACTCGAGCAGTGGAAAATCAACTACCCAGAGCGGGTTTACTTTTTTCGGGTCCCGCAGTCCCAGTCGTTCTCCCAGCTCCAGACGTAATGCGCCTAGCTGTGTGCGGGTCTTTTCAGCCTCTCCGGCCAGGATCAGTACCAGGTCACCAGGCCTGGCTCCAAAGCGCTCGCCCCAGGCCTGCAATTGTTCATCGGTATAAAATTTTCCAATGCTTGATTTGATGCTGCCATCGCCTTGATATTTGATGTAGACCAGCCCTTTGGCGCCGATCTGGGGACGTTTAACCCAATCGGTCAGAGCATTGATGTCTTTGTTCGAATAGGTGTCAGCGATACCCGGAGCACAAATGCCCACCACCAGCTCAGCGCTGTCGAATACCGGGAATCCCTGGTTTTGCGCCACATCATTCAGCTCGACGAACTCCATGCCAAACCGGGTATCCGGCTTGTCGGATCCGTATTTTGCAATAGCATCGTCATACGACATCCGCGGAAAAGTGTCCAATTCGATCCCAAGAACCTCGCGATACAGATGTTTGGTCAGGCCTTCGAAGGTGTTCAGAATATCCTCGCGGGTGACAAAAGCCATCTCGCAGTCGATCTGGGTAAATTCCGGCTGCCGGTCCGCACGAAGGTCCTCATCCCGGAAACATTTTACAATCTGGAAATAGCGGTCAAAGCCCGCCACCATCAGGATCTGCTTAAAGGTTTGCGGTGACTGGGGCAACGCATAAAATTGATTGGGGTTCAGCCGGCTGGGCACCACAAAGTCACGTGCTCCTTCCGGCGTACTCTTGATGAGGAAAGGCGTCTCGATCTCCAGGAAGCCGTGATCTGACAAATATTTGCGCGTTTCCAGCCCCATGCGGGCACGGAAGATGATGTTCTGCTGAACCGGTGTACGACGCAGATCCAAGTAGCGGTATTTCATCCGGAGGTCATCACCGCCATCGGTATCGTCCTCAATGGTAAAAGGTGGAACCTTACTGGGGTTTAACAGATGTAATGCGGTCGCTTCGATCTCAATAGCTCCGGTCGCCCGGTTGGGATTTTTAGCACTCCGTTCACGTACCTTGCCGGAAACCTGAATCACAAATTCACGACCCAACTTACGGGCCTGCTCACACAGCACTGCATTGTCTTCCATATTGAAGACAATCTGGGTAATGCCATATCGGTCGCGGACATCCACAAAGGTTAGACCTCCGAAATCCCGCCCGGCTTGCACCCAGCCTGCCAGGGTCACTTCTTTTCCAACATCAGCGATGCGTAATTCGCCACAGGTATGTGTTCTGTACATGGTATTGCTATTTAATCCTAAACGAAGATTTTACTTCGCGGTGCAAAAGTCCGAAAAATCTGAGAACAAAGGTAGAAGAGGTAAAAGAAAGGGATAAAGGTAAAAGAGGCCGCAGAAGTAAAAGAGGTGGCAGGCGAAGTGCCGACGGGCTGGAAGGCTGAGGTCTGACCGTGCGTCAGGAAATGGAAGAGCTATTCCGACAGCCCATTCAACATTCAATATTCAACATTCAAAATTTCACCCCGCCACTCCTTCCTGGAACAAGTCACCCTGCTTACGGAAACGATTGGGGTTTTCCATGCGCAGCAACCACTTCTTGATGGGCAGTCCCCCGGAATAACCGCCCCAGTCGCCATTCTTACCGATGACCCGGTGGCAAGGGATGATGATGGGCAAAGGATTGTGGTGATTGGCTTGTCCGACCGCCCGAACGGCTTTCGGGTTACCCAAACGCTTGGCTATATCAAAATAGGAGCGGGTCCGACCGTAGGGAATGATCATCAGTGTTTTCCACACTTCCTGGTAAAACCAGGGTGCCTCCCCGAAGTCCAGGGGAATGCTGAACCGGGTCCTTTTCCCGCCAAAGTATTCGTCCAATTCACCAAATGCCTGAACCAGGATGGGATGGTCCGGGGCGTCCGGATCTGCTACATCGGATGATGAATTCAAATGAATCTGGGTAAGTCCCTTGTCGGTAGCATGTAATTCCAACCAACCAATCGGTGATTGGTAATACGAGACAACCATTCTCAGTTAGCTATTTACTTTGGTAATATACAAATTATTTGGATATGTATCTTTTTGACACCTTTTGATCCAATTGATCTTAAACGCATCGTGGTGACCTTCCGGGCCACGCTTCCATCAAGGGCTTAAAGATGCTCGCCAGCCTTATCCGGTGACATTTCGTGACATCTCATTAAAAACGTTTACAATGCCCCGCCACCGGATCGCCAATTTCGGCCTACTTTTGCATGCAGAAGCAGCTATAGTGAGCAAAAGTGCACGAACCATATTAATCATTCTGCTGGTCATCCTGGTGCCCTTCCTGATCTATGCTGTTGTACAGATCCGCTCCCTGAGTCAGGACGAAAAAATGGCGAAAGCCATCTATGAAAAGCAAATGGAGACGGTTCTTTTCTCTTTGAACCAGTATGCCGATGACCGGATGCAACAATGGGTTAATAAATTGGCGGATAAAGCCCACCCCATTGCGCAGAATGCCAACGACCTGGTTCTTGGAAACGAAGCCATTCAATTGTTGGTTATCCGGCATCTGTCCAGCCGGCAGGATAGTTTATGTTATAGCGATTACGCATCCAGGGATCTCGATGCCATGGGACTCATCGACCGCTGGTACCAGCAACAGGATTCTACCCTAAACAAGCTCACCAATTATTTAAAAGCCGGCTTTCAAAAGATCCAGCCCGCTATCGGTCTACCGCACATACCTGGTCTGAATCCAGCCCAGGGGGCCATGACAGTCATGGTTTACGACAAAGACTCTACATTGCACAATGCCTTGTTCATTTTCGATATGAACTATTGGGTTGCTTCCGTCCTGGGCGCTAAAATGCAGGAGTTATCCCAAAACGAATATCTCTTGTCCATGGTCCAAAAGGACCCTGCTGATGACCGAATAAATAGCTTATTCAGCACAGGAGATTTTGACCCGGACCGCGACTATGCAGCGCATTCCTTATGGATTTTGCCGAATACCTACCTTACCATTCAGACCAAAGGCACCAGTTATGCAGAATTAATTCGCAAAAGAAACCGGACCAACCTTGCCTTTTTGTTTTTCTCCCTGATAACTGTTTTGATCGGAGCTTTTTTAATATTCCGAAACGCCCGCAAGGCCCTGAAAATTGCTCAACTCAAATCCGACTTCGTATCCAATGTTTCCCATGAGATCCGGACGCCACTCTCACTGATTCGTATGTATGCGGAGACGCTCCTTTTGGGTCGATTAAATTCGGAAGAGAAAAAACAAAACTATTATGAGGTCATCCACCGGGAATCCGGCCGGCTGACTTACCTCGTCAATAACATCCTGGACTTTGCCCGCATTGAAGCGAACCGGACCACCTATCATAAAACTGAGGTCGACCTGAACAAGCTTGCTCAGAACCTGTATGACACTTATGCACATACCTTAAAAGAAGCTGGAATGATCGGTATGATTACCCTTCATCAGGAATCGATTACCATCCTGGCCGATGATCAGGCTTTTGAAGCAGCACTTTCCAACCTGATCGATAACGCCATCAAATACAGTCCGGCAAAAGGGGTCGTCCATCTATCCACCTATGTGCAAGAGGGCTTCGCATGCTGTACCGTTACGGATAAGGGTATAGGCATCCGTCCGGAAAATCAGTCTAAAATCTTTGAACAGTTTTACCGGGTAGAGGATGCACTCACCCAGAAAACCAAAGGAACGGGTTTAGGCCTAAGTCTGGTGAAACACATCATGGAGGAACACCATGGTGAGGTGACTGTTAAATCCAAACCTGGCCAGGGCAGTTCATTTACGCTCAAGTTTCCATTAACAACGAATCAAAAATGACAAGAATACTTGTTACAGATGACGAGCCTTCGATGAGCCGGGGCTTAGCGGATAACCTGGAATATGAAGGATATCAGGTGGATATTGCTGGGAATGGGCAGGAAGCCCTCGCCAAATTATCGGCAGCACCTTACGATTTGCTCATTCTGGATGTCATGATGCCTGAGTTATCCGGATTTGATGTCTGCAGAAAATTACGCCAGCAAAAAAATAATATTCCGGTTATTCTGCTTACCGCGAAAGGCGAAGAAATAGACCGTGTTCTCGGACTCGAGTTGGGGGCAGATGACTACATCATCAAACCCTTCAGTCTAAGAGAATTGCTTGCCAGGGTTAAAGCCATATTGCGGCGGACCCATGCGGCTCAAAATCACAGTGGCTCTTTGGAGACCATTGGACTACTTGATGTTGATTTTACCAATTATGTGGCAACGGTATCCGGTAAGGAGATTAAATTATCTCACCGGGAATTTGAAGTGCTTCATTTTTTATGGAAGAACAAACATCAGATTGTACGACGTGACGATTTATTAAAAAATATCTGGCAGTACGACGAATTTCCATCAACACGTACGATCGATAATTTCATTTTACGCATTCGACAAAAAGTCGAAATCAATCCAAACGATCCGAAAATAATTTTGACCGTCCATGGCATGGGCTATAAAATGGTTTGAAAATAATCCTTGTGACAACGTATGACAATTGTTTACTTCAGCATAACACCTCACAACATTTGCCAGGCTTATTTTGAATTGAAAAGAGTCAATAACTCAAATGTCAACCGTTATGCAGTCACCATTCATCCTAACCCTGACTTTTTTATGCCTGTTTTTTGGAAATGTTTCCTTTGGACAACCCAACGTTTATCATCAGGCAAATTACAAACACAAACCCATTGTGGAGATGACCATAAATAATACGAAAACCTAGGTATTACTGGATACCGGCTCGGATATTACCATTCTGGACATCAAGTCTAAGAAAAAGCTGGGTTTCAGCACACTGGCAAATGCCGGGCGAACAGTCCCGGGACTGGGCTCAAGCAATAACCGCTTATACCGGGCAAAAAATGTTACATTAAAATTTGGCGACACACCCTTATATGGCCCGATGTATGCGTTTGACCTCACGAATGTGGCAGAGTCCATTGAAACCAGAACAGGTAAAAGAATAACTGCGATTATTGGCACTTCCCTGATGCAATCTTATGGTTTCGTCATTGATATTGGTAATAACTCGGTGGTTATGTACAATCAGAAAAATAACCAAAGAGGGTCGAACCAGTATACAGAAAATAAATAAACAGGAGCTCACAATCAAACAATGAAAAATAATCATAAAATAATCATTCTATTCCTGATTGTCCTGAATGGATTCCCCATTGTTACCCTCAGCGCTCAGAACAATGACACCGGAAGTCAATGGGATAATTTTTTGTTTCGAAATTGGTTTATGGAATGGCTCTTAGGAGAAGAATCCGATCAAGGGAGCCAAAATATTTATGGTGACCTGATCCGGAAAATCAACCTTAATTCCGATTGGAAATTTAGCATCGGAGATAATCTGAACTGGGCTTCACCCGCTTACGTGGATAATAAATGGGAACGCATCCGCGTACCTGCTCGCTGGGAAAATGAAGGATTTAACGGGTATGACGGGTATGCCTGGTACCGTGTCCATTTTGATGGGAGAGAATTAAACCGAAGGGATGCGCATATTTTATCCCCCGGATTTATTGATGACGTTGACGAGACTTATTTGAACGGCACCCTGATCGGAAAAAGTGGCGCTTTCCCTCCCCGGTTTAGGACTGCGTATAATTCCGACCGCAGTTATTTTATGCCCAACGAACTGATTAATTTCAACGGAGACAATGTCATTGCAATACGTGTATACGATGAAACCCTGGACGGTGGTATTATCGGGGGAAATCCGGGGATTTACGCCCAGGAGCAAAGCGACGCGGTCGAACAGGGATTTTACGGACCCTGGAAATTCACAACATCCAACAATCCGGACTGCGTCCGGCCAGATTTTAACGATACAAAATGGGAATCGGTATTGGTGCCCAATTTCTGGGACAATCAGGGTTATCGTTCTTATGATGGGACGGCATGGTATCGAAAGGTATTCCGGCTTTCTTTTACCCCTTTGAAAAACCAAAGCTATTACCTGGTACTCGGTAAAATAGACGACTTTGATGTTACCTACCTGAATGGTCAAAAAATAGGAGAAACCAATGATGGCCGCCCATTTGGTGAAAGTCAATCGTTTTCTGCGTTGCGCATTTATCCGATTCCTGCCGGATTACTAAATACGACCGGAAATAATGTAATTGCTGTAAAGGTCACTGATATCGGAAAAGACGGAGGGATTTACCAGGGCCCGGTAGGCATTGTGGAAGCGTCCGGGATAACTAAAATATTGCGCAGCAATTAAACCATAACCACATCGCCGTACACTTCCCGTATTGCCTGGAAAAGTGCCGGTTCCGACTCCTGCATTTTTTTTGGAAACGTAAAATAACAAGCGGTCGCAACACCCCAGAAATCCAGGGTCTCAAATCCGGTGAATTTTTGCCATTGGTCGGTTGATTGGCCGGAAATTTGCGATAAGGCTTCCCACCTCTGGGGCGAAGAGGACGGATATTGCTTCTGATCAAACACGAACTGAAAAATTTTTGCCCACTCGTAATAAGCTATGTTCAAAAACCGGTCGGGCCGCATCCAGGATGCCATCAACTGTTCCAGCGAATAAATTTGTACCTGATCGATAAAATCGGTCTCGCAAGCATGCAGAAATTGGTGATTTGGTGAGGGGAATGGGTGCTTGTAAAAAACGACCCGCTCAAAGGGAGACAGCAACGCTTTTTCTTGCTGCCATGAAACCACAACTGCAGCTAAGCTAACCAATACCTTAGCTTCTTCCGGAATGCTTTCCATATTCATTCCACTAAAGTCCGAACCTTCCATGTGAAGCACCAGCCGTACTTCCAGCTTTTTCTGGGCGTCCGGGTCCAGGCGGATTATCCAGGGGGCCAGGTGATGTAAAAACTTGCGAAGAGGCTCATCCAGCGTGGGTCGATAGCGCTGCACGTACCAATAATTCAGTTGGGGCGTAAAAATGTAAACGATCATCAGCAACAATGCAGGAGGGATGATCCAGATCATCACGCCGTCCATCTCCTCCACAAAGGCGAGGTAGAGTACGATCATGATCCACAAGGCAAGCGGTACCGTCAGGCGCCGGGCAAACATATCATGAATTCATTTAATATGATGCAAGTATAGTGAAAATAAAATTAGATACCGGATATTAGATGGTAGACTTTAAACTGCGAACAAATCCATGAAATCAATCGGAACTCTTGTTTTAGGCTTGCTGTGCTCCGGCTTGTTTGCTCAATTCAACCCGGAAAAGCCGGAACTTTGCCAGGGAAGGTTTTATTCTCCTGAAGAAGCTCAGGATGTTTTAGCCGCTGCAGCCAGATTATATGGTGATACGGGAACCTGGGAAACAAGGGCTGCATCGCTGCGTGCCGGAATCCTGGCTGGCGCCGAGATCTCCAAAATGCGGGACCCAAAACCCCTTCAACCCATCATCCACAGCAAAAAAACAGCGGCGGGCTATACGGTTGAAAACGTATTTTTTGAATCCGTACCCGGGTTCTATGTGACCGGCAATCTGTACCGGCCTCTCCATCCACCATCATCCATGCCCGGGATCCTATGCCCTCATGGACATGGTAACGATGGTCGTCTGCAGGAATACACCCAGCAACGCTGTGCAACCCTGGCCCGCATGGGGGCAACTGTATTCGCCTACGATATGATTGGGATGGGAGACAGTCACCAGTGCGACCACAAAATCGACAAGGCCTTTAAGCTCCAGTTGCTCAACAGCATCCGCGCGCTTGACTTTATCAGTTCTCTGCCCGGAGTGGATACAAGCCGTCTGGCGGTTACTGGCGAATCCGGGGGCGGCACCCAGACATTTATGCTCGCGGCCGTGGATGACCGCATTGATGTAGCCGTGCCGGTCGTAATGGTTTCCGCTTATTTTTTCGGAGGTTGTGTTTGCGAAAGCGGAATGCCGGTCCATAAACGGCCCGGACAGCAGACGACCAATGCAGAAATCGCCGCAACCATTGCGCCCAGACCTCTGCTGCTCATTTCGGATGGTGACGATTGGACCGCCCACAATCCGGATTTAGAATACCCGTTCATCCGGCATATTTATGCCTATTATGGGGCGACGGATCAGATCGAAAATGTTCATTTTGCCGATGAAAAACACGACTATGGCCCCACTAAAAGGCAAGCAGCGTACCGATTTCTCGGCAAACACCTGCAGCTGGACCTGGAAGGTGTATCGACCAATGGCATCATCGATGAGACTCCAAACCACATTTATGCGCCGGAAGAGCTCGCCGTATTCACCAGGGAGTACCCCCTCCCCGCCAATGCCCTGCATGGAAACGAACAAGTTATGCAGGTACTCGATGTATTTTAAAGAGTAAGTTGTAAATTCCCAGGAGCTATATATGGAACTAATGGGTATTTGTCGTTTAGACTTTTGGGATGGATTTAAAAATACATCGCATTGAATGGCCATATTAATTTGAAAAAACACTTGCTCCTGCGGTCCTTCAGCTTCAAGAAAGCGATTCAATCA
>Ga0116152_10003762_pt1 | contig 12109 bp, 10 predicted proteins | sample AD_UKC119_MetaG_FD_89894 | JGI IMG/M metagenome (GOLD analysis project Ga0116152, IMG submission 89894) | Active sludge microbial communities of municipal wastewater-treating anaerobic digesters from Hong Kong - AD_UKC119_MetaG | ecosystem: Engineered > Bioreactor > Anaerobic > Digestate...
GCACTTTTAGTTCCCCACCAAATTAATTTTCGGTAAACAGTAGTATTACACCGGTATAAGGGAACTATAACGGGCAAGCCATTGGGAGAAATCCAGCAGTTCCGGGTTCAGGCTGCGGGAATTTTCAACATTCCTGAGCTGGTTAAGTGGTGTAGCAAATTCATCATATAGCTGGAACATATTACCAAGATCATCAGCCCCTGGAAATCCGAAACTACGATAAACAGAAGCAGGTATTTTATTATAAACCACAGATTCACCCAAAGCAGTGCTTAATGCAGCAGCCATTTCGTTTCCGGTAAGTTGTTCTCCAGCTACCCCTACTTTCTCACCTATATACTTTCCAGGGTCCTTAAAAACTCCATAAGCACATTTACCAATATCCTCTGCTGCAATACCTGCCATTTTTGCATCACCGATTGGTAAGGTCAAGGCCAGCTTTCCATCCTCACCTCTTTGCGGTCCGGCACCGAAATAGATAAAGTTATCCCAATAAAAAGAAGCATATAAAAAAGTAGTAGGCACACCTGTGTCTGTAAAAAAGTGATCAGATTCTCCTTTACCATCAAAATGCGGCACTTTATATTTTTCCTGTAAAGTAGGCATTCTATCATCCTCTAACGGAATCATCAAACGGGAATCCTCCAGCGTAGACCATATGGCATGCTTTATTCCTGCTTGTTTAGCTGCATCTGCAAAAAGCCTGGCTTCTCCAATCTCTCTTTCAACTGAAAAATGTGCCCAGAAAAAAGTAACAAAATAAGCACCATAAGCACCTTCAAGTGCCTTATATACAGAATCCGGGTTTGTAAGATCACCGGTAACAATTTCAACATGCGGTAATGCTGCAAGAGCTTTCGCTTTATCACTATCAGGATCCCGGGTAACAGCCCGTACCATGAATTCAGTTGAGGGATCTGCAGCAATAGCTCTTACTAAGCCACCACCCTGTGCCCCGGTAGCGCCAAATACAGCAATGATCTTCTTTGACATAACTTTTGAATTTGAGGTAATAAATCTAAGATGCGGGGTACAGGAAGAACGATCAAGGTATAAAAAAGTCATCAATAAATAATCAGTAACCAGAATGCAATTGTAATAACCGCAATAGCATTTTATAATATTATTATGACTTCTGTAACTCTCTTTTCCGATTTGGCCTTCGACTTTTGCAGCCATAAAGTATTTAGCTGCCCAGCATAACTCTAATAACCAGGTAACAAATGACTACAATTAAACCCCTAGTACTCATGTTAATATTTGTAACTGTATTAGCAAGTTGCAAAGACAATAAGACATCAGGTACAGATAATAATGATAATACTACCACAGAAAGTGTTTCTGTAATCGGAGGCACCTATGTAAGTGACGGGTATAAAAAACGCAATGAAGGAACTGACTGGGTAGGCATTACTGTTAAGCAATTAGGAGAAAAAGATATCTGGCTTTCCGTTCGTTCCCGTGCAGATAAAAAGAAACCTACCTGTACTATGGACATGAAAGCATATCTACAATCTGGCAATGTCTACACAGGTGTGGCGGAAGGGAAAAATGTGGAGATCATCCTTGAAAAAGATGCGCTCAGTATTTCAACAGCAAATAAGGACGATGAAAGTGCTTTACATTTTTACTGTTCCGGCGGAGCCACAATAACTGGTACCTATAAAAAGATCAGTGATGATCTTGAACTGGATCCCAGCCAGGTAGACAAAACTGAATTTATTAAGGTGCTACACCTGCAGGATCTCAACTTTACTGTAAGCACTATGAAGGAAGGGTACGATAGGGAACTCTCCATTTATGTTTATGGCTCTGAAGTAAAAAATAATACTACTCATACAGAACCCATCAATGGATATGTATATGATGCTGAAGTAAATGATCTTAATGCTGATGGCATTCCTGAACTGCTGATCTACACTGTTGCAGAAGGCACCGGACGTTTTGGAAATGTTGTGGGTTATTCGGTTGACAAGGCAGGAAAGATGACAGCCATTGAATTTCCAGACGTAAATGAAAATTCAAAACTAAGCCCAGGTTATGGCGGACATGATGAATTCTCACTGGTGGAAAACACACTTATGCAGCGCTTTCCGATCTACAAAGAAGGCGATGCTAATGCAATGCCTACTGGTGGAACCCGCCAGGTTGCTTATAAAATGGTAAAATCAAAAAAAGGGTATGCTTTTGAAGTAGCTGAAATTAAGGACCTGGGGCAGTAAATAATTGAATAATAATACAGATAAAAAAGCTGTCTTTGGGCAGCTTTTCTATTGTCCATAATTCAGTGACGTTTATATGTTTTCCTGGTGTTATGAATCACATCCAGCAACCCATTATGATAGCGATCATCAGCCAATTGCCAGAACATGATGCCTCCCAGTTTATTTTGTATCGCATATTCAGTTTTGTCTTTAATGGATTGAGCATCGTCGTAAGTAGCCAGAATTTTTCGTTCAGCATTAAAGGCATATGGAGCCATAGCTATGGGATCTCTGTAACTTACAAACCCCATGTTGTTGTTTATACTGTCTGTTAGTCGGGAATAAGAAATGCCACGGTAGAATTTTCCGGGCCGGTATAATCCGTTATTGATCGTATCCTCTACTTTGAACATCCGGGCATAAAAAGCTGCCCCTATTACAATCTTGCGGGGTGGCACCCCGGCTTCAATCAATTTATTCACCGCATTATCCGCAGATTGTTTTTGCTGAGCAGTAGAATATAAAGGAGTATGATGTCCGCTTACTGTGCTGTAGCCATGTACCAGGTCATAACTCATAATATATACCTTATCAGCAATTTTCATTACTTCTTTCCATTCAATGGATGAATCAATGAACTGATCAAAACCACCGGCGGCAAAGCTGATCTCCTGCTTTTTACCTAATGTTTGCCGTAGCTTTTTGATCAATAGGGTGAAGTTTTTTTTATCATCCGGAGTATATGTATGACCCGGATATCCGGCTATGGCAGGATACTCCCAGTCAAGATCGATACCATCGGAAAAAAAATAAGCAGCCAGCTGCTTTACCGAAATAGCAAACTGATTTCTTCCTTCTTCCGTAGAAAAAACGGCAGAACAGGGTGCACAACCACCCCAGCCACCGAGGGAAAGAATGATCTTTAAATGAGGATACTTCTTTTTATAGCCCACCATTTTTTGAATACAGGATGTATCACCTGCATTACTGATATGTAATTGATTTCCTTTTAGATGCCCGAATGAAAAAACCAGGTGTGTTAGTTTTCCTATAGGGAAACTATCCAGCCTTGTGGCACTTCCGGAATAATAACCGGTAATGCTGATCGCATTATTTTTTTGTGCGGTTACAACAAGCACTAAAAAAAGCATACCGGTTAAAAGAAAATACTTCATACAATTCACATCAAGATAAAGGTTTAAATTCTTTTGCAGTATACTGTGACAGAGTGATTGTTAACTTTATTTAACAGGATATGTGCAAAAAATGTAAAATCAGCCGCTTATCATTTTCCTTATAAAACAGTAACCTTTTGCTGTTTCTTTATGTCATGTTTTATCATACATCAAATATAAAAGCCATGAACAAGTTTACTTTAACCCTGCTCTCCCTGTTATTATTAATAACCGTGACAGTACAAAGTCAAAACAACGAGATCAAACCACTTACCACTAAAGAAAAAAAAGAAGTTGTTGATTCTTTCAGCAGCCTTTTGAAGAGTAACTATATATTTCCTGATATAGCTGATAAAATGAGTCAGCTGATCGCCGGTAAATTATCAAAAGGAGATTATAATATGATCAACGATCCTGTACAATTTGCAAAACAGCTGACAACAGACCTGCAATCCATTAGTAAAGACAAACACCTGAGAGCAGGTTATGACCCCCAGGTAGTAAAAGAATTAAGAAGCCAGTCCGGGAATGATAATGACGAAGTACCGGCCCGCTTTCTTGAAAGTATGAGAAAGGCCAATTATGGTTTTAGTGAGGTTAAGATACTGGAAGGAAATATCGGTTACCTCGATCTGCGTGGTTTTGTACATGCCAGGTTTGGCGGCGAAACAGCTATAGCAGCCATGAATTTTCTCAGCAATGCTGATGCATTGATCATTGATCTTCGAAAGAATGGAGGCGGTAGTCCATCTATGATACAACTCATCACCAGTTATCTTTTTGGTCCCGAATCCGTTCACCTTAACAATTTCTACTACAGACCCACCAATGAGAATACCCAGACATGGACACTTCCCTTTGTTCCGGGTAAACGCAGGCCCGATATCCCGGTATATGTTCTTACCAGCAACCGCACTTTTTCTGCAGCAGAAGAGTTTACCTATAACTTAAAGAACCTGAAAAGGGCTACTATTATCGGAGAAACAACCGGAGGTGGCGCACACCCGGGAGGAACCATGGCAGCAACAGACAGGTTTACATTATGGGTACCCAGGGGAAGGGCTATCAACCCGATCACCAATACTAACTGGGAAGGCACCGGTGTGGAACCCGATATTAAAGTGGCCGCCGATGATGCCCTGGAAACTGCAAAAAAAGAAGCAGCCGAAAAAATAGCTGCTTCAAAATAAGGAATGCTGATTCAACTGAATGAAAAGAATTATATTCAGGAATTAAATTGCCATACACTCACTACTAAAACTACTGTTATGAAAAAGATCTTATTAGTTTCACTCATTTTGAGTGCTTCTTATTCTTTCATTTCCTGTAGCAGTAAGGAAACTGCTCAATCTGTTGCCGAAGAATGGTGTAACCTCAATGCCAAAGTAAAAAAAGCAGCTGAAGGCCCTGAATATGAAGCAGCAAAACAAGCCAGGAAAGAATATGAGGAGAAGATGGAAGCAAAGTATAAAGACAATGAAGCCTTTATGAAGGAGGTCAAAGAGATCGCAGAAAAATGTGACTAATCAAAAGCCGGCAACAATTGCCGGCTTCCTTTTTATTTTAATTATTTCTTTTATTACTCTACCACCAGTTTGGTGATCGTTTTACTGAGAATAAAATCTTTTTGTTTCAGCGAATAAAGCTCCAGCATCCGCCAGTTAGCAGTAACTTCTTTACCCTTTAGTTTTTCAGGGTCGGCTTTGTAATCATCTGCTCCGGGAAAATACTCCAGCCATATCAGTTTTGTTATCTTACCTGACGATTCTTTAATATGCAGGTATAACTGATCCTCTTTTTCTACTTTACTTATAACGCCGCTAATACTCCCTTTTACCACTTCTCCTTCACTCTCCTCATCAGTGTCATACTTCATAACGAGTTCGAGGAAATCAGGGCAATTGGTCACCAAGTTGATACCGATCTTGGTTCCTATCTGCTCTCCCAATACTTCACTATCATCATTCTCGTTGATCAGATCATCAACATTGATACCTTCTTCTTTGGCAAGCTCAGTTACATGAGCCAGCATTGCCTTGATAATACAGCCTTGCCCCCTTGTCTCAAAATCAGCACTGGTTTTTATCGAATCCTTAATAGCAGTAAGGCAATGACAGGCACTGTCAGACACTTTTTCTATGGCAGTTTGTTGTGCAAATACTCCCTGGAAACTAAAAAGAACGAATACTGATAAAATTATTTTATGCATATACTTTTTTAATATGTGCCACAAGATAATCCGGCAAATGATGGAAAAGAATTTTCTGACAAAATAAAATTCATACCTGGCTTGCATTATCCTTCCATTAAGCTGTTGATAGCAGGATCCTGTTTAAAATAATTTTGCTATCTTTTTTGCAAATAAGAGCAAGCAATAAACTTTACGATTAATGTCTATGATCATTGTTGCTACCGAATTGCATGTAAGAAGTTTCTGGAAATTCTTTCCGTTTGCAAGGCATGCTTCCCGTTCAATGAAGCAGGCTAAAAGGTCTCCGGGTATTATACATGCTTACTCCACCAACAGCGGTTGGCGGATCGGCTTCACCTTAACTGCATGGGAAAATAAAGAAACCATGATGCAGTTTCGTAATACCGGGGCCCATAAAGAAGCCATGAAACAGATCAGTCGTTTATCGCACCAATACAAAACATTGGTTTGGGAGGCTGATGCAGTACCCAACTGGAAAGACGCAAAGAAAAAACTGGACAAGGCAGATCTAAAAATTTTGAAATAACCCGCAGACCAGGTTCATAACAAAATGACCTCCTGTTCAGCTTATGATATAGACAAATACTATAAAATCATCAAAACAATCGATAAAGTTTATAGACCATTTTCCGGTAAATTTGTAACCCTTTCTCAAACAATTATTTTAATCATTATATCAATCCCAAAACATGGAAAATAGTAACGTATCAAGTAAAACAGCTGCCAATGGAAACGGAGAAAGCAAATGCCCCTTTCATAGTGGTGCATTGACCAAAGCTACCGGTGGAGGTACCCGCAACCAGGATTGGTGGCCCAACCAATTAAACCTTCGGATCCTTCGTCAAAATTCATCACTGTCTGACCCGATGGATAAAGATTTCAATTATGCAGAAGCATTTAAAAGTCTTGACTATGATGCATTAAAAAAAGATCTGAATAAGTTGATGACCGACTCCCAGGATTGGTGGCCAGCCGACTTTGGTCATTATGGTCCCTTGTTTATCCGTATGGCATGGCATAGTGCAGGGACATACAGAACAGGTGATGGCCGTGGTGGTGCCGGAGCAGGACAACAACGTTTTGCACCTCTCAACAGCTGGCCCGATAATGTAAGCCTTGACAAAGCAAGAAGATTGCTTTGGCCTATCAAACAGAAATATGGCAACAAAATATCATGGGCAGACCTGATGGTGCTGACAGGTAATGTGGCACTGGAATCCATGGGCTTTAAAACCTTTGGTTTTGCCGGTGGCCGTGAGGATGTTTGGGAACCAGAAGAAGATGTATACTGGGGGGCAGAAGCAAAATGGCTGGATGACAAACGTTATTCAGGTGAAAGAGACCTTGAAAATCCATTGGCTGCTGTACAAATGGGTCTTATCTATGTAAACCCAGAAGGACCCAACGGTAATCCTGATCCGATCGCAGCAGCTGTTGATATAAGGGAAACCTTTAAGCGGATGGCGATGGATGATTATGAAACAGTAGCGTTGATCGCAGGTGGACATAGTTTCGGAAAAACACATGGCGCAGCTGATGCCGGAAAATATGTTGGAGTAGAACCTGAAGCCGCCGGTATCGAAGAACAGGGTTTTGGATGGAAAAACAGCTTTGGTACTGGTGTTGGCGCAGATGCCATTACCAGCGGCCTCGAAGTTACCTGGACCACTACACCTACAAAATGGAGCAACAATTTCTTTGAAAATCTTTTTAACTACGAATGGGAATTAACTAAAAGCCCGGCCGGTGCACACCAGTGGGTAGCCAAAGATGCAGACAATGTTGTGCCGCATGCATTTGACAGTGGCAAAAAAATAAAGCCCACCATGCTTACAACGGATCTGTCACTTCGTTTTGATCCGGTTTATGAAAAAATATCCCGTCACTTCATGGAAAACCCGGATGAATTTGCAGATGCTTTTGCAAAAGCCTGGTACAAATTAACACATAGGGATATGGGACCTGTTTCCCGCTACCTGGGACCAGAAGTACCCGCAGAAGAACTGATATGGCAGGATCCGATCCCCGCAGTAGATCATCCGCTGGTCAATGAAAAAGATATTGCTGATCTGAAAAATAAAATATTGGCTTCAGGTCTTTCTGTTGCTGAATTGGTTTCCACTGCATGGGCTTCTGCATCCACTTTCCGTGGTTCTGATAAAAGAGGTGGCGCCAATGGTGCCCGCATCCGTTTGGCTCCCCAAAAAGACTGGGAAGCCAATAACCCCAAACAGCTTGCTAAAGTGTTGAAAGCATTGGAAGGAGTTCAGTCAGATTTCAACAGCGCCCAAAAAGATGGGAAGAATATCTCATTAGCCGATCTTATTGTGCTTGGTGGTTGTGCTGCCGTTGAAAAAGCAGCTAAGGATGCTGGTTATAATATTACAGTTCCTTTTACACCCGGTCGTATGGATGCTTCAACCGAACAAACCGATATCGAAGCATTTGAAGTAATGGAGCCGGTTGCAGAAGGGTTCCGTAACTATCAGAAAAAACAATACAGTATTTCAACAGAAGAAATGCTGGTAGATAAAGCGCAGTTACTCACCCTTACTGTTCCTGAAATGACAGTGCTGGTAGGTGGTATGCGGGCATTAAATGCAAACTATGACGGCAGCCAGCATGGTGTATTCACCAATAAGCCGGGAACATTAAGCAATGATTTCTTTGTGAACCTGCTGGATATGAGTACTGCCTGGAAAACAATGGATAAAGAAGAACAAACTTTTGAAGGCAGCGATCGTAAAACAGGCAAAGCCAAATGGACAGCTACCCGTGCTGATCTTATATTTGGTTCCAACTCAGAACTAAGAGCTGTTGCTGAAGTATATGCCGGTGCCGATGCTAAAGAAAAGTTTGCAAAAGATTTTGTGGCAGCGTGGGATAAAGTAATGAATCTCGATCGTTTTGATCTGAAATAAGTTGAAAAACCTCTTATAGTGTTTAATGGCAAGGCAGTTCCGCAAGGGCTGCCTTTTTTTATGTTCATATTCCCCTCAATCTTTCTTACATTTAAACATCTTCCTTTGTAATCTACCGCAAAACCACTGATATGAAAAAGTTCTTATTTCTGTTGCTCTTAAGTTTATCAATTACATTCCTTACATATGGCCAGGATGCCAATAATATCATTATCGCCAAAAAGGATAGTGTTTATTCTTCGATCCTGAAAGAAAATAGGAACCTGCTGGTTTATACTCCGGATATTACTGCCTGGCAAAAAAATTCAACAAAAAAATACCCTGTTGTTTACCTGCTCGATGGAGATGCACATATTCAATCAGTAGCTGGTGTGATTCAGCAGTTGAGCCAGGTAAATGGAAATACAGTTGTTCCGGAAATGATCGTCGTAGCGATCCCTAATACAGACAGGACCCGGGACCTAACACCTACCCATATCGCCAGTGACCCACCTATGATGGATAGCAACTTTTCCCGCAATACCGGCGGTGGGCCCAACTTTGCTGGTTTCCTGGAAAAAGAACTGATTCCCTATATTGATTCTGCCTATAACACACAGCCCTACCGGGTATTGATCGGCCATTCCTTTGGCGGATTGTCAGTGATGCAGATACTCACTGAACACCCTGAACTATTCAACGGGTATATCGCTATCGATCCCAGCATGTGGTATGATAAAGAACAGTTCCTGAAAACCACTGAAAAAAAGTTAATGACGCAAAATTTTCCGAACCGTCGCTTGTATCTCGGTATTGCCAACACCATGCCTGAAGGCATGACGATAGAAAAAATGAAAAAAGATACTTCTGTAATAACCCGGCATATCCGTTCCATTTTTACATTGGACCAGTTCATCCAAGCAAAGAAACCAAAGGGTTTGGCATTTGCCAGTAAGTTCTATGAAGATGACGATCATGGTTCCGTACCATTGATCACTGAATACGATGGACTGCGATTTATATTCAATGGCTACAAATTCAAAATGGAAATGAGTGACTTTTTCGCTCCTGGCACCGGAATGATAGAACGGATGAAAAAACATTATAAGAAGCTCACAAAAGAAATGGGATATAAAGTAGCGCCGGATGAAATGCTCATCAACAGCCTTGGATACCAGTTCTTGTCTTACAAACAGCTGGATAAAGCAGCTGCTTTCTTTGAAATGAATATCGAAAATTACCCGGAAAGTGGTAATGTATATGACTCCTATGCTGATCTGTTGTTGGAAAAAAAAGATACAGCTACTGCCATTTCTCAATATAAAAAAGCATTGTCCATTACTGGTAGTAAAGAGACCCAAGCCAAAATTGACCGTTTGCAGAACAAAGCCGACTATAAGCCCTCTGCAAAAGATCTTGAAAAATATGTGGCTACTTTTGAATTTGATGTAGCCCCTATTACTGTGACCACATATATTAAAGATGGAGACCTTTGGGCCAACGCTACTGGCCAGGGAGACCTTGAACTGGTTCCTTTATCTCTTCATGTATTTGCCGTGAAAACCTTATCAGGATATTCTGTAGAATTTAATTTTGAAGGGGATAAAGTAGTGAGCATGACAGCTACACAACCAGAAGGTGTGTTTACTGCCATGAGAAAGGATTAATAAAACAGTATTGAATTACTGAATAAAATACACTTTCCGGATCTTTCCGTTATCTATTTTGTAGATCGCAACGCCATGTATGGGTTTTTCACCAAATCCCCATACCTCTTCCTGATCAATTACCGTATTACCTTCTATGATCCGGTTTACAAGGCGACAAAACAGGCTTGGTGTTTTAGTAACAAACTGGTAATTTTTTCGCATCTCTTCTTTTCCTTTCATCATTAGTTTGTCGGGGAATGTATAAACCTCCACATCATCAGCATAAGGAGCTAAAAAAGCTTCGAGATCATGGGCATTGTAGGCATTCAGTTGCTGCTGTGCCAGCATCTCCGGGGTATTTTGTAAAAATGAATCCGGTTTATAAGCAATCCCTTTGTTTATCACCCGATCAATTTTTTGCCAGTTCTCCAGGCTTTCCAGCGGATTTGCATTTAGCAAAAGCATATTCGCCAATTTATCTTTCGCAATGCTCCCCCATTCTTTTTCCTCCCCTACAGCTTTGGCTCCGTTAATGGTGGAAGCCTCCAGTATCTGCCAGTTATTCATACCTGCATCCTGCATAGCTTTTAACTCTGCAAAATAAGAAGCAGCATGCTGCGTGCCGATATTACCGGCATCCGTACCACTGGCAATAATGACACCTCCATCGAGCAGTTTTTTAAGATTTGTTCTCATAATGGAATCGCTACGAAATTCTCTTCCTAGTTCCTGTGAATTCTTAACGATTGCAATAAACCGGGCAGCCAATGCGGTGTCAGGCAAAGGATAATCAATGACTGTGGCTGCTGTCCATGGATTTACTGTATTTAACTCATGAGTGGTAAAATAAAAATGATCTCCCAGTGCCTTATTATAATTTTTTTCTACAATCAGTGTAGGACAAAGCACCGTTCCTTTTTTCTTCAGCAATTGCACAAATGCATCACTGATGATCTCATCATCCACACTATGTACCAGGAAATCAGCGCCTGCTTCTACAGCCATCTGTGCGGTGATGCGCTGTGTAGCATGCACAGCAATACGCAGATTGTTCTTATGTGCCTCATCAATAGCTGCTTTTACAAGTGGTAAATTTTTTGTAGCGCCTCTTTCAATATCATTGTCCAGTACTATGTACCATATTTTGATAAAATCAGCATGCAGTGGAATTTGTTTACGTACAGACTCTCTCACTCCTTCTTCCGTCAGCATCATTTCAAACGGCGATTCATTGCCAAGCCCTTTATACGGCTCAGGTACGTAGGTAGTAAGCAACGGCCCCGTCATCCTGATCTCCGGCGCCCATGTTTTATGTGTAAACGTATCCCGCTGCTGCAGGAAATGATAAGAAGCTCCTACATCGATCACGGAAGTAATACCACTGTAAGCATAACGGCGGCAGAAATCTTCCATCTGCTCATGTGTCCATTTTATTTGTTTGTCGTAAGAACGATGCTTACGCAGATCAATCACATCAGGACGGGCATACATACCACCGCTTTGAAAAAAATGCACATGTGCATCAGTGTAACCGGGTACCAGCCATTTGCCGGTTCCATCAATCACTTCTGTACCCTCAGGCAGTTTATAGTTTTTTCCTTTATCTACCGAAACGATCTTTCCATCCAGCACCACTACATTGTAACCAGATAGAACTTTTCTATTCTCTACATCCAGCACATTCACATTTTTGATCAGTACCTGTGAAGACAATGAAGTTGCTGTTGCAAATAGTAACAGTGAAAACAATAACCTCATAATTGAGTTTTTTGGAAGATGATTAATAGACTTCTTTATTCAGGCATCAATAAAAATTTCAAATCAACTTATCTCTTTTGTTGCCTTTGGTTTTTTATATACCAATTTTAAGATGCAAAGAATGATCAGGATGATACCTCCCACCGGAACAGTAATAATTAACATAAACCCACTGTCATCAAATTTACTCGTTAAAAGAGCTTTTAAAAAA
>Ga0116152_10003765_pt1 | contig 12102 bp, 9 predicted proteins | sample AD_UKC119_MetaG_FD_89894 | JGI IMG/M metagenome (GOLD analysis project Ga0116152, IMG submission 89894) | Active sludge microbial communities of municipal wastewater-treating anaerobic digesters from Hong Kong - AD_UKC119_MetaG | ecosystem: Engineered > Bioreactor > Anaerobic > Digestate...
GCTCATGAGGCAATTAGACCAACAGAGGTTAATAAAAAACCCGAAGACCTAAAATCTTTAGATAATAACGAACTTAAGTTATATCAACTTATTTGGCAAAGGGCTGTTGCTAGCCAAATGACTCCAGCAAAAATTAAAACAAAGATTATAGACATTGAAGTACTAGCGGATAAAGCATACAATTTTCGATCTAATGGTCAAACAATTAATTTTTCAGGTTATTTGAAGGTTTGGCCAGAAAAAACCAAAGAACAAGAATTTCCTGATCTTAAAGAAAAAGAAAGTCTTGCTTTAGATACAATTAAAATACAAGAACACCAAACAATGCCACCAGCTCGTTATTCTGATGCTGGACTTGTTAAAGAGATGGAAAAATATGGTATCGGCAGACCTTCAACATATGCACCTACTATTTCCACTATAATATCTAGAAACTATGTAGAACGTGATGAAAACAAAAGATTAAAACCAACTGATATTGCTTTTGTAGTTATTGACTTATTAAATAATCATTTTGTTGATATAGTTAATTATGACTTTACAGCAAAACTAGAAAATGATTTAGATAAAATTGCGTCAGGAGAGAAAGATTGGCAACCTGTAATAAGTGATTTTTACAAAAGCTTTCACAAAAATTTAGAAAATAAATATAATGAAATTAATAAAGAAGATATTATGCCAGAAGAAAAAAGTAAAGAAAAATGCGACAAATGTGGAGCAGAGATGATTATTAAAACTGGTCGTTTTGGAAAATTTTTGGCATGTAGTGCTTTTCCAGATTGTAAAAATATAAAAAGTTTAAATGAAAAGAAAGAGGTTAAAGAAAAAAGTGAACAAATAATTGCTTTGGAAAAAAAGTTTTCCCATGAAAAATGCGACAAATGTGGAGCAGAGATGAAAATAAAAATCGGAAAATATGGTCCATTTTTAGCTTGTAGCGCCTATCCTAAATGTAAAAACATTAAAAATGTCGATGAAGATACGGTTAAGATTAAATGCCCTGTATGCCAAAAAGGTGATATTGTAAAAAAAATAAGTAAACGTGGTGTTTTTTATGCTTGTAATCAATACCCTTCTTGTAAAAATGCTTATTGGGGTAAACCAACTGGTGATAAGTGTCCAGAATGCGAAAGTTTAATAATTGAAGATTTAAAAACTAGTGAAAAAAGATGTTCTAATAAAGACTGTGATTATAAATTATAATAAAAACAAAAAAGAAAGATTTACTCTTTCTTTTTTTGTTACTACTTTGATATTATTTTTTAGCTTTTCTTTTCCTTTTAGGCTTCTCTTCTTCATAATCATCCTCTTGTTTTTTTTCTTTGTTAGAAAAATAATCAAATCCTTTTTTAATCAATTCTCCGGCCAACATTAAATATGCTCCTCCATTTTTAATTTTTCCATGTAAAAAATCTATGAGTTCTTGTATTTTATTAACACCTTTTTCAACTGAATTTATAACTCGATGAGCTTTCTTTACTGTAGATATTAAATAATATAGAGATAAGCATAAAAATATAGTTAAAGCTATTATACAAACAGCTATCACTAAATTTAAAATATCTCCTGATGTTGAAAACATAATTATTTATATTAATAAGTTATTAAAAATTTCTTAAACGAGCCGAAAATTTTGTCTCTATATTTTTTATCAGTTTATTAATAATATCATCTACCTCTTTTGCTTCTAGAGTTCTCTCTGGAGAAACAAAGCTTATATGAAAAGCTAAACTCTTTTCGTTTTCAGATAATTTATCACCTTGATATGTATCAAACAACTTTACATCATTAATCAAGTTAGAAAAGTTTTGTATTTCTTCTTTAATATCATTATACAATAAATCTGTGTTTACCACAAAAGAAAGATCTCTTTCCACAGACGGAAATTTAAATGGTTCTTTGTAGTTTTTTTCTTGATAATTTAAAAATAATTTTAATATTTCACTAAAGTTTAGTTCTGCAGCAATAGTTTTTTTCTTAATATTAAAATTATTATAAACATCGTTGTTTAAATTAGAAATAAAACCTATTTTTTTACTGTTCACAAATACTGAGACTGAATAATTACCATGCCATGCATCTTTTTCTTCGCTGGGAATAAATATTGTATTAACTGAAAAATTGGTAATATTTTTTATTAAACTTTCTACAATCCCTTTTACCTCTAAAAATACTTCTTGATTATTATTTCCTGCTACAACAAAAGAGACGATCTTTTCTTGAAATGGTAAATTACTATTATCCTCTTCACCCGAATCATAATTTCCTGGATTATTATAAAAAACAGTACCTATTTCAAAAAACTTTAAGTAACCACTCTTTGCTTGATTATTTTTAATATTCAATAATAAATTTGGTATTAATGATTGTCTCATTATCGAATGTATTCCAGATAGGGGATTAAAAAGCTTTAAATAGTTAGAATAATCTATATTTAATTTTTTTAATTGATCTTCTCCAACAAAAGAATAATTATATACCTCAAAAAAAGAATGCTTTAAAGATAAAATATTTTTAATTTTCCTTTCTAATTTTCTTTCTTTATTTTCATTTGGTAACACTAATTCTTCTACTGGCATTTTTGATTTAACCCTATCATATCCATACAGTCTCAATATTTCTTCTAAAACATCCTCTTTTATCTTAATATCTTTATTAGCTCTCCAACTTGGTACTTCAACAACAAAAGATTCATCATTTTCATTTGTAATAATAAAACCAAGTTTTTCTAAATAAGACTTTATTTCTTTTTTTTCAACGTCTTCTCCTATTTTTTTATTAACCCAATTATAATTAATTTCAATGGTTGTGACTTCGGATTTGTTGTTATAAATATCGGTTAAAAGTGATCCTATTTCTGCTCCTGGGCAAACTTTTTTTATTAAATAAACAAATCTTTTTAAAGCAATTAAGGTAAGTTCGGGATCTAAAGATTTTTCATATCTTAAAGACGCTTCTGTTCTTAAATTAAGTTTTTGAGAAGTCTTTCTAATCAAATGATCTTTAAAATTAGCTGATTCTAAAATAATTGACTTAGTTTCATTATTCACACCACTGTTTAATCCTCCCATAACACCAGCCACCGCTAAAGCCTGTTCTCCTTCAGTAATTAATAAGTCATTATCATCTAAAATTCTTTCTTTTTCATCAAGTGTGGTAATTTTTTCATTATCTCTTGCTTGTCGGATAACTATTTTGTTAATATTTTTTTCATCAAACGCATGTAGTGGTTGTCCGATTTCAAACATTATATAATTAGTTAGATCAACTATATTGTTAATAGGTTTTTGATAAATTGATAATAATTTATTTTTTAACCATTGCGGAGATTCTTCAACGCTAATATTATTTATTAATATAGCATTATATCTTAAACAATTGTTTTTGCTATTATTTTTTATATTTAATTCTTTTAGTTTATCGTCAACACTTAAATCATCTAGAAAATCATTAATATTTTTAAGTTCCCAAGAAAAGATAGCTGATAATTCTCTCGCTATTCCATAATGATTAAGTAAATCTGGTCTATTAGACAAAGATTTATTATCAATTTCAAAAACAACATCATTTAATTCTAAATATTCAGAAAAGTCTTGACCTACTTTAGCCTTCTTATCTAAAACCATTATTCCTTCATGATTTTCGCCTAAACCTAACTCATCTTCAGCACAAATCATACCAAAAGATTTAATTCCTCTTATTTCCGCTTCCTTAATTATAAAGTCACCAGGTAAATTTGCTCCAACTAAAGCAACGGGAACTAATTGATCTTTTTCTAAATTTGAAGCACCACAAACTATTTGTAGTTTTGTTTTTTTAACATCAACCTGGGCAACGTTTAACTTATCAGCATTGGGGTGTTTTTCCATTGACATCACTTTTCCAACAACTACCTGCTTAAATTTATCTGCTTCATCAAAAAAACCTTCAACTTCAACAGTATGTTGAGTTAATTTGTCAGCTATTTCTTTATAATTTACATTTTTTGGTATTTTAACAAAATCCCTTAGTGTATTTAGTGATATATACATATTAAAATTGTTCTAAAAATTTTATATCTCCATTATTAAATAATCTTACATCGTTTATATTGTATTTTAACATTGCCAGTCTTGTTAAACCAAAACCAAAAGCAAGCCCAGAATATTTTTCTGGGTCTATTCCTCCCGCTCTTAAAACATCTGGATGAACAAGCCCGGCTCCAACAATCTCCAACCAACCACTTCCTTTACAAACACGACAACCTTTTCCTTTACACAAAAAACAAGTATATTCTCCATTATTTCCAGGTTCAACAAATGGATAAAATTTTGGTCTCATTCTAAGTTGGGTATTTGGACCAAATAATTTTTTACCTACTATCTCTAATAAGCTTTTTATATTAGCAAAATTAATATCTTCACCAACAATCATGCCTTCAAATTGATAAAAAGTATGCTCATGTCTAGCGTCAGTAGCCTCATTTCTAAAAACTCTTCCCGGTACAACAACTTTTAAAGGCGCTCCATATTTTTTCAAAGCTCTTACCTGAACAGATGATGTTTGAGTTCTTAATAATAACTTGTTCTCTCCTTTTTCGTTCTTTTTATCAATATAAAAAGTATCTTGCATATCTCTTGCTGGATGCAAAGGGGGAACATTTAAAGCAGTAAAATTATAATAATCGCTTTCTAATTCTGGACCATCTTCAACAATGAAACCAAGTGAAGTAAATAAATCTTCTAATTCATCCTGAATTAAAGTAATTGGATTTAAATGTCCTTGTTCAAAATCCTTTCCTGGTAAACTAAGATCTCCTGTGCTTTCTTTTTCATTTTTTTCTTTTATTTTTTCTTTTATCTTTTGAAAGCTCTCTGTCATATCTTTTTTAACAGAATTAGCTAATATTCCAATTTCTTTTCTTGATTCTTGGCTTAACTCTTTTAAACCGCGCAAAGTTTCACTTAACAAACCCTTTCTTGATAAAAACTTTAATTCTATATTTTCAAGACCTTTTTCATCAATGACTTCTTGAATAGCTTGGTGAAACTCTTCTTTTATTTTATTTAACTTTTCTTTCATATACTTATTTTTTCTTTTTTGATGATAATGATATCTCAATAAATGTAAATAATACTATTAATAATATAAGATTTATCCAACTAAACAAATCAAAAGATTTTAATATCAGATAAGATATTATAAATAAAGACAAAACAAATGATTGTCTAAACGAAATCTTCACTAAATTAAATATAATTTTTTCTTTAACAAAATAATATCTTAACAAAAATCCTGCAATTGAAAATGTTCCTATTAAAGAAGAAAGGAGGGATGCATAAAAAATGAGAAATCCTAGCCAATTTGTAGTAAAAGGATCAACCGTTTTAACTACAAAAACAAAAAGACCCCAAGATATTAAACTTAGAATTGACATCACCCATAAATAATTCTTTAAAGTCATAATTAGTTTAAGCTATTATTTAATTTTTCTATTTCAGACAAATAATTATTTAATTTTTCCTTTTCTAATTCTACAATTTTTTCTGGTGCTTTTCTAATAAAATCATCGTTGCTTAATTTTTTCTTTTGATTATCTACTAATTTATTCAAATTTTCTATTTCCTTCTTAACTCTAGCTAATTCTTTTTCCAAATCTATTTCGACAATTAAAACAATTTCTACACCCATAACGATATCAATAATAGAGTTTTCGGGAACCACCCCATCTTTAACCACAGACAATTCTTTTATATTGGTTTTTAAACTTCTTATTAACTCAATATTCTTATTTATTACCTCTTCTTTTTCGTGAGCAATTATTAATAAATCAATTTTTTTAGAAAATTCAATTTTGTTTTTTGTTCTAAGATTTCTTATAGAAACAATGATCTGTTTAATTAAATTAAAATCACTATCTACTAAACTTCTTTCTGAATCATTTAATTCTTTTTTATCTGGCCATCTCTCTACCATTAACAAAGAATCATTAAAACTACTCCAAATTTTTTCTGTTACAAAAGGAATAAATGGATGCCACATTATTAATAGATTTTTAAGTATGTATAAAAGTATTTTATCTTTATTTCCTTCTATTTTACTAATTTCTAAATACCAATCCGCAAACTTATTCCAAGTAAACTCTGTCAATTCTTCTGCGGCTAAAGAAAAATCAAAACTTTCTAGTTTATTAGTAACTGATTCTTTTGTTTTTTCAAAAGAATTAATAATCCACCGATCAGCTAAACTATTTAATTGAAAAGATTTCTTGTCAATGTCTGTTTTTTTAATATTTGATAAAATAAATCTTGAAATATTCCAAAGCTTATTAATAAAATTGCGTTTAGATTCTATTTTTTCCTCACTAAAACGACTATCATTTCCTGGGGTAAATCCCATCAATAAAGATAACCTGGTTGCGTCTGCCCCAAATTTTTCTATTGTTTCGATTGGATCAATGCCATTACCTTTAGATTTAGACATTTTCTTTCCGTTTTTATCAAGTATCATTCCATGTAAGTAGACCTTTTCAAATGGTATTTCTCCTAAAGCAAAATACGACATCATTATCATTCTTGAAACCCATAAAGTAATAATTTCATAACCAGTTTCTAATAATTGAGTTGGGTGAAAAGACTTTAAATCACCTTGTTTTTGTTTATCAATATAATTATCCGGCCATCCAAGAGTAGAAAAACTCCACATTCCACTTGAAAACCAAGTATCTAAAGTATCTGGATCTTGTAACCAACCACTTTCTTTAGGTTCTTCTCCTACCACAATATCATTGTTTTTATACCAAACGGGTATTTGATGACCAAACCATATTTGCCTTGAAATACACCAATCATGTAAATTTTCTATCCAATCTTCATATCTTTTAGTAAATCTATTGGGAATAAATTCGATAGAATTTTCTTTTGATGCTTCTAAGGCCTTTTCTTTTAAAGACTTGTTTCCTAATCTATCTAATTTTTTATCAACACTAACAAACCATTGTTTAGAGGGAAGTGGCTCTATAACTGAACCACAACGATAACAAATAGACAAATTATTTTTTAAATCTTCTTCTTTTTCTAATAAATTATCTTTCTTTAAATTTTGTATAATCTTTTTTCTTGCTTCCAGCACATTTAAACCTGAATAATCCCCAAAACCATTTAAAATAATGGCTTCTTCATTAATAACCTTCTTTATTTCAAGATTATTTTTTTGAGCCATTTGCCAATCTACCTCTGAATGAGCGGGCGTTACTCCAAGTGCTCCAGTACCAAAATTCATATCTACATTATAATCTTCTATTACTTTGATATTTAATAATTGTCCACAAAAATTGGCACTTAAATTTTTTCCTATATATTTTTTATACCTATCATCTTTTGGATTAACAGCAATAGCGGTGTCCCCTAGCTTTGTTTCTGGTCTTGTTGTAGAAATACTAATGGGAAAATCTTTATCATATTTAAAAGTATATATTTTTGAATCTTGTTCCTTATATTCTATTTCATCGTCAGCTAGAGTTGAACTACACCTTGGACACCAATTAACCAATCTTTCACCTTGATATATAATTCCTTCATCATACATCTCCTTAAACATTAAACGAACTGCTTTTTGTCTTTTTTCATCTAATGTAAAAGCAAGCCTTGACCAATCTAATGACGCTCCGGTTTTTTTTATTTGATGTAAAATTGTATTTTGTGTTTCATTTAAAAAAACCCAAACTTCTTCCAAAAATTTTTCTCTTCCTAAGTCATGTCTAGTTAAAGATCTTTCGCTTAGTAATTTTTTTTCAACTACATTTTGAGTAGCTATAGCAGCATGATCAGTTCCTGGAATCCATAAAGCCCTATAACCATTCATTCTTTTAAAGCGAATAATTAAGTCTTCAATAGCAATTGTTGAAGCATGTCCAAGGTGTAATTTAGCTGTTATATTTGGGGGTGGCAAAGCAATAGTATAAGTCTTTGCATCTTTGGGTAAATCTAAATTATCTGGATTAAAAAATCCAGATTCTTCCCATTTTTTATAAATTAAGTCTTCACTTTCAAAGGGATTATATTTTTTTTCCAAGTCTTTTTTCATAGATTAAAATTATCAAAAATAAGGCCTAAAGTCAAACCTGTTTTAAAAAAATCTTTCTTGACTTTAGTATAATAAAATTATATATTAATAAGTCATAATTTATACAAATTCTAAAATGTTGAACATCGGTGAACAAATTTTTAAACAAATAGAAAAATCTAAAAATATACTAATTATTTTTAAGGAAAAAGATGAGGGCGATCTAACAGCAACCAGCTTGGCCTTTTATAGTTATCTAAAATTATTAAACAAAAACGTTGATATAGTTAATAATAAAAAAAATAACGACAATAATCAAAGGGATCTAAGTTTTTTACCAAATCATAATATTATTTTAAATAATTTAACTAATATTAGAAGATTTATTGTATCTCTTAATATTAAAAATGCTAAAATTAGTCAAATTAAATATTCTTTAGATAAAGAAGAATTAAATTTTATTATTTCTCCTTCGGTGGGCTGGTTTGAGGATAAAGATGTTTCAACACATGCTGGTGAATTTAAATATGACCTAATTATTTGCCTGGGAATAAAGGATTTAGAATCTTTAGAAAAGCTATATGATGAAAACATAGAATTTTTTTATAAAACAACAATTATTAATATTGACAACGATGCCTCAAATGAGGAATATGGTCAAATAAACTTAATAGAATTAAATAGCCCTACAATATCGGAAATAATCTTTAGTTTAATAAAACAATACAATAGTAATTTTATTAACGAAAATATAGCTACTTGTTTACTAGCGGGAATCATTAAAAAAACCAAAAATTTTAAAACTAACAATCTTACACCTAAAACCTTTTTAGCTAGTTCTGAATTAATTGGATTAAAAGCAAGAAGAGAAGAAATAATAAATAATTTGGTAAACTCAAAATCATTTCAATTGTTGAAGGTTTGGGGAGAAATATTAAACAATATTCATTCTGAAAAAAATGATAGTATTGTTTGGTCAAAATTAAAACTTAATTATTCAGAAATAATTAATAATCTGGATATTTTAAATCAAGTTGTTGATGAATTAATAAGCAGTTTACCTGAGGCTAAGATATTCTTTGTTTTAGCAGAAAAAAATAATAAAGAGACAGAAATATATATTTTTCCGTTAAAAAATAATTTGAATATTACTAATAAGTTGCAAGAGTTTAATTATCAAGAAAACGAAAAACAAATTATTATTAAAATTAATGATAATTTTAAAAGCGTTGAACAAAAAACTTTTAAAGACTTGCTAAATATTTTTCATAGTGATATAAATTAATTGAGAAATTCGGGCATATAGCTCAGGTGGTTAGAGCACCGCTCTTATAAAGCGGGGGTCGATGGTTCAAGTCCATCTATGCCCACAAGAAGGGCTCGTAGCTCAGTTGGTTAGAGCGCTACGTTGACATCGTAGAGGTCACAGATTCGAGTTCTGTCGGGCCCACTTTTAACACTTAATTATTTTAAGTGTTTTTTTGTATTTACTATTGACTAAAAATTTGCTAAATTAGTATTATAATATTCATAAATTTATGCTTTTCAAAAAAAATAATAATATAAAAAAAAATAGCAGTGTATTAATAAAAAATGATGATGATTATTTTTGGGAAACTGAAAAAGAAAATGAAATAGAGGGACAGTTAGCAATAGATGTTTATCAAACAAAAAATAAAATAATTATTAAATCAACTGTGGCGGGTGTAAATCCTGAAGATATTAAAATATCTCTTCATAACGACTTATTAACAATCAAGGGGAGCAGGGGAATGAAAGAGACTGTAAATGATAACGATTATTTATACCAGGAATGTTATTGGGGTTCTTTTTCCCGCTCAATAATTCTTCCTGCAGAAGTTGATAGTCAAAATGTTGAAGCAGAAATAGAAAATGGCATACTAGCCATCTCATTGAATAAAAGCAAAAAAGAAAATATTAAGGTTAAACTTAAAGAATAATTAATATTATAGTTATGAAGAAAAATAAAAAAATACTTAAAAATATATTAATTATAGTCGCCATTTTTTTGACGACTTTATTTTTAATTTTTCTTTATTGGAAAAGTAATTATTATTCCAAAACTGGACCCAATACTTATATAAATAATATAAACATAAGTTCTAAAACTAAAAATGAAGTTGAAAATTTAATAAAAGAATATGTTTATGAAATTGAAAACGATGGTATATTGTTTGTCAAAAATTCTTCCTCTTCAATACTAAAAATTGGTTCTGATTCAATAGACTCTGGTCCAAGTTATCCTTTTATATTAATAGATGTAGAAAAAAGTGCTAATAATTTTTTTGATGAAAATAATAATAAAAATTTTGGTAAATTTTTAATTAATCTTTTAAAAACAAAAGATACAAAAAATAATTTTATAGTTTATAGTATTGACAAAAACGTTGTTGAAATATTTTTAAAAGAATCTTTTTCTGATTTAGTTATTCCTTATGAAAATGCCTTTTATTTCATAAATGATGATGATGAATTAGAAATACAGATAGAAAAAATTGGAAAAGATATAAATTATGAAGATGTTTTTAATCAAATAGATAATAATATTATTAATTTAAAAAATGATAATATTAATATCTCAACACATTCGATTTATCCTGAATTCAAAATAGCAGACCTTCAATTGATAAAAAACGAGGTTAAAAATTTATTAGATAAAGGAAAATCTTTAAAGTTAGTTTTTTCGGAAGATTCTGATGATGATTTAAAAAATATGGAATTTACAATTCCTTCTAAAACCCTTATTTCTTGGTTAGGAGTAAAAAATGAAAATAATACTATAGATATATACCTTAATGATCAAAAAATCACTAGTTACTTAGAAGAAAATATAGCTAATGAAATAAAAAAGGAGATGATTCTTCCTAAATTTGAAATGAATAATGAAAAAGTAACAAATTGGCAAACAGGAAAAGATGGAAGAGAATTAGATATTGAACAAAGTTTATTGAATATTAAAAATAATTTTTTTAATGAAAATTATTCAATAAATTTGATCACTAAAACGTTAAGTGTTGATAAATTTTCAAGTGAAAATGATTTTAAAATAAAAGAAATAATTGGAACCGGTCATTCAAATTTTAGTGGTTCATCGGCTAATAGAATTCAAAATATTAGAAATGGATCAAATTTTCTTCATGGTTTACTAATTAAACCAGGAGAAGAATTTTCTTTGATTAGTAACTTAGGTGAAATTAATGCCGAAAATGGTTATTTACCTGAATTAGTTATTAAAGATGGAAAAACAATTCCTGAATATGGAGGAGGTTTGTGTCAGGTGGGTACAACCATGTTTAGAACAGCTTTACAGTCTGGCTTGCCAATAACAATGAGAAGAAACCACTCTTATCGCGTTTCATATTATGAACCAGCTGGAACAGATGCAACAATATATGATCCCTGGCCTGATTTTAAATTTATTAATGATACCGGAAATTATATTCTAATTCAGTATAGAATGGAGGGTAATAATTTATACTATGATTTTTGGGGAGTTAAAGATGGTAGAGAAGTAACAATAACTGATCCTGTTATTTATAATATAGTTAAACCACCGGAAACAAAGATAATTGAAACCGATGAGTTAGAACCAGGTGAAAAAAAATGTACAGAAAGTGCTCATAATGGAGCAGATGCCTATTTTGATTACAAGGTTATCTACCCAGAAGGATCAACAACAACACCAATAGTAGAAACGCGATTTAATTCACATTATGTTCCTTGGCAAGCTGTTTGTCTAATTGGAAAAGAAAAAATAGAAGAAGTTGAAAAAGATATAAATAATAATGAATCATTTTTAGAAGATAGTAATATTACTGAAAACTCTGAAGAAGCAACGGAAACAAGTCAACCTGAATAAATTCTTTATATTTTGCTTTCATTTAATAAAAATTTATTAATTAAAAAAAGAGGTTTATAAACCTCTTTTTATGTACTAATTTATATTAAATTTAAATTATTTAACTATTTCTCCTTCAATTATTTCATTCTTTTTATTTGTTGAATTAAATATAATTACTTGTTGAAGAGCAGTAAATA
>Ga0116152_10003766_pt1 | contig 12101 bp, 11 predicted proteins | sample AD_UKC119_MetaG_FD_89894 | JGI IMG/M metagenome (GOLD analysis project Ga0116152, IMG submission 89894) | Active sludge microbial communities of municipal wastewater-treating anaerobic digesters from Hong Kong - AD_UKC119_MetaG | ecosystem: Engineered > Bioreactor > Anaerobic > Digestate...
CAATAGCTTATTATCACATTTTTATTATTTTTGCTAAAACTTTAAAATATACATTATGGAATACTTTGTACACGAATCTTCATATATTGATGAAGGATGTCAAATTGGGAAAGGGACTAAAATATGGCATTTTTGTCATATCATGTCAAATGCTTCGATTGGTGAAAGTTGCAATATTGGTCAAAATGTGATGATAGCCCCTTTTGTGGTTTTAGGAAATAATGTAAAAGTCCAAAATAATGTTTCGATTTATACCGGGGTTATATGTGAAGATGATGTGTTTTTAGGACCCTCTATGGTTTTTACTAATGTAGGTCATCCAAGAAGCGCTGTAGTGAGAAAAGACCAATATGAAAAAACATGGGTTCAAAAAGGGGCAACAATTGGGGCAAATGCAACAATAGTATGCGGAAATACCATTGGAAAATTTGCTTTTATCGGAGCAGGAAGTGTTGTTACCAAAGATGTGCCGGATTATGCATTAATGGTTGGAAATCCTGCCAGACAAACAGGCTGGGTGAGTGAATTTGGCCACAAGTTGTTATTTGACGAAAAAAAACGCGCCACTTGTGTAGAGAGTGGCGCATTATATCAACTCACTGAAAATGGAGTTGTTAAATTATAAGATCTGTTATATAGTAGCCTGACAAGCAGTTATAGCAACCAGACTCACAATATCATCCACGGAACATCCGCGGGAGAGATCGTTGATTGGAGCTGCCATACCTTGCATAATTGGACCAACAGCTTCTGCTTCAGCAATACGTTGAACCAACTTGTACGCGATATTACCTACTTCTAATGTTGGAAAAACCAAAACATTAGCTCTTCCTGCGATCTCACTACCCGGAGCTTTAGATGCGCCTACACTGGGTACAATTGCCGCATCAGCCTGTAACTCACCGTCAATCTTTAAATCCGGAGCCATCTCTTTAGCAATACGGGTGGCATTCACAACTTTATCCACCATTTCATGTTTGGCTGAACCTTTTGTTGAGAAGCTTAACATAGCCACTCTTGGATCCAATTTGGCTATTGATTGTGCCGTTCTGGCTGAAACAACTGCAATCTCTGCTAATTCTCTTTCATTTGGATTTGGAGTTGCCGCACAATCTGCAAACACCATGATTCCATCATCACCCCATTTTTTGTCTTTGAATACCATAATAAATGCACCGGACACAACAGATACACCTGGCAAGGTTTTTACTATTTGAAAAGCAGGACGAAGAACATCCCCTGTAGCATTTTTGGCACCTGCTACTTCCCCATCTACTTCTTTGTTTTTTATTAATAGTGTAGCTAAGTAAAGTGGATCTTCAACTAAACGTAATGCTTCTTCCATTTGCATCCCTTTGCTTTTTCTAATTTCACAAAGCATTTCAGCATAAAATTGTTTTCTCGGGTTGTCAATAGGATCAATAATGGTGGCTTTTGAAATGTAAGTTAATTCCCATTCTTTCGCCTGTTTTTCAATGGTGGCAGTATTTCCAATTAATACGATTTGAGCGTACCCTTCCTTTAAAACAATATCTGCCGCTTTTAATGTTCTCTCTTCCTCACCTTCAGGAAGAACAATGGTTTTGTTGGCCTTTTTGGCGTTCTCTTTGATTTGTTCTATGATATTCATATTGGGTTGTTTTTTTTATTTATTTAGGGGTGCAAAAGTACACCAATTTTTTTTATATTTTTGCGTTATCTTAATTTTAATAAGATGTTTCATGAAATTCAAACTACTACTCTTTATCTTTACCATAAGTTCTTTATCTCTCTTCGCTACCCATAACAGAGCAGGAGAAATCTCTTATCGTCATTTAAGTGGGTTAACTTTTGAATTTACAATTGTCACTTATACATACACTCCAAGCCCTGCAGACAGACCACAGATTGAAGTGTTATGGGGAGATGGAACCAATACCTTAATAGATAGAGATCAAAAGATTAATCTGGGTAACGATATCAGTAAAAATATTTATATTACGAATCATACTTACTCATCTATGGGAACGTATCATATCACTTTTGAAGATCCTAACAGAAATGCCGGAGTGATCAATATCCCAAACTCTGTCAATATTCCATTTTTTATTGACAACCTATTGATAATTAATCCTTTTTTAGGAATGAACAGCTCACCGGTATTGCTAAATCCACCCATTGATAATGGATGTGTTAATATCCCCTTTTATCATAATCCGGGAGCTTATGATATAGATGGAGATAGTCTCTCTTATGAATTGATTTCGTGTAAAGGTTATGATGGTGAGAATATCCCCGGATACACATTGCCTTCAGCTTCAAACTCCATATCAATAAACCCAGTAACAGGAGAACTCATATGGGATGCTCCTCAGATAGTTGGAGAATATAATATCGCTATTCAAATCAAAGAGTTCAGAAATGGAGTACTGATCGGATCTATGGTGAGAGACATGCAGGTTTCTATTGCTGCATGTAACAATCAACCTCCTGAAATTCACACAACAACAGACACCTGTATAACAGCAGGAGAACAACTTGATCTCGAAGTATTGGTTACAGATCCCAATTCTACCCAGGTTACTCTTTCTGCAACCGGAGAACCTTTCTTGTTGTCACAATCACCGGCTTCATTACAAAGCATATCAGGGGTGCCTCCCATCACTTCTCATTTTGTTTGGAATACAACCTGTTCCCATATCAAAAAAAATAAGTATGTGGTTCATTTAAAGGCGATTGATAACGGACCTATTGTGAATCTGGTTTCATTCAAAACGATATATATTACCGTTGTAGCACCTAAACCAGAGATTATTGAAGCCAACCCTTCCGGAAATACAATCAATATCAGTTGGAAGAAGCACGCTTGTTCTAATGTGTCCGGTTACAAAATTTATAAACGAAACGATTCCTACCCTTTTGAACCGGAGCCATGTGAAACAGGTCTTCCGGCTTATACCGGATATCAGCTTTTGGCCATCATTCCTTCCCCTTCAGATACTACTTTTCTGGATGATGGTTCTGTAATTCCTATATATCATGGAAACAGATATTGTTACCGTGTTGTTGCTTTTTTTGAAGATGGGGCTGAAAGTTATGCCTCAGACGAAGTGTGTGCTCAAATTCTGAATGATGCCCCTTTAATCACCCATGTAGATATCCAAAATACTGCTATTACATCAGGTATTATTGAAATAAAATGGGTAGCACCACCGGAAATTGATTCTATTATGGTTCTGGAACCTTATTTCTTTAAATTGTATAAAGCAACATCTGAAAATCCGAATTATATAGAATTGACCACTATCCCATTTGATCAGGAGTTTCTGTTTCTTGATCAGAATATCAATACCGTTGATTTAATCCATTATTACAAAGTGGAGTTCTGGGGAGAGGGAGATTTTGGCTCCTTTATGGTTGAAACGTCAGATCCAGCTTCTTCTGTTTTTTTAAAAACAATACCATCAGATAACTCAGTGGAGTTAAATTGGAATTATAGAGTCCCTTGGCAAAATAAATCGTTTACAGTATACAAATACAATGCTCAAAATGAACAATTTGACTCTCTTACAACTACGACATCCTTCTCTTATACTGACTTCGAACTTCTCAATGGAGTAGAGTATTGCTACTACATTAGAACTGAAGGAGGCTATTTTGTTCCCGATACCATTTTCCCATTGTTTAATAGGTCTCAAATAAAGTGTGAAACTCCCACAGACAATATCCCTCCAGATATTCCTGAAATTTATATTTCAACCGATTGTGAACAGGTATCCGTTAAATGGAATTATAATAACGATACATCTTACTTAGATGTATTTAAATACTTAATCTTTTATCGGCCTAATTACAATACCCCATTCTATCTGTTAGATTCAATAATTGCTTTAGATGATCCATGTTATCCACATTTTTGTGAAAAGATTTTTGAAAATAGACCACAAATAACAGGGTGTTATGCAATGGCTCTAATAGATTCAGCAGGAAATATTACAGATCTTACTCCTGAGGTTTGTTTCGATGTGGAAGATTGTATGTCTTATTCTCTTCCTAATGTTTTTACACCCAATAACGATTCCTATAATGATCTCTGGATTCCATTTCCTTATACTAATGTGGATAAGATTGACTTAATTGTTTATAATCGATGGGGTAGAAAAGTGTTTTATTCGAATGATCCAGATATCAATTGGGATGGGAGTGACTATCTTACTAAAAAGGGAGTCACAGATGGCACCTATTATTACTCTTGTGAAATCTATCTTGAAACTTTAGAAGGGCAAAAAAAGATCCCTTTACATGGAACCGTCACTATAATTAGAGAACTAAAAAAATAGATCTATTTCTGTTCTTTTTTAAGGAGAAACACTTCAAAAATGGAATAAATAAAGTAGATGATCATGAAAGCAAACGCAAACAGCCATCTATCTTCTTTATTTGCAATGACATATATTGTTAAAAAGAGTAGGCATGAAACAAATTTTATAATTCTGGATAACAAATAGCGGGACACCATCTTTTTGTTATCGTGTTGTTTTATGGGTCTTAACACTATAAAAATGGTAAATAGTGATAATACAAAAAAGAACAAAACGATAAAAGGTAATGCAGGAGATGCAAAGTTTGGAAATACCAATTGAAATACAATACTAACTGCTGCAACGATTACAGAAAAAATGATCAATCTGTAAGCGTATTTTGACATGGGAATTGTGGACATGATTATTTTTTTTTGATAATAAAATCTTTTATGACTACATAAATTGCGATAGCTATACCAGACAGAGACCCAATAATGGTGAATAGAGGGGATATTTGTAGTTTTTCGTCCAATCTGATACCACCATAGGTCCCGAGAAAAATGAGAATGCCCATTTGAAAGGCGAGTCCGGAATAACGACCATAACCGGCTAAAAGCGGTTTTTTGTGATGTTTCATTAAAAAAATCAAACGATTTCAGTTTGTGTATTTTGCATCGTACAAGTTCCAACAAAATTAGCACCGGGCTCAATCGCAATTTTGCCAACATGGATATTCCCGGATAAATTGGCAGTTGCTTTTAAAGATAGTAATTCTGTTGCAGTAACAGTTGCTTTCACAAAACCTTCAATATCAATGGATTTGCATTTAACTTCACCTTCCAGTGAACCATTTTTTCCAATAATAATTTTGGCATTTGAAGATACATTTCCTTTTACGCTTCCATCAATTCTGCAATCTCCGGTTGTTACTAGGTCTCCGGTTAGTGTAGTGCCAGGTGCAATAATATTTACACCACCAAGTTCTTCTTGTTCAATAATTTTTGCCATATTGTTTATCTTTTTTAGTTTTTCTTTTGTCCCATCATATTGATTGCAAAAATAATAAATAACTTTATACAATGTGAGATTCCATTTCATTTTTTATTCTTAAATATTAGTTTTATATAAACCAAATGAAATAAATATTTTATTTTTGCCAAAAAAAATGAATCTATTAAATCAATTTTATCAGTATCTTCGTTTGGAAAGAAACTTATCTCCTAGAACGGTGGATGCTTATATGTCTGATCTGAAAAAATGGATTCAATTTTTATACCCAAACAAAGATCAAATAAAATGGACAGATTCTTCAGTAGATCAGGTCATTGTAAAAGCAAAGCTGGAAGATTTTCAACATTATTTAACAATACTATACAAAGAAGGGATTAAAGCAAGAAGCCAAGCCAGAGCAATTAGTTCATTAAAAGCATTTTACAAATTTTTAACCTGGAATAAAAAAGTTAAAGAAGATCCAACAACTCTTCTGGAATCACCAAAAGTAGGTAGAAAACTACCTGATGTTTTATCGATTCCTGAAATCGAACAAATGATTTCTGCTATTGATTTGTCTTTATCAGAAGGACACCGCAATAAGGCCATTATTGAGTTGATGTATGGATGCGGACTTAGGGTTTCGGAAACAGTTAATTTAAAACTTTCTCAACTCTATTTCAGAGATCAGTACATTAAAGTGATCGGAAAAGGGGATAAAGAGAGATTGATTCCTATTGGTAAAGCGGCTCAAAATGCAATTATTCTTTATATAAACGGTAAAAGAGCTGATCAAAAACCAAAAAAAGGGATGGAAGATTATCTGTTTTTAAATCGAAGAGGATCCAAGTTAACCAGAGAAATGATCTATATTATGATTCAACAAACAGCTTCAAAATCAGGGATAATAAAAAGGATAAGCCCTCATACGTTAAGACACTCTTTCGCAACCCATCTGATAGAAGGGGGTGCAGATCTTAGAGCTGTTCAAGAGTTGCTTGGTCATGAAAGTATTACAACAACCGAAATATATACCCATTTAGATAAAGAATATATAAAGGGAACGATGGCCATGTACCATCCCAGATATTAAATTGTTGAGGTCATTACAGAAATCTTTTGTAAACAGTAGGTTTGTCTCTATTTTTTTTATAATTTTGCACCACGAAAAATGTGGAAAGATTTGTAACGCTTGCAACCACTGAAAAAAATGCTAAAACATTCTTTTCCCCCTCTTTTTCGTTACGAATTTTTATTAACTATTAAATTTTTAAAGTTATGAGTTATCTATTTACATCAGAATCAGTATCAGAAGGACATCCTGATAAAGTTAGTGATCAAATATCGGATGCATTATTAGACGCATTCTTAACACAAGATCCCAATTCTAAAGTGGCTTGTGAAACTTTAGTAACTACCGGATTGGTTGTATGCGCAGGTGAAGTAAAAACCAACGGTTATGTTGCCGTTGATGAAATTGCAAGAAGGGTTATTCATCGTATTGGATATACCAAAAGTGAATATCAATTTGACGCCAAATCCTGTGGAGTCATTTCCACAATTCATAGTCAGTCATCTGATATCAACCAGGGTGTTGAGAGAGAAAAAGAAGAGGAGCAAGGTGCAGGAGATCAAGGTATGATGTTCGGATTTGCATGCAGGGAAATGGATAATTTTATGCCAATTACTTCTGAGCTTTCCCATATTCTCCTTCAAGAATTAGCAGAAATCAGAAGAGAAGGAAAACATATGACCTACCTCAGACCCGATTCAAAATCGCAAGTAACTCTACAGTATGATGATAACGGAAAACCGGAAAGAATTGATGCCATTGTATTATCAACACAACATGACGATTTTGACACTGATGATCAAAAAATGTTGGCAAAAATTAAGAAAGATGTACAAGAGATTTTAATCCCTAGAGTGATCCAATTGTGTCCCGAGAAAATAAAAGCACTGTTTAGAAATGATTATGATTTACATGTAAACCCAACCGGAAAATTTGTTATTGGTGGTCCTCATGGAGATACAGGATTAACGGGACGAAAAATTATTGTTGACACTTATGGTGGAAGAGGTGCTCACGGTGGGGGTGCTTTTTCTGGGAAAGACTCCTCAAAAGTGGATAGATCTGCAGCCTATGCCGCTAGACATATTGCTAAAAACATGGTAGCTGCCGGTTTATGCGATGAGGTTCTTGTTCAGGTTGCTTATGCAATTGGTGTCGCTAAACCAGTTGGCCTTTACGTTAATACAAACAGAACAGCAAAAGTAAAAATGACTGATGGTGAGATTGCTGAAAAAATCGAACAAATATTCGATATGAGACCTTTTGCCATCATCAATAGATTTCAACTAAAAAACCCCATTTTCCAACCAACAGCATCCTATGGCCACTTCGGAAGAGATGTCTATGAATCGGAAGTGGAAGTGAATTATTCAGATTCAGATACTTATACAAAAACTGTTGAGGGGAAAATCAAAACTTTCAAAAAAGTAACTTTCTTCGGTTGGGAAAAACTGGATTATGTTAATCAAATAAAATCTGTATTCTCATTATAAGGTTAAAAAAAACAGATCTCAACACAACTTTTTTGCGTTTGTTTGTCCCTTTTTTTCCTATTTTTGCTGTTTTATATAATAATAAAACGGATTAAGAGTTATATTCATCAATAATGAATCAGTATGAAAAGATTCAAAGCGTTTATGCACCCTAACAGAATGGGGTTCCATTTAGTGTTGGCAATCGGAATCACGATTGCTATAGCTATTATGGCTCTCATTTTTCTGAATTTTTATACCCGGCATGGGAACGAAGTTAGTATGCCCGATTTTCGAGGTAAAGATTCTAAAATTTTAGTGAAAGATTCCCTTTCTAAAGATTTTATTGTTGTTATTTCAGAAGCTGTTTTTGATAAAGCATCAAAACCCGGAACCGTCTTAAAACAAAATCCCAATCCAAAAGAGATGGTTAAAAAAGGTCGAAAAGTATATTTAACGGTTGCTTCTGATCTACCACCTCAAGTAAAAATGCCCCAACTGCAAGATGTTTCACTAAGACAAGCAGAAATCATGCTTAAGGCGAAAGGGCTTGTATTAGGTACTATTATTTATAAACCAAGTCCATATGAAAATGCAGTTTTAGAACAACTATACAAAGGAAGGTTTATCGCACCAGGAACTGATATCAATATGGGAGAAGTGATCACGTTGGTTGTGGGGAAGGATATTGAAGGGCTCCCCTCAGATTCTACAATTTCAGACGTCATTAATCATTAAAAAATTATGAAGATTTATCAAATTCTCTTGCTGGGAACTCTAATTCTATTAAAAACCGGTACCGTTTTTACACAAGAAGTGATAACAGGACTCTCACATAATCCAGTAATTGCCCAGGAAGCAAAAACATGGAAAAGTCGAGACCATAAAAACGCTATTGAACCTATAAAACTTCCATTTATCCATGACTTCTCAAACTATATTGGTTATCCAGATCAGAATATTTTTTTAGATAGACAAGGATTTGTAAATACTAGTTTTGCTATTAGACCCCCCTCGATAGGAGTTGTAACCCTAGATGCCATTGATGAAAATGGCGCCATTTATGCTCATGCAAACTCTTCTGGTTTTCATGCAGATACACTAACTTCTCATTTTATTAGACTCGATTCCATTTTTACTTCAAACAGGCCCATTACAATCCAAGATTCTATTTATTTTTCATTTTATTATCAACCCGCCGGAGGGTCAGAATCTTCTCCAATTGTGCAGTGGGAAAGAATTGGGAATAGACCCGAAACCCAAGACTTACTTATGCTTGACTTTGGATTTACCCAAAATGGAATCACAACCTGGAACAATGTTTGGTCAACAGATGGTCTCTCCCTTGATGATTGGTTGGACAGTGATCCAAATAAACTCACTTTCTTTAAACAAGTGATGATCCCCATTGTAGAGTCTTATTACCTTGTGGATAGTTTCCAGTTCCGATTTAGAAATATGGCCAGTCTCGAAAATAATGGTGTAACAGGTTGGGAAAGCAATGTGGATCAATGGAATTTGGATTATTTTAGATTGGATATCAATAGAACTATTGATGATATTTATCCCAATGACATTGCCTTTGTTGCTCCAACCACTTCTTGTATTACACCATACCATTCTGTCCCATGGAGCCATTTCTCTCCAACTATGATGAAAGATAAGTTCGAGAATAAAATGTCCAATTTATCCAATATAATCAGAAATGCTAGTTATAACTACTATGTGGTAAAAAACTTCAATCAGAATATTTATACATATACATGTAATAATGAAAATATTGAACCTTATTATAATAACGGTCTTCAAGATTATTCTTTTCATGCCAATCCTGATATTGAATTCACCATAACACCTGACGGTGCAGATAGTGCCGTTTATACCATAACCCATATTCATAAACTTGATGGGGCAATCGGTGATAATTTGTCTGCAAATGATACCATTGTTTATCATCAAAAGTTTACAAATTTTTTTGCTTATGATGACGGTACAGCAGAAGCTGGTTATTCGATCTATACAACTCAAGTGAATCCAAATACTTATCTGGCTATGAAGTACTCCCTTCAACATCCTGATACTTTAAGAGCAGTTAAAATATGGTTTAACAAAACCCTCAATAACGTCAGTGTTGCTCCTTTCAAAATTATGGTATGGGCTGAAGGAATTGACAATAAACCCGGGGCTCTTTTGTATCAAATGGACGCTCAAGTACCACAATATTCTTCTGATTTTCTTACTTTTGCAACCTATTATCTAGACGAACCAGTTCCAATTACAGGTACTTTTTACGTTGGAATTTATCAAAATCATAATGTTCAACTCAATATTGGCTATGATCAAAATACGGACTCCAGAAAATATTTTACTTTTAAAACAACTACAACATGGGAACAACCAATAGTAAAAGGAACCCCTATGATTAGAGCTATTGTAGGAGAATATTTAACACCTCAAAATATCCAGGAAAGTCAAATCTCCGATATATCAGTGTATCCTATTCCTGCATATGACGTTTTAAATATTCATTTTTCAAACCAAATTAAAAAATATCCTATAAAATGTTTAGTGTTTGATATTTATGGAAAAAATATTGTAATTTTACAGCTTGAAAATGAATATGTTCAAATACCAATTGGGCATTTGAGTAGTGGGATCTATATAATAAAGTTTATAAATAATATTAATGAAACCAAAACAATTAAATTTCTAAAACAATAACTTTAAATGAATATTAAACTTGAACGACCACTGGTATTCTTTGATCTAGAAACAACCGGCTTAAATATTGGAAAAGATAGAATCATTGAAATCTCTTTGCTAAAAATTTTAGTGGATGGTACAGAAATTTCAAAAACATATAAAGTAAACCCAGAAATTCCAATAACAGAAGAGGCTTTTGCTGTTCATGGAGTTTCAAATGAAGATATCAAAAATGCACCTCTATTTAAAACGATTGCGCATGAAATAGCTGAATTTATGAAAGACTGTGACCTTGCTGGTTACAATTCAAATAAGTTTGATATTCCTTTATTGATTGAAGAATTCTTAAGAGTTGATATCGATTTTGATTTACGTGGAGTACGTTTTATTGATGTTCAAAATATTTTCCATAAAATGGAACCCAGAACACTAGCAGCTGCTCATAAGTTCTATTGCAAATCTGAAATTGAGAATCCACATCAGGCAGAAGCAGATACACGTGCCACTTTTAATGTCCTAAAAGGTCAAATAGAAGTTTATAAAGGAACAGAATATGTAGATAAAAAAACAGGTATTAAAACCCTATTCTCTAATGATGTCAAAATGCTTAGCGAAATCTCTTCAGACAATCGGAATGTCGATTTCGTCGGTCAGATTATACTCGATGAAAATGACCAGGAGATCTTTAACTTTGGTAAACATAAAGGGAAATTTGTTCGACAAATTTTTGCTAAAGAACCCGCATATTATGATTGGATGATGAAAGCAGATTTCTCTCGATATACAAAAAAAGTAATTACCAGAATCTTTAATGAGATCAAATTTGAACAATTACAAATAAAGTTTAAAAAATAAACTATGGATACAAAACAGATCATCATTTTAATAATCATAATTGCAGTTTACCTTTATAATACAATAAGAAAGGCCAATGCAAAAGCACGTGAAAACCAACAGGATAAAACTTTAAGTCACGAAGTTGATGATGAACAATATTTTGAACCTGAAACCGAACCAGAACTGATAACACAGGATCAATACAATTACGACTCTTTTGATCAAATCGATTATGCACAAATGCTGAAAAATCGTCAAATAATTGCGGAATCTCTCGAAACATCTACTTTAAAGACCGAAAATGATCAAAAAACAATTGCTCAGAAATCTTACAAGAAAACACCCGAAAATATTGTCCAACAATCAGTAAATGAGGAAGATAATGTTTTTGAAATCAGTACAGATTTAGATGAAGTCAAAAGGGGTTTTATCTTTAGTGAAATCCTGAAAAGGAAATATAATTAATTGATTATCAAATTTTTTTTAGTTTTTTATGGAGATGTAAACAAAAGTTATCTATTTTTTTTATAACTTTACGCCCCAAAAAATGTATGCAAAATAATATGTTTAATATAAATTAAAGGCTATGATTAGAAAATTACTTTTTACACTTAGTGTGATCATCCTTGCAGGCAATCTTTTGAATGCCCAAAGTATCTTAAAAGGCAAAGTGATCGATCCGACCGGAGCACCTCAAGTATACATCCAAATCAGATTGGAAAAAGAGGGAGCTACTGTTAACGG
>Ga0116152_10003768_pt1 | contig 12095 bp, 8 predicted proteins | sample AD_UKC119_MetaG_FD_89894 | JGI IMG/M metagenome (GOLD analysis project Ga0116152, IMG submission 89894) | Active sludge microbial communities of municipal wastewater-treating anaerobic digesters from Hong Kong - AD_UKC119_MetaG | ecosystem: Engineered > Bioreactor > Anaerobic > Digestate...
AACTACCGTGGATGGAGTAACCGGAGCAACCGCTCAAGCGATTATGCGTGGCGAAGGTATTCCGGTAAAGGTTGCCCATCAGGAAGGCTGGTCCAATACAACCTATGCCCTTCAGAACTTCTATGAAGCCATCGTAGATCAGGCCAAACCTTACTCCACCGTAGTTTCTGGGGGCACGACGGCCATTGTTGTCAGGCTCATCATTGATGCCATGGTTGACGGCGAAATAAAATCGTGGCAACCGGAGTACAAACTGGGCTGATCGGAGTCAAGATTTTTTCTTTTTCAATGGGCAATCCTTGCACCTCTTTGAGGTCTTGTATTTCTCACAGCACTTCTTTTTTTTCTTTCCCATTCGAAATCGGAGTGGATTGGAATTTTTAATTCTTCGCTTACTAACAATGCCAGCGGATTATTGATCATAAAATCCCAAACCATTTTTGGTCGAATAGGCATTCGGCCTGAATTGAAATTTTAGTAGATCATACGTAGTCACTATCCCAACCAATCTGCCATGGTCCACAACTGGCAACGCATGAAAGTATTGATCTAAAAATATGTTTGCTGCTTGTTCAATACTTTCACGGGGACCAATCGTAAAGACTTTGCTTGTCATGATATCGTGTGCGGTGATGGATTTATATGCCTCCTCAGAAAAGTGATGCCGTACAGCTGTTAATCGCAATAAATCTTCCTTGCTGATGATGCCTTGCAGGATATTTAACTCGTTTACGACCGGTAAATGATGGAACAGGTGATGTTCAAAGATGGCATTTATTTTATCCAATTGCGTGTCAGGCATAATGGATAAAGGAAACGTCGACATAATCGCTTCCACGGGAACAAATTTCTCCATAGGTTGTCAAATTTACAGGTTGTCAGAGGTCGATTAATCTACAGTCAGATGATCCCGGGTGTATTGATGAAGGTCATGAACCGGTATGATTTTTGGCTCACGAACGGATAAGGATTCTAATTATATTAGTGAGTAATCATGGGTATGTGATGATTTGCTTATTTTGGTACGCATGAATGCTAATACAACACACAGAGTTTAAAAAGCCTAATTGCTATGAACGTAAATGCACCAGTTTCCGACTATATGAGCTACCCTCCCTACTCCGTTCAACCGGAAGATCCTTTGAAACTGGCTCAGGAGTTATTCCTGGAACATCAAATACATCATCTGCTAGTAACGGAAGATGAACAATTACGCGGGATCCTGAGCTACGGTGACTTGTTGTACTTGCTAAACCGGATGGATAATGATGGATTTGAAGCATACCGGAATCAGGTTCGGTTGAAGAATTATAAGGTCAATGAAATTATGAGCTCCCAGGTGATCACCTTGCAGAAGGATGAGCCGCTGTTAAATGCATTAAATTTGTTCCTGGAAAAGAGGATCAATGCATTGCCCATCATGGATGGGGACAAGCTGGTAGGCATAATTACCACTCGGGATATCATAAAGAACCTGGTCAAAGCCGCAGCAGTTAAGACTGCTTCCTAGTGCCGGTGATTTATCGATCTTTTTGAGCCCGCTTATTTCATCAAGCAGGTCAGGATGCTATCTTCGCGCTCATGTCAGAGACGGTTACAACGACTCAAATTGGCTTTATCACGGTTATGAGGCATTTGTATGCCTTTTTCCGGCACAAATTAGCCGTGCATACGGGCTTGCTTTTTGCCGTCGACAGCATTTTATTTGGCAGCTGGGTGGCACATATTCCCTGGCTAAAAGAACGATTTGGACTTGATGAAGCCGGGCTGGGTATTGTATTGTTTGGATTACCGGCCGGATTACTAACCATGAACCCCATCTCTGGTAAAATCATTGCACGCATCGGATTACGCAACGCCTGTCTGATAGGAGGAACCGGGGTGACTCTGTGTCTAGGCAGTGTAGTTTCGATGCCTAACCCATACTTCGTTTTTGGGGCCTTGTATTTTGCTGGTGCGTTTAATGCTCTCCTCAATGTGGCAATGAATACTACCGCTGCCGAGATAGAAAGGCTGGAAAAGATTAAGATTATGTCCGTCTGTCATGGCATGTGGAGCTTTGGAGGTATGGTTGGCGCTGGTGTCACGGCAGCGACCATCGCTTTGCACATTGACCCCAGGTTTCATATGGCGGTCTTGGCCATTGTGATTCTGATGGTAATCTTGCGTGTTGTGTACATCCTTAGTTCATTGCCTGATGAATTTAAGGGATCCTCCCAGGCATTAGCCAGACCAAACTTATGGCTTCTGTTATTGATCTTTGTAGGATTCAGCGTTAACGTGGGAGAAGGTATCGCTTTTGACTGGTCAGCAGTCTATCTGAAGGAAACCCTTTTATCTACGCCCTCGACGGCAGCATTGGCTTTTACCTTATTCAGTTGTGCGATGATGTTGTCCAGATTTACGGGCGATCTGCTCATAGCGCGGTTTGGCTCACACAGCCTGCTGGCAACCGGAGGCATTGTAGGTGGTTCAGCAGTGATCATGCTGGTCCTTGCGTCTTCCCCCTGGATGGGCCTAGGCGCATTCCTGATTCTTGGTATCGGCGTTTCGCTGGGAGCTCCGATAACCTACGCTATGTCCATGCGCATACCTTCGATCCCTCCCGCAACAGGCCTGGCAACCTATGCTACTTTTAGCTTCCTTGGATTTTTAATCGGTCCACCCATTATTGGTTTAATCGCCAAGGCAATTGGACTCCGCTATGCCTTTATCATTGTCAGTGCATTGCTTCTGACCAGTGTGTTTGCCACAAGAGGCTTGTTAAAAAAAAGTAGCTAATCGTAACCCAGGATTTGAACGCACTTGTTTACATAATCTTAGCAATAATTTCGCATCCCTTTAACCGGTCAATCCAACGATATTCCGGTTATTTGGGATAAAATCATATAAATATGCGTCTTATCACTTTTTTGCTCTCGCTTATCCCAATGGCCGTTGCCTTCGGACAAGAACACGAGCATAGTCATGGCCGGGTTATTGAATTTCCAGATGTACCAGGATATAAAACCCTAAAATGTGATTTTCACATCCATACGGTTTTTTCCGACGGGAGTGTATGGCCAACGATCCGCGTCGAAGAAGCGATAAAAGACGGCCTTGATGCGATTTCACTAACCGAGCATATTGAATACCAACCGCATAAAGAAGACATTCCCCACCCGGATAGAAACCGCTCCTTTGAAATTGTTAAGGATTTAGCAAATGCCTATGATCTCATGATTATTCATGGCACTGAAATCACCCGGGAAATGCCTCCCGGGCACTCCAATGCGATCTTCGTACAGGATGTAAACAAGATCAATGTAGATGATCCGTTAGAAGCATTTCGCGAAGCAAAACGCCAGGGTGCATTTATTTTCTGGAATCACCCCAACTGGATTCGGCAAGTACCAACTGGCATGGCAACCCTGACCGATTTTCACAGGCAACTGATTGCCAATCACCTACTGGATGGAATTGAAGTCGTAAATGATGTAACGTATTCTCAGGAGGCTTTGCAGATCGCCCTGGATAATAACCTGACCGTGATGGGTACTTCAGACATCCACGGATTGGTCGATTGGCAGTTTGGAATCCCTGAAGGCGGACACCGGCCTATAACATTGGTATTGGCTAAAGAACGGTCTCCGGAAAGCATCCACGAGGCATTAATGGATAAAATGACCATAGCTTATTTCAATGATATCCTGGCTGGATACCAAAAACCGCTCGAACTGTTAATAAAGTCTTGTCTGGAGGTTGGTAAAGCCACCTATCAGGGTTCTTCTTCAGTGGTAAACGTAGCACTTGCCAATCAAGGCGACTCCCCGCTTATCCTGCGAAATAAAAGTCCTTATTCCTTACATGCTCACGCTGACATCATCACAATAGCACCCCATGAACGACTTACACTACAGGTAAAAACGCTGGAACAACTCTCTGAATTCATGCTTTCATTTGAAGTGCTGAATGCAGTTTATGCCCCTGAAAAACATCCTGTACTTTCATGGAATGTTCAGGTAACTCCTTAGTCTGACAAGGTCACCTTGAACACCCAGGCGTAATCGCATGGTCGATTTTTCTCATCCTGGAGGGCCGCAGGAATGGTAATTATTGCTTCCCCGGCCTGTTCTTCCCATGTCAATACTTCGTCAGCGCCCAGTAAGTTGATTTTGCTTTCCGGAGCAGGCTTGACTGCGCCTAGGTTTAATTCGGTGCCCGGCCAGGATGTGGCAATGACATAAGCCGTTTTACCATCCTTTTTATAGGTCAGTTTTGTAGTTTCATCCAATTGATAAGGTTTCCCATTCCGCCGCGTTTCATAAATGGCTTCAGAATTAATGTGCATCCATTTTCCGACTTCATGGAGTCGTTCGACACTGGCTTCCGGAATCAATCCTTCAGCGGTAGGTCCGATATTGAGTAAATAATTCCCTCCTTTAGCTGCACAATCGACCAGGTTATTGATCAGGGTCTGGGTCGATTTCCAATTGTGATCGAATGATTTGAATCCCCAGGTATCATTCATGGTCATACATGACTCCCAATCATGTTCTGAAGTTCCGGAAAGGATCTCCTGTTCAGGCGTTCCAAAGTCACCGGCATAATCCTGATCGCCTTTATTCATACCCTGCATCCCTTGTCTTCCTTTCCCGACCCTGTTGTTGATGATAAGTTCAGGTTTAAGATTCCTCAATTCATTGTACAGGGCTTTACCCTGATCCTCCGTCCATTCGGGAATCCATTCACCGTCAAACCAGAGAACCGCCGGATCGTACTTTGTGACCAACTCATGCAGTTGAGGCCGCAGGTAGTTATCGCGATACTGGGCAAATTCCGGGTTCATTTTGTCCTGTGTATTGTAATCCGGATAATTGATGGATTGCGCCTGCGGGTGATGCCAATCCATGATCGAATGATAGAAGCAAAGCTTTACACCAGCGTCATCGCATGCTTTTTTCAACGCTCCTAAAATATCTTTTTTATAGGGCGAAGCATCCATAATGTCATATTGGCTCACCTCTGAATCCCACAGACAAAATCCGTCGTGATGCTTTGAGGTGATGACCAGGTATTTCATCCCTGCATCGGCGGCCGTTTGTGCCCAAAGAACCGGATCAAACTGGACCGGGTTAAATTCTCCGGCTAATTTCTCGTATTCAGACACAGGAATATGCAGCGTTTGCATGATCCATTCGCCTATTGAATGGGTGGTATCTCCTTCAAAAACACCGGCTGGAATAGCATATAATCCCCAATGAATAAACATGCCAAAACGTGCATCACGCCACCATTCCATCCGAGCATCAAAATCTGCTTGAGACTCTTGCAGGTAATCTACGGGAGGCGTGTCTTTTTCATCAGGCGCGGAGCTACAGGCTGCCCAAAGGAACATCCCGACAACCAAAATTATGTAACGAATACGAAGCATAGATGTCTTTCTTAAATCAAAAAATGTGTTTCGCTGAAGATACAATTTTCACCCGTTAGATTAAGGAAATGTGGGTCCTACACCATCTGGAATCCTGAAAGTCTTTGGGTTCAGGTGATCCGCCTGCAAAGGATCCGGGAGAACAATTTTATAGAACAAACCGGTGCTTTAATCCTGTTGATTGGTTCATATATCCAATCAGGATTTCCTTAATCCATTCTTTTTTCTAAATTTCGATCTCCAAATGTTTCGAAACGAGTCAATCGAACAGGATAAATTAGCACATGTCGCCAATCCTTGGAAATTTAATCAAACGTGGATTATCCCTGGGGGAAACCTTTGAATCCAGACAAATAGATGTATCCCCAATCCATTTCCAGAAGAAAACGCTTTACCGGTTACTCCGTAAGGCCCAATCCACAACGTTCGGAAAATATTATGGATTCCGCGACCTGATGCGCTCACCGGACATCATCAAAAGTTATCAGCAGACTGTCCCACTGTACACCTATGATCAGATGTACAACCGATGGTGGCATATGAGTCTGAAACAAATCGATAACGTATCCTGGCCGGAGAAGGTGAAATATTTTGCCCTATCCAGCGGAACCTCAGGGGCTCCAAGCAAATACATTCCCATTACAGAGGACCTGCAAAAGTCCATGCGCCGGGGAGGTCTCCGAATGTTTTTTGCTCTATCCCAATTTAATGTGGACCCCGCCTTATTCACCAAATCGATGATGATGCTGGGAGGAAGCAGTGACCTTCAGAATAGCAGTGGTTATTTCGCCGGGGACCTGAGTGGAATCAATGCAAATAAATTGCCCCTTTGGTTGAGGGCTTATTATAAACCTGGAGCAGAGATAGCCCAATTGGCAGATTGGGATTCAAGACTGGATCGTATAGCCAGAAATGCCAAAGAATGGGATATCGGGTTTTTAGTAGGAATCCCCTCCTGGTTACAACTGATGATGGATCGCATTATTCATTATCATGGAGTTGATACGATTCATGACGTTTGGCCCAATCTGGAAGTATGCGTACATGGCGGCGTGGCTTTTGAACCTTATCGCAAAAGCATGGAAAAATACTTTGCCAGGCCATTGATCTATATGGACAGTTATCTTGCCTCTGAAGGGTTTATTGCCTTTCAGAGCCGGCCGGAAACTCAGGCGATGAAACTCCTGCTGAACAATGGCATATTTCTGGAGTTTATCCCTTACACCGACGAAAATTTTGATGCCGAAGGAAACATGATCGGTCAGCCGCACGCCCTTTCGATCGACCAGGTGGTAGAAGGTGAAAATTATGCCTTGTTATTATCCACTTCAGGTGGAGCATGGAGGTATCTCATCGGCGATACTGTCCGTTTTACGGATGTTGCCCGTTCAGAGATCATCATAACCGGGCGAACCAAGCATTTTCTGAGTGTCTGCGGTGAACACGTTTCGGTGGATAATATGAATCAGGTTATCCAACAATTGGAAGATGATTTTAACGTGTACATTCCTGAATTTACGGCCGGAGCTGTTCAATCGGGTAACCGGCATGCCCATCGCTGGTACATCGGAATGGACCCCATGATAGATCCGGAAAAAGCATTATCGGTAATCGATCAGAAAATGTGTGCTATTAATGATGATTACCGAACGGAGCGTAAACATGTATTACTCGAACCAGAGATAAACGTCATACCACCCAGGATGTTTCTAGATTTCCAAAGGCAAAAAGGTCAGTTAGGTGGCCAATACAAATTTCCACGTGTGATGCGCGGTGCTGCTTTTGCCGAATGGGAACAGTTTGTAATGAGTCACTCCATACGCTGAATAATTTTAATTAAAAACTGATTAATACCTGGATTCAATTTTTGCTCTGTTGTGACTGAAGTAATATGGCTTCTAATCGATCAATTTTACGGTCCAAATCATTTAGGCGACGGTTCACGAGATCGGCAATTTCAGGAGTCCGCATCCCAATGCCAGCATTCACAATGTTGATGTCTTCTTTCTCGCCCGATGACCAGGCTCTGCCAATTATCTTACCAATTTGATGCAATTCAATCTGCTTTTCCGGAACGGCAATTGCAGTTCCATCTTCATACCCACTAGGAATCAAATAGTCACCACTTTGTACAAGACCACGAACCCAAATTGGAACCTGGCCTAAAAAAGCAACCTTCTCATATAAATGCTCATCTTTCTTAGGCATATTCCCAAGTACAATAGGAGCCATGGAAATTACCAATATCTGTTCAGCATCCTCAGTTGTTAAGCTTATTTTTCCTCCCCGGACTCCGACTACCTGTCCGAAAACAAAATCTCTCGTACTATCTTCTTTCTCCAGCCATTCTGCATAGTCACCATTTCCGGATTGGTAAATCACTCCGCCATCCCGACAAGCTGTAGCAGCGGCCGCTTCAGCATATGCAGTGGCAACGTCTATCGGCGTCAACGGAATTCCAATCAATGAATACATATAGCAGGCAAACGATCCGAAATCCTCAATAGCGCTGGGCGGTGCCCAATCCGTTGCCGCATGGAAGCCTTCTATTCGCCCCACTGTGCCGTTAGAGTCGTCAAAGGTGATATAATCATTTTCCCGGTTGGTCGTCAAATTTTTTATAGTAATCTTGATCCCATCTGCTAAATCAGAAATGCCCTCATTATAAAAATGCGCGACATAACCTTGTGTAGACCTCGCTCTTACAAAAAAAGGCTCTGTAAGGTTAGGTGAATTGGTGGTATTCACATATAGTTTGGTTGCGGAAAGTTCAGCATTTACTTTCGTATTACCGTTCATTTGTAAATACTTGATATCAAAGTCACCATAAATCAATGGTGACTTTGTAGTGGTATTTGAAATATATAATTTGTTTGAGCCTGACTCATCATATCCGGCTCCGTTACCGAGGAATACATTACCACTACCATTATTGTTATACCCTGCGAAACCTCCTAGCGCGACATTATTCAAACCCTTGGTTTTAAACAAGGCTGATCCGCCAATAGCGACATTGCTACTACCATATTCATTCCCATACAAAGAATAAAAACCAACACCAATATTATCAGTCCCCACAATATTGGTAGCCAGTGAATTACTGCCTACGGCAACATTACCACGATCCTGAGTATGTTCTTTTAATGCCCGGTATCCAATCGCAACATTATCATCGGAAAATTTACGCCAGTTTTTTTGAAGTGACTCGTTACCAACCGCTACATTACGGCTGTTTTCAGTATTTTCACTCATTGCATCATTACCAATAGCAAGATTTGCTTCTCCGGTGGTATTACCTGTCAATGCCCTGTAACCCATGGCTATATTGTCTTTACCACCAATATTTGAGGATAACGCTGAACTTCCAACTGCAGTATTTCCACTTGCTGTATTGAATTTAAGCGCTGATGAGCCCACCGCTGTATTCCCAAACCCTTCAACCAGAAAATTTAAGGCTTCAGCTCCAACTGCTGTATTGCTTTGCCCCGTTTGATTAAAACGAAGCGCAAGATGTCCAACCCCTGTATTACTGGAACCTGTTGAATTTGATGCCAGAGCATAATAACCAAGAGCAGCATTAAAATAACCTCTTAGATTGTATTTCATAGCCCCTCGCCCGATAGCAACATTTGAGAATCCGGAAATATTGGAACGCATTGCTTCATTTCCCATAGCTACATTGTTAAAGCCGCTATCATTGTATAGCAGAATGCTATTGCCTACCAGGGTATTGTTTTCATTTTCGTGTGGATCACCTATAAAATTGCTTAGCATCGAGGAGTCTCCAATGACAATATTGCCATTATTATTTGGAAAATACAGTCTGCTCCAACTGGTATCTCTGTTTCTGCTTAAAACCATCGTTTCAATATCTCCCAAAGCAAATCGGACCCGATCTTCATTTGGTTTTTTTTCCGTTTCCACTTTTGTATTCCCGTCGGCATCCTGGATGGAATTGCCGCCACTGCCACTGCTCCCTCCTCCTGCTAATTCCTTCCATGCTGTAGCGTTGCGATACCAGAAGCTCTGGGTATTGTTGTCAAAAACCAGCAGTCCCTGGACCGGACTGACAATATTGTTACGTTGAGCCGTGGTCATCCTGGGCAATAACAATCCTTTCGAGGTGGAGCTGAGGTCAAGTAATGCACTGCTATTAGGAATGAGGGTTCCTATGCCCACAGCACCTCCTTCGTAGAGCGTCAAGGCCTGCACCCCACGGATTTTGAACGTCATCCGGTCAGGGGTTGAGGCAGTATGACCTTCGATGGCAAATCGTTGAAGTCCTCCTTCTACAAAGCTCAAAACATCGGCTTGTTCCCCACCCCATTCGACTTGCAGGCGTGTGTTGGGAACAGCAGTCCCTATGCCCAGGTTTCCCTGGTCATAATGAATGCCTTTTGCATTTGTTTTCCAAAATGAGTCCCCCTGGTCTCCTTTATCTCCTTTGGGGCCAACAGCGCCAGTATCACCTTTATCGCCTTTTACTTTCTGAGGCCCAGTGTCACCCTGTAGTCCTTGCGCCCCGGCAGGACCCATATCTCCTTTATCGCCTTTTGCTCCCTGAGGTCCGGTGTCACCCTGCAGTCCTTGCACCCCGGCAGGTCCCGTATCTCCCTTATCGCCCTTCGGACCAACAGCGCCGGTATCTCCTTTATCGCCTTTTGCTCCCTGAGGCCCAGTGTCACCCTGTAGTCCTTGCGCCCCGCCAGGACCCACATCTCCTTTATCGCCTTTGGGACCAACAGCGCCGGTATCTCCTTTATCACCTTTTGCTCCCTGAGGCCCAGTGTCACCCTGTAATCCTTGCGCCCCGCCAGGACCCGCATCGCCTTTATCGCCTTTAGGGCCAACAGCGCCGATATCTCCTTTATCACCTTTTGCTCCCTGAGGTCCAGTATCACCCTGGAGACCTTGCATCCCGGCAGGTCCCGCATCTCCTTTTTCGCCTTGCAATCCCTGTGGCCCGGCTTCACCCTGGAGTCCTTGCGGACCAGGGTCACCTTTTTCGCCCTTTGCACCAGGTTGTCCTTGTGGGCCAGCAGGTCCCGGAAGCGAGCTACCTGATGTTGTGGCGTAGAATGCATAAGGTACAGCCAATAACTGCGAAGTACTGCTGATGGTATATTCTGTACCTCCTTCCGTATCCGTCTCGGTTTGTAAAAAGAAGATACCGGATTCCCAATGGATGTCACCGATCGAACCAGCCAATGGTGTACCATCCCCGATCTGTAGCGAGACCAATCCATTTTGATTGGAAATGGGTGTATGTCTTTCCTGATAAACAATTGGCCCATCAGGTGCGCCTTGATGGATGCTGATCTGCATTCCGATGGAGGCATTGTTAATTAATTCGTTAGAGGCATTGCGGATTACAGCCTGAAAACTCACTTTATCCGGAGATTGAGCCCAATCTTGAATAACAAAAATTAATAGCACTGCAATGGTTGAAAGAATGCGTTTCATTGGTTCTGAGGTTATTGGCGTTATAAATTGGTTCTTTTATTCAGATTAAGATTAATTCAGTTTTAACACTTGAAATGTTTTTAAACGGCGGCCATTTTGATATATGGTAAGCAAATAAATACCATCTGCATATTGTGGCAAATCGATAATGGTGCTATTGGTTAAAATTTCTTCGGATTGTAATATCCTGCCAAAAACATCCATCACCTGGTATTTTAAACCGTTGACAATTTCACTTTCAATGTTCATTGAAAAAGAAGTTGAAAACGGGTTGGGATAAATTCGGGCAAAAGATAATCCATCAAACAATTTTACATCTGTGACAATGGTCGCCTGGAAAGGATGTTGCAGGCCCTGTGCTACACTGCCACTCTGCATCGTAACGCTTGTATAATCTATTTGACCGACCGAATAACTGATTGCACCGGAATTAGCCTGGGCATCTCCACCTGTGGCAACTACATTTGACTGGGCTGCCAGGACATTAATTAGGAGGATATGGAAGTTTACTAAGAAAACAATTCTCTTAATCATAGGACACCGATGATTTTATTTTGCAAACCAAAAATGAAAATTGATGGGTATAGAGATAAAAATCAGTGGGGTGAATATTGGTCCTTCGGGTGTTAGAAGGATGCAGTTGAAACAATATAACTTATTCCAGGTGAATTTTTGCATCGCCCCACAAAAAATTTATAGGAGGTTTTGCAGATAATGACCTCAAGGGAATAGATAACCACACTTTAATTATCAATTTCTTATCCTATTGCATATTACCCTCGAATAATTACAAATTTCCTGGTATAGAATCCGGAGATTGGTCTGGGAAGGACTTCGTTGATCCCGGTAAGGGTTGTCCTGCCATACCTTTTTGTCCATGGCTTAGCGCAATGGTTTTTTATTTCCTTCTTCCGGTCTCAAGCATGGCTTGGCCCGGCTGTCGGACGGGATGGACTTCGTCGATCCCGGTAAGGGGAGGTCCTGCAATACCTTTTTGTCCATTGCTTAGCGCAATGGTTTTTTATTTCCTTCTTCCGGTCTCGAGTATGGCTTGGCCCGGCTGTCGGCCGGGATGGACTTCGTCGATCCCGGTGCAGGGAGGTCCTGCAATACCTTTTTGTCCATGGCTTTGCGCAATTGTTTTTTATTTCCTTCTTCCGGTCTCAAGCATGGCTTGGCCCGGCTGTCGGCCGGGATGGACTTCGTCGATCCCGGTGAG
>Ga0116152_10003769_pt1 | contig 12093 bp, 8 predicted proteins | sample AD_UKC119_MetaG_FD_89894 | JGI IMG/M metagenome (GOLD analysis project Ga0116152, IMG submission 89894) | Active sludge microbial communities of municipal wastewater-treating anaerobic digesters from Hong Kong - AD_UKC119_MetaG | ecosystem: Engineered > Bioreactor > Anaerobic > Digestate...
GTAGATATCGCTCGTCTGCCCCACGATCTCCTGAGGGAGGGGAGGTATATCGGGCTCGGCCTCCTTCTTATCTCGGGCGCCGTAAAGCCGGTCTTTGTAGCCGATCTTCCGGTAGTGCTGCCGGACGTACTCCTTGGATAGGTCGACGAACTCCCCCTCCTCGTACTTCGCCTTGTCCCAGAACCGGTCCTCGTCGGCGGTCCCGAAGACGTCGATGACCATGATCTGCCTATCCACGTCGAAGGCGAACTCCTTTTTGCCGTCGACGTGGATGAGCCCCCTCGGTTCCACCTCTCTTTTGATATCCTCGTCGATCTTGAGGACCGTCTCGCAGATCTCGTCGTACTCCTCGGTCGAGAGGTGCGATATCTCCAGGGCCTCGGCCCGGTCGAGGAGTCGGTCGACCCGCTCCAGCTTCGTCGAGACCTCGATGTAGGGTTCGGGGAGAGGCTCGCCGTACTCGACCTTCCGGCCCCGCGGAAATCCGAGCTCCTCGGGCTTGACCTTCCCGGAGCCGAGCCTGTCAAAGATCGATCCCGCCGCATACCACCTGCAGATGACCTCCAGGGGGATCAGGTAGTTTCCGGACCCGGGCTTGATATTTTCAGGCTGGATCACGTCCACCTTCTTGACCAGCATCCCGTTGGGGGGGAGAAACTCCTGGAAATGGGTCGGAATTCCCATCTTCTTAGCCCTCGAAAACCAGTGGACACCCTCTCTGCAGAGCGTCTCCCCCTTGTGGGGTATGAGGCTCGGGATCACCTTGTCGAAGACGGATATCCTGTCTGTGAACCTGAACTCCAGCTCCCGGCCGAGGTCGTAGACCTCCTTGACCGAGCCCTTCCTCAAAGGCTTCCGTTCCATCATCTGAATCATCTATCGGCAGGTGGATAACTCTTTTGCTGCCTGGTCCGGGAGCCCGAAAATGACGAGACGAAAGCCGGCAAAAAGCCGGAAAGGGCGAAAAGTCGGGAAAGGAAACGAAACGTCGCCGAAGCCGAATATATGAAAGATGATGGCAGAGCCCCTCAGAATCATCCGGCGGACGCATCAGACGCAGGGGCATCAGACGCAGGGGCGCCCTCAATGATCCCCGAGAGGATCATGCCGTCGGAGCCGATAGCCTCATAGCTTCCCCGGATCGATCCCTCTGCCGTTTCCAGGTCCAGGAGGTAGAGCTGCGACCCGTCCAGAGGGACCAGATTGAGGGAGAGCGCTCCATCGGTCGCCGATCCGGATCCGCCAACTTCGCGTCTGACGTCCCCGGAGGTCAGGTTCCCGGTCCCGAAGACGACCTCTCCGGATCGGAAGAGGACGAGGTCGAATCTTCCCGTCAAGTCCCCGGCGAGGACGAAGCTCATCGATTCTCCGCCAATGGTGGCGGCTTTTGTCTCGTCGCCGGCCTCTGCCAGATCGCCGGCCTCTTCGACGGTACCGTTTTTCGAATCGCCATCTTCGGGCTTTACAGCCATTATTTCCAGCGCCCTGTTGTTGTTTGGGTCCGGCATATCCTGGTTCAATCCGATGTAGTTTGCCCCGGGCCACACGCCGCTGAAGGACCCGGAGCACGAAGTTCCGCTGCAGGCCCCCTCAGCAGATCCCAAGACCAGCGCTGCCGCAACGACAGTCAGAAATAACAGATTTATACGTCTCATGTAGTCTCATCTCCTACCCCGAATCCTCCTCCTCCTCCTCTTTCATGGTCGTCAGTCCGGCGGCGGAACCTCCGCTTCCGCGGCGGCCCCGGCCTGGGGCAGGGGCGCGGTCCGGTATCCTAAGGCCGTCCCGGAGCCGGCAAGCCCGGAAGGCGTATAAAAGGCGTAGCTCCCCTGAGCCGGGGTCGCCAGAAGGCTGAGCCCGACTCTGATGAGGGCGGTCTCACCCAGAATGACGATCCGGAGGTCCAGAAGTTGTGAGGTGGCGTTTCCCGCCGCAGCGATCATCCTGGTGCCATCCTCTGATGTCATGGTCCCCTCTCCGAAGACCTCGCTATCGGCCTGATAGAGGGTCAGGTCCAGCCTTCGAGCATCTTCCTCCCCCACCAGGGTGAAGGACCAGATCCCGGCCACGGGAGTGAATACGCCGGGCTCAAGCCACCAGGTCCCGTTCTCCCCGGAGATGTTCGCCATCTTCGCGATGTACTCCTCGGTATGATGGACGTCGACGATCCGAAGCCCTCCGATGCCGAGCCATTCTTCATCGGTCAATCCGTCCGACGCTGCCCCAGAGGGCGCCGTCAAGGTCAAGAGGATTGCCGCAGCAATGACCAAAACTATTCTCATCTCATAAACCCCCATTAAGACCAATCTTGAAAAAAGTTGGGAGGAACGCCTCCCACCGTCAATCCATCCCATCCACGCCCTACGATCCAGCCGCCGCGCTCCCGATGGTGACGGTGCCGGAGTTCTCGTTGGGGATGGTGAAGTTCGTGGCGTAGAAGCGGGTCCCGTCGCAGTTTCCAGCCCAGGTCTCGCCGTAAGAGGTGTAGGCGCTGTAGGTGCCGAAGATCCGGTTTCCGCTCACCGCAGTCTTCAGCCGGTACATGTTGTCTCCCCCGACGGTGACCAGGCGAAGGTAGAGGGCAGACCCTTCAGCATTCCCCGCGGCCGTCAGCTCCTGGGAGTTCGCCCCCGTGACCATCGTCCCCCTTCCGAAGACCTCGTTTCCGTACTGGTGGAGGGTGAGGTTGAGGGTCCTGGATTCGGTGTCCACCAGGTTCAGAATCCACCTCCCCCCGGCTTCTGCCCAGGGGGTGCTCGTGGTCGTCGTCGATGAGGTGGATACGGACGCGTCTTCGCCGACGTTTGGGCTCATCCCCGTTTCAGGATTGATGTAGCCGAGGGACTCGTCTTTGAAGGATTCCTGCAGATCCTGCCGGATCTGGCTGCCGGTCATGTCGTCCAGATTTGGGCCGTCGGACGCCGCAGGATAGGCGAAGGCCGCCAAGATCAGCGTCATCATCAACGCCTTTTGAAATCTCATTTTATCGCAAACCTCCTTTATCGTCGTGATGGTGATGGATCTGCCGGGTTTCACGGGCCCGGCCTTCTGATAGCCCTATATCTCTTCTTCAAGAGACTTCAGGCGGCCCGGGAACCGGATGCGGTCCCGAACCAGGTCGACCCGTCGCTCTCGAAGGCAGAGTAGTTCCCGGAGACGAGGTCGCCGGACCGTGAGAGGTCGAATCGATATAGGGCGATGGAGCCAATGGATACCAGGTCGAGCTTCAGCCGGTCACCGACGACGGTGCCGCTGGCGGCAGCCTGGCTCGCGGACCCGAGGGTCGAAGGCGGTTGGTAGAGCCAGTCGGTCATGGACTCGATCCCCAGGTCTTCCGAGGAGGGCTGATCTGATGCCGAACTGTCCGACGACCCCAGAATCCCCCTGCCGAAGACTATATTCTCCTTCTGATGCAGGACCAGGTCCAGGGACCTGGTGGTGTTATCGGTCATGGTCAGGGACCACTCCCCCGAGAAGTTTGAGACATCAGGGGCCGCTTCTCCCAGATCCGTCGCCGATCCCGATCCCGCCCTGCCGATGGTGTAGACACCATCCTTGGCGGAAGGCACAGGGATGGTGGCGTTGCCGTCATCGGTGGAGTTTACGGTATTGTTACTCTCGCTGGAGTCTCCAACCCTCTCCAGGTACCCGGCGGTATGGTCCACGTCCGATATGGTCATGTCTCCTCCCAGCCAGTCCCAATTGGTCTGGCCCGCGGAGACGAAAGATGTGAATATGGCCAAAGATAATATGGCCAAAGATAACAATGCCAGCTTACAGTTGTTCATCGGTTTTTAACCCCCGATCCCTGGAGATGAACCTCTCGATATAAAATCGTTTTGTTTTCGGAAACCGCGAACAGGACACGTTATTTCACCGCTTCGAACATCTCCGGATGAGCCCGCCTGAAATCGGGGTCCTTCATCATGCAGCCGTTGGCCCGTCCCCTGAACCAGCGGTCTCTTCCCATCTCTCTCCAGATATCTTTGAGGCTTTTGTTCCGGACGTTCCCGAAGGATATGGGCATGTATGCGCAGGGGAGGACGTCGCCGGAGGCGTCGACGTGAAGCCACCTCCTTCCGGCAAAACAGCCGAACATATCGGGTCCCAGGAGGTAGGGGAACGCCGAGACTCGGGGACCCTCAGAAAGCCGGTTCTTCTCCTGGTGGAACCGGCGGAGGCGGTCGATGTCGCCCCTGCTCAAGACCTCGTCGGAATGGGACGACCACCTCCCCACGGCCACGATATCGTAGAGGGAGAGTTCGTGGACGCCAAGCTCCGCCGCCAGGGAGTAGGCGTCCTCCAGGTCGTCGATGTTCATGGGGGATACAACCATGAAGAGGTCGACCAGCAGCCCTCCTGCAAGGCCGTTTCTTATCCCAGAGAGGGCGTCGGAGAAGGCACCCTCCCTTCCGCGGAACCGGTCGTGCTCTTCGGGGTGGGGGCTGTCGATGCTCACCCGAACGGCGTAGAGGCCTGCTCTATTCAGAGATAGCGCCCGCTCCTCGGTGAGACCGTAGCCGCTGGTGAAGGAGGCAGATATCGCCCGGTCGTCGACTTCTGCCGCCAGGTCCGGAAGGTCGCGCCTCAGCATCGGCTCTCCGCCGTCGAAGGATATCATGTAAGACCCCAGGTCGAGGGCCTCGCCTATCACCCTTTTTATATCCTCGGAGCTGAGGACTTCGCCGGTTCGTGAGGGGGCGCTGCAGTGGAGGCAATCGTTGGGGCAGGAGCGGATGATGGCGATGGAGACCTGGTCAGGAATCCTTCTCCTCGTGAGGGCTGCAACCTGGGAGGAGATCATCCGGTCGAAGGCGAGGCTTGGGGCCGGGGGGATCCAGGTGGAGAAGACGATCCGCTCGGGTCCCGAGCTGATGGGCTTCTCGCTTGCGAAGGTCTCGTTGATCTTTCTCATGACGGGACCTGTGACCTTTGAGAGGGGGCCCGTCGCCCGAAAGACGATCTTTCCGCCCTCTGTCTCGGCCTCTATCTTCAGCAGCGGTTTTTCAGCGACTTGCATTCTTCTCCCCACTTGTCGACTATGCTTCCGAGCCTCGCCTTGATCTCTTCGTCCCCTCCGGCCTCGGCGAGAGCCCTCTTTGCGGCGCGGCAGTGATCTCGGATCGCCTCGGCGCAGAGGGCGAGCGTCGTCTCTGCCGAGTGGTCTCTGCTGTAGATCACGGGAAGGGTGACGGAGGTCTTCTCTGAGGACTTCCCCTTCTCCATCCCAAGAAACTCGTTCAGGTCGTCGGCGACCTGGTAGGCGAGGCCCAGGTGCATCCCGTAGCTCTCGAAGAGGGCGACGTCATCAACGCCTGCGCCCGCTATCAGGCATCCGATCTTGGATGATGCGGATAAGAGGGAGGCCGTCTTCTTGCAGATGCAGAGGTAGTAGTCCTCGGGGGTGGTCCGAGATGCGAAGTCCAGCATCTCTCCCTCGGACATCTCCATACACGCCAGAGAGAAGGCCTCGATCACCTCCCGGCTGTAGCCTGACATAAGCCCTATGGACCTGGATATCAGGTAGTCGCCGCAGAGGAGGGCCGCCTCCATCCCGTACTTCTCGAAAGCGCTGGCAGCGCCCCGTCTTTCCGTCCCGCGGTCGAGGATGTCGTCGTGGACGAGGGAGGCGGCGTGGACCAGCTCCAGGGCGAGGGCCGCATTCACCGACCGTTTGGGGTCGCAGCCGAAGGCCTCCGACGATAAGACCAGGATGAGGGGTCGGACCCTCTTGCCGGGGGAGGTGAGGACGTAGTTTATAACCTCGCCGAGGCCGGAGGCCGGAAGGCTCTCGGTCAGCCGCATAAGCTCAACGTTTATCAGATGATACTCGTCCCAGGCCTCGAACATCTCGGAGATGGTTTGCAGGATCAATATTTAGTTGTTGCGAAACAGGACCGGCAGGTGCGTTTTTTGTAAAGAGCTTCGCCTGAGCGCCTCTCCCCGCCCGAAGGGGATCTCCAGCCGCCCGCCCGAAGAGGATCTCCTCCCTTTTCTCCAGCATTTCCGATCGCATATGGAGTCTGATCGTGAGGGATCAGAACGTCTACCGTCCCTCAAATCGGAGGATGGGACCTCAGAGTTTCGGCCGCGAACACAAAAGATATTATACGATATATGCAGAAGTTTGGGGGAGGCGAAGCGAAGATGAAGATGATCTATGCTCTATCTTTGGCTCTTATCTTCTTTCAAGTTCAGCAGGGCTCGGCCCAGACCCTGGCCTGCACATTCGACGAGGGAGAAGAGGGATGGTTTTCAGAGGGGTCGGGCCGCTTGACCTGGCAGCGGTTCGGCGGCGATCCGGGGGGCTTTCTTCAGGAGGAGGGTACGGATGGAGGCTGGAGCTACCATTCACCTTCATCCTGGGCTGGCGACTGGGGCAGATACGTCGGTGGGGTCCTATGCTTCGATGAGAGGCTGATCGCGGCGGGCGGGCCGGAGCCCGAAGGTGGCTCCATCAAGATAATGGGGTCTGACGGGACGGTCTTCATCAGTTCCTCCCCCGCTCCCGAGAGGTCCTGGACCCATCGTGAGCTGATCCTCAACGCATCGAACTTCGGGGCATCGGAGGCGGAGTTTCGGAATGTCATGAGGTCGGTGGTTGGGATTTCCATCGAGGGCGAAGGTGCTCGCGATACCTGGATTCTGGGGATCGACAACGTCATCGTAGCCCCGCCCTCGGGGCTGGACCTGGCCACGCCCTTCGACGACGGCGACGGAGGATGGAGGCCCGAGGGGGACGTCTCCATCGAATGGAGGGGGGCGGGCGGAAACGGCGGAGGATTTCTTCTGGGCCGGGACCTCGGCGACGGCAGCACCTGGTACTTCGTCTCACCCCGGTCCTGGTCGGGGGACTGGACCCCTTACGTCGGAGGGGTCCTGAGCTTCGACCTGAAGATGATCGACTCGGGGAAGGGTGGGCCTTACGAGGCTGATCTCGTCAAGATCGTCGGGTCGGATGGGTCGGTGGTCACCGTCTCTCCTTCGTCCTCTTCATATTCAGGAGAGCTGGCTGAGAGCGGCTGGACCCGGCTCCGGGTGGCTCTCACCCCTGCCTCCTTCGGAGCCTCGGAGGAGGAGTTTTCGAGGGTGATGAGGTCTGTGGACTGGGTCGGGATTCGTGGCGAGTACTCGGACAGAAGCGACGTCGAGGGGATCGACAACGTCGTGGTGACCCTGCCGGTTGCAACAGACCTTGTGAGCAGCTTCGATCTCGGAGACGAGGGCTGGAGGGCGGGGCGCGACGTCGCCCTCTCCTGGAGCGGCGAGGGAGGAAATCCGGGCGGCTTTCTCCGGGGCGAGGACCAGGCATCTGGTCAGACCTGGTACTACGTCTCACCCTTCGACTGGGGCGGAGACTGGACCCCTTACATCGGGGGAGCTCTGAGCTTCGACATAATCGAGATCGAGTCGGCGAACGGCAGCTCCATCTTTGGTGACGTGGTCCGGATCTACGGCAATGACGGGTCTTACCTCTCCTGGTCGTGCGACCCGCCCCGGGGCACCTGGTCCCGCCGCCAGGTCACCCTGGCCCCGTCCAACTTCAGAGAGGCGGGGGGGAGCTTCGCCTCGATCATGCGAGACGTTTCGGAGATCTGGATCAGGGGCGAGTACAGCAACATGAGGGACGTTGGGGGCCTGGACAACGTGATGGTCACCCTTGCCCCGGAGGGGTAGATCTCAAGGCGGGTTAATCTCCAGGCGGGTTAATCTCAAGGGGAGGCCAGATCCGAGGGTTATTCCAGCCCCTCATCAAAAGGCGGAGGCTATCGGGCTCGGCGACAAGGCCGGGTCAGGTTTCAGGCAGATGGTCAGGTCGCCTCCGCAAAGTTTTTAACATTTTATGTCAATATATTTACGATATGAACGGAAGAATCAGACGATCTGCTCTGGGAATGACTTTATCAACTTTCATTTTTTTTGCAGTCATGACTGGAGGATACTGCCAGTCCGACACCGGCGAGCCGAACGACGTGATCGGTGATGCCACCGGACTTGGCGTCGGCGCAGCGGCTGGCGGGTTCATAAGCCCCGCGGGCGACGTGGACTTCTACAAGTTCTGGATTGATAATCCCGGTAAATTGGAGGTGAGCCTCGACGGCGTCTCCGATGAGATGAGGGCGAGGATCGACTTTTACGGCAAGAACTTCAACTGGATCACCCGGGTCGACGCCTCAAACCCCGGCGACCTGGTGGATTTGAAGCAGGACCTGGTGAACCCTGGCTGGTACTACATCGGGATACTGGATCTTGCGGGCAAGTCCCACGATTCAGGCTACAACTTTGCGCTCAGCTTTGAGCCGGTCGTCGACGACGAAGAGCCGAACGGCGAGATCGGGGATGCAGCCGAGATCAACTTCGGTGAGATCGTCGATGGATACATATTCGCCGGGGGGGACGTGGACTTCTATAAGTTCTACATAAATAGCTCCGGCATTTTAGACGTCATCCTCGAAGGGGTCCCCGACGATATGAAGACGAGGATCGACTTCTACGGCAAGAACTTCAACTGGATCACCCGGGTCGACGCCTCCAACCCCGGCGACCTCGTGACCTTACACCTCGACATCGGAAGCCCTGGCTGGTACTACATTGGAATAGTGGACCTGGCGGGCAAATCCCACAACATCACCTACACCTTCCGCCCCGAGTTTGAGCCGGTGGTGGACGGACGCGAGCCCGACGGCGAGATCGGCGACGCGACGGAGATCAGCTTCGGCGATCTCGTCGAGGGTTACGTATTCCCCGCCGCTGACGGCGACTTCTACAAGTTCAACGTCCCAAGCCCCGGGGTTCTGGAGGTCGCCCTCACCGACTCCCCCGACGATATGAGGACGAGGATCGACCTCTACGGCAAGAACTACAACTGGATCACCCGGGTAGATGCATCGAACCCCGGAGACCTGGTAACTTTGAAGCTGGACCTGGCGGACCCCGGATGGTACCGGATCGGGATCGTGGACCTGGCGGGCATCTCCCACAACGCCCTCTACGCCTTCACCCCCATCTTCGAGCCGGTGGTGGACCCAAGCGAGCCGAACAGCGAGATCGGTGACGCGACGGAGATCGGCCTCGGCCAGGCTGCGGGAGGGATCATCTTTCCGGCCGGTGACGGCGACTTCTACAAGCTCTACGTTGCGAGCACCGGAAAGCTTGTGGTCACCCTCACCGACACCCCGGCCGATATGAAGGCGAGGATCGACCTCTACGGCAAGAACTACAACTGGATCACGAGAGTCGACGCCTCGAACCCCGGCGATCTTGCGACCCTGGAGTTTGAGGTGGCAGATCCCGGCTGGTACTACCTGGGGGTCGTCGATCTGGAGGGGAAGTCCCACAACAAAGGGTACTCCTTCGTGGCGACGGGTCCGGGCGCTGGAGCGGCGACGGGAGCAGCCGTTGGAGCGAGCAGTGGAGCCGCCAGTGGACCGGGCGTTGGACCTAGCATCGGAGCGAGCGATATAGGGGCGGCGACGGATGGGGCCGCCGGTGCTGTCGGAACGACGACTGGGGTGGCCGAAGGCGTCTCTTCGAGCACGTCAGCCTCGTATCAGGGGGCGACCCTCAATCACTCCGGATTTGACTTCTCCGCAGGAGCCCAAGGCGAGTATCCCACCTTCGACGGCGAGATAATAACCTGGCAGCCCGGGGCAGCAGACCACCCAGATTATCCTCGGGATAGCGGATACCTCTGGTGGAGGAACACCCATCTCGACGATGTGAACTTCTCCAACCAGGTCAAGGATATGGGTGCCGTCGATCTCGCCTCGGTCCGGGAGGCGCCTTCTGAATGGGACAGATCGCCTTCGATACCTCCTCTCATGGTGGGGCATACAATCGTGGCCAGGTGCTATGACGGGTATGTCAAGTTCCAGGTGATATCGGTGGATCCCGCAACCGAGTCGGCAAATGTCAGGTACTCCTACTCCGCGGATGCCGTCTTCGACGATGCCGCGGTCTGAGGGTGGCTTGGCCGAGTCTGCGAGATGAACCCGGACGGCGAAGAAAAAATCCGGCCCGGCTCCACCGGGGCCGAGTCGTTCGCCCGGTTCGGTTGCGGGCCGGTCGAAAAGCAGTTGGAAGACGCTGGGCTCGGGGGGGTCTCCCCTCCCCCCTCTTCTGTCCCGGTCCATCTTAGGCGCGTAAGCGATCTACTGGAACGGCCGGATCCTCGCCGATGGGATTCCCGGCGCGGAGATCCGCGCGATCAAGGAGGCGGGGCAACTTTTCTGGATCGGCCATCCTGGCGAGAGCTTATTGGCGGTGGTGGGGTTTCTGGTGGGGAACGAGACGCTCGTGTCAGGGGAGTGCTGTTGAGTTAGGTGAGCGAGATTATTTTCTTTAACAATTGTTTTTTTGAATAACTATTACAAAAGTACGGATTCGCAGAACTTAGTACTTATTCTTCCAAATTCCGGCACCTCGTAACGATTTCGATGAACACAGTGCGCTAAAAATGCCGCGTATACATTCATAAGCACCCAGACAAACGCTTTGTTTCCAGGATTTCTTGCCCAGTCTCCAGCACACTCATAATCGTCATGGAGAACGAGAACAGTCGGTGGCTGTTGCTGACCCCAGGGGACATTACTTGCTGTAATTGTCGCAGGTACTGCCTCGCTATGCGAATGTGACGTGATTTTTATCTCTGTATTTTCTTCAAAATCCCTTTGCATGCATATCTGGAGCGAGAAGCTGTCTTCTTTGTTTTCTCCAAGTTCCTTAATTTTGCTATCTATTTTGTCTTTATTACCGAGTAGAATAAAAGCAAGTGCCATCGAAACACGCTGAACAACAGGATCATCGCTTAAACATACAATTTGGACAATAACAGGCTTATGCAAATCTAGGCCGATAGTCCAAACTGGGGCCTCATCTGGAATCGAACGATAGTATATGTGGTCAATTGAATTGGCAACACATTCTGCCAGGCTATCCAAGTCTGAGGTGGGGTAAAGACTATCAGTTGCTTGTTCAATACCCACTGCCAGTGCATTTAAGATATTTGTAGGTGGATTTTTCGTTAGCGTGGAAGCTATGGATTCGATACCAGATTTGAAATAACACTTTTCTGCGGGATCGTGGTGTTGCTTACAATAAATTGAAAAGTTATACATGAAACGAGTAAATGAAACACGATCTGGTTGCTTCAGAAAGTGCTGAAGTGTCTGAAGATAGAACTCACCAGCTTGCTTACCTTGCTCATCGGGAGAAACGTTGACTAAAATACGTCCTGCACGATCTGGTTCAGCGCTTAAAATTGCACACTTCACGCCCTGAGAGACGCAATAAAAAGCTCGTTCAGGTTGTTCAAGCGTGTTCCATAAGCATGCTGCTTCTTCATAGTTGTATGCGGCCTCATTCCATAGCCCAGTAATTTCGTAATGTTTGCCGGAATCCTCGTAGCTTTCTGCGGCTTCCTTTTTATGTCCAAGTTTGTAATGGGAACGCGCAATATAATTTTGGGTCGAAGCTATTCGAAGAGGTTCAACCAATTTTTGATGGATTACAAGTGCTGAATTTCCCAGCTCGATAGCATCTTCATGGAACCCTCTATCGCATTTAAGGTGGGCTAGAAGTTCAAGGGCAAATGCTTCAAGCCTAGGGAGTTGTTGTTCTCTAGCTTTGACCAACGACTCTGTGTATGCCTGTTCGGCTTGTTCGTACAGTCTCTGATCGCGATATGCATTGCCGAGGTTTGTAATATTGAGAATTTCAGTCTCTATACAACCAATTTTTTGGCAGATTTCGATACATTCCTCCAATGTATGTTGGGCAGCGACTGGATCGCCTTCGTGTCGCTGAACAATCGCAAGATGGTTAAGCCCGGCAGCCTTTAGTCTCGGAAAATTACGTTCGGTTGCAACTTTAATTATATTTTCTGTATATGTTCTTTGTAGATCGCGTTCTCCAAGTTCACCAATACAATAGGATAGATTGACTAAGCTAGCACAGATACCACGATGATCATCCAATTCTGTGAATATGTCTAGAGCACGTTGCGATGCTTCGGCACCCTCTCGAAATCGGGATGTTCGCAAGTATGCATATCCTAGATTTAATTGGATTGTAGCTTTGTTGAATAGATCGATA
>Ga0116152_10003770_pt1 | contig 12088 bp, 17 predicted proteins | sample AD_UKC119_MetaG_FD_89894 | JGI IMG/M metagenome (GOLD analysis project Ga0116152, IMG submission 89894) | Active sludge microbial communities of municipal wastewater-treating anaerobic digesters from Hong Kong - AD_UKC119_MetaG | ecosystem: Engineered > Bioreactor > Anaerobic > Digestate...
AGCTATGTGGGAACTATGGCACTTCACAACAAGGACATTATCGGGTAACATAATTGCAAGGTTACTCCGACCCTTACTTTTTGTCATTCCTAACTCATTGCTTTCTTGGGTTTTAGGAGAAGGCGTAAATAAATCAAAATCTATAATAGTTGCCGTAACGCTTCATTCTTGGATAAATATTCTCTTTGAGTTCGGCAATGTTAACACATATATCATATTTGGGTTATCTGTTCCTTTTTGGATTTTTATGCTTATTAAGTGGGATAAATCTTAGCTCAAATGAAAAATCATAAATATATACTATTCTTTTTACTGATTATTCCGTTAAAAACACTTGCCCAAAACAAGAACCATTATATAGGAATAAACCCAAATGTTACCGTTGAACCTTTTTACAACAAGGGTGAACTTGACATCAATATTTTTCCATTTGTTTACCAGCTGACCGTTACTAAAAGAGCCGATTTACGGTTTACATCAATTCTTAATTTAGGAATAAGGAACAACGGAAACGACATAAGCCATTTTGGGTTAGAAACTGCTATTCCTATATTTCTAAAAAAGAAGAGTGATAAAAATGACCTTTCAAAAAGTTTTTATGTTTCACCTGTCATTAGTTTGACAAGAAACAAAATAGAAATGCATAACAATATCGGTATTTGGCTTGAACCTGGATACAATCTGTTATTTGACGACAAATTTGCTATGACATTTGGTTTACAAATTGGCGGAACATACTTCAACTATGACAATGATATTGACAAATGGAGAAATCACTTTGGAGTAAAAATCATTTTCGGAAAATGGATTTGAACATTGCAAGAAAAGAACAACGAACCGCTAACACGGGTTTTGCGTCAGGCGGGCTGACGTGCAAACTTGAAGCATTGTGCTTCTGATGAACTTTAGTAATAAAGTGAAAATTTGTACTTCGAAATCCGCCCGAACGCAAAGCCCGAGACCGTTATAAGCAAGCCTAAAAGACGACCGTGCAACCATCGAACGAACACCAAAACGACCAGACTTTGACTTCCAAATAAATTCTCGGACGACCTTAATTCAGCAGACAATTTCGCTGTAACTTGACACAAACCGACCTGACTTTTCCGACACTCAATCCGACCCAAATGGTTTTAAAAATTTTCCCATCGCACATTTTAAAAAATAATTTTAGCCCGCCCACATTGGCACATTTGGGGTTTGCCCCCTCACACAATCCGACACAAAGGCAAACCCCAAAAGAGCCAATTTTCCACGCTCAAAAAAATATATTGGACAAATATATCCACTATTCAAAAAAAGTACTTATCTTTGCACCGATAAAAAGTAAAATATGTTTTCAAAGGCTTGTGAATATGGTATTAGAGCATCAATTTTCATTGCAGAGCAATCTTTGCTTGACAGAAAAGTGAGCTTGAAGGATGTGGCAGAAGCTATTGAATCGCCCTCTGCATACACCTCCAAAATTTTGCAGCGACTATCCAAAAGCAACATTATCAATTCCGACAAGGGACCAACAGGTGGTTTTTCAATGGACAAAAGTGAATTGGAGAAAGTGAAATTAAGCTCTATTGTTTATGCAATTGATGGAGATACTGTTTATAATGGCTGTGGTTTGGGTTTGAAACGATGCAATGCGGATAAACCTTGTCCTGTACACAATCAATTTAAAGTGATTAGAGATGAACTTAAAAAAATGCTTGAAACTACTGCTGTAAAAACTTTGGCAATGGATTTTGAGAAGGGCTTAACATTTTTAAAACGATAAAAAAATTTGAATAAATAGTGGACAATAATATCCAATATAAATAAGAAATGGAAACAAAAAATATATTCAGCGAATCGGGCATTATCCTCACACTATTGCTGATAGCAATACCAGTAATTATTGCTTCGATATTGGTAATCATTAAAGCCAAGAATGTTGTAAAGAATTTTTTAAAGAAAAAAGAACTAGAAAAATTCAATGAGTATTTGAAAAGTTTAAGTACCGAAGAAGTTCAAAGGTTAGAGCTACGAAAAAAAGAACTTGAATATTCTCTTTCTAATAATGAATTAGCTGGCGATACGACACCTATAGACGAAAAAGGATTAATTGACAATGTAAGCGAAGCAAGTTCATTGAGATTTATTGAACAAAAGAAGAAAAGTCAAGCAAGACCTTATATTGAACCAGACTTAACCAAGCTCATTCTGTGGTATTTAGGTTGTGCCACTTTTTGGTTGTTGTTTGGAACTACTGTTGGTGAATATGTAGGGATTAAATTTGTTGCTCCAGATGTTGACCATTACAGTTGGTTGAGTTTTGGAAGATTACGACCTGTACACACTAACGCTGTATTTTGGGGCTGGGCATCTTTGGCAATGTTGGGCTTGGCATATTATGTTATTCCACGAGTGAGCAATGTGCCAATTGCAAGTATTAAAACGGGTTATCGAACTCTCATTCTCATAAACACTTCAGTTGTACTCGGTAGTTTGTTCCTAATGGCTGGCATCAACAATGGCGGTGGCGAATACCGGGAATACATTTGGCCAGTGATGGCGTTGTTTGGTATTGGTGTTATCATTTCGCTAAGAAATTTTTACAAAACCATAGCCATAAGAACAACCAAAGAAATTTATGTTTCTAATTGGTACATCATTTCTGCAATGATGTTTCTATTGGTGATTGCCGTAATTGCGTATTGGCCAAGTTGGCAAAATGGCTTAGGCGAAACAATTATACAAGGTTACTATATGCACCAAGGTGTGGGTATGTGGTTTATGCTTTTCAATCTCGGATTGATGTATTACTTCCTGCCTCAACAATTAAATAAACCTATATACTCTTATAGTTTAGGAATTCTGGCGTTTTGGGTGCAAATCCTTTTTTATACTTTAATAGGAACGCATCATTTCATTTTTAGTGCGATTCCTTGGTGGTTGCAAACTGTTGCCATTGTGGGAAGTGCAGGTATGATAATACCCGTTGTTGCAGGGACCACAAATTTCTTGATGACTTTCAAAGGATCTTGGCACAAACTGTCGGGCAGTTATACCCTTCCGTTTTATTTGATTGGTATCATATTCTACTTCACAGGTTCATTACAGGGAACTGCCGAAGCATTCAAGTTTACCAATTTGGTGTGGCATTTTACCGATTTTACTGTAGCTCATTCGCATCTCACAATGTATGGTATCATCTGCTTTATGCTTTGGGGTTTCATTTATACCGTTGTACCAAGATTGACAGGAAAAGAACCACCTCAAATTACCGTTGGTGCTCATTTTTGGTTGGCACTCATTGGATTGCTTTTCTATACATTCCCACTTATGTACGGTTCTACGCTCAGGGGATTGATGTGGATGGAAGGCACCAAATCATTTATTGAAAGTGTAGAATTGATGGCTCCGTATTGGCTTTGGCGTGCCATTGGTGGTTCATTGATGTGGCTTTCTCATATTTTGTTTGCCTACAACTTTTATGTAATGGTAAAAAAGAAAGAAGAGATAGAAATACCCTCTTCGCCAAAAGACATTCTAAATGCAAAGGTGGCAATAGACAATCAAGAAGTAACAAATTAATATATACGAAATGGAATTTTTCGACAATCATAAAAAACTATTCAGAACAGCACTGGGACTATTTGTTGGTCTTACAATAGTTGTTGCCATAATACCTGCCATCAACAATCAAGATAATAATGAACCATTGCCCGGCTATGAGCCATTAAGTCAAGAAGCTTATCTCGGTAAAAAAAGTTTTATCGCCAACGGCTGTGTGGCGTGCCATACACAACAAGTTAGAAATGTAGATATGGACAATGTTTGGGGCGGCAGACCCGGAATACCTGCCGATTATGCAGGAATTTCGAGAACAGATTTTTGGACAAACACGGCTACCTTAATGGGAACAGAAAGAACTGGTCCCGATTTGACGAATATAGGAACTCGACAACCCAGTTTGGCTTGGAATTTATTACACCTCTATCAACCCAGAGCCGTAGTAGAGAAATCAATAATGCCTGCTTACCCTTGGCTATTTGAAATAAAAAGTGAATTGGGCGAAAAAGATGTAGAAGTGGTTGTGCCAGACGCAAATAGAAAAGGCATAACAGGTAGAATTGTAGCTACACAAGAAGCCCTCAATTTAGTAGCCTATTTGCAAAGTCTAAAGCAAGTGCCTTTGCCTGACGGAAAAGTACCGATGGAATTTTTATACAAGAAAAAAGAAATTCCTGTGGTGGTAAATGGAAATAATGCCAACCTACCTGACGGAAAATTATTGTACAATAATAACTGTATGAGTTGTCACCAAGCCAATGGAGAAGGACTTAAAGGAGCATTTCCTTCATTAAAGGGTAGCCCGATAGTATTGGGTGATGACCTTGAATTATTCGTCAATATTATAATGCTTGGTTATGATGCAAGACCAGAATATGCCGTAATGAATGCAGTAGGTACGGATAATAATCTCACTCCCGAAGAAGTAACTGCCATCATCAATCACGAAAAAACCAGTTGGGGCAACAATGCCAAAACGGTAACTCCAGAAGAAGTGAAAAAAATTATGGACTTTATAAAATTAACATCAAACAAATAACACGATGAAATTAAAATATCTCTTATCAATTCTTGTCGTTTTAACAGCTCAAATAGCAACTGCTTGTCCAGTTTGTGAAAAACAACAGCCAAAAATAACGCAAGGCCTAACCCACGGGGCGGGTCCGCAAAGTAATTGGGATTGGATAATCATTGCCATTATTATGCTTATAACGGTTTTAACGCTGATTTACTCAATAAAATACCTGCTAAAACCCGGTGAGAAAAATGAAAACCATATCAAACAATCAATCTTAAGCAATTAAATAAGATGGAAGAATATAAAAGCAAAATAAAACTTTTTGTGGATGACGAACTACATCCTATAGCTGAATTAATTCCACCCGTGCAATTTGATTTGGACACCAGTAAATTAACCGATGGAGAACACATTCTAAAACTTGTCAGCAAATCGCCAACAGGCAGAGAAGGTATTCGGAAAATAAAATTTATTGTCAAAAATGGCCCTGCGATTTCGGTTGAAGGTTTGAGTGACAATGGCGTGGTCGATGGTGTTATTCCGCTTATGATTAATGCTTATGACAAAGGAAATCAAAAGAAATTCCTCATTGAAGGTAGTGAAACTCCTCAAAGCATCCCTAGTTGGCTTTGGATTTTGCTTGTTGCTTTTTTGGGTTGGGCAGCTTTTTATACCATCACAAATTTTAGTTTGTAATTCAACAAAGAACAATTAGAAATGGAAAACAAGGAAATTTGGTTAGAAACTTTAATCACAAACTCGCCTCAAGAAGGTAGAGAACTGGCTATAAAAATGGCGAGAAAATCTATTGCAGCCATTCAGACAGATGCCGAAACAAGAAAGAAACTACGAAACGATTATGCCAATGATACTGCACAGCTTATTGCTTCTGCCAATGTAATTGCCATAGAGTTTCAAACCATAGCAGCAGCTAATAATTATTGGAAAACTGAAAAATAAATTTAAAAATGAATGACATAATAAATCTTGATGATGTAAAATTGGTAGTCGATTGTTTCTATGAAAAAGTTCGTAATGACGAACAATTGAAAGATGTTTTCAATAACGTAATTCAAGACCGTTGGCCAGCACATTTAGAAAAAATGTACCGTTTTTGGCAAACTGTTTTGTTGGATGAACACACCTATCACGGCAGTCCGTTTGTGCCCCACGCCAAACTTCCTGTTGGCATTGAGCATTTTAACCAATGGTTAAAACTGTTTTATGAAACGGTGAATGAAAACTTTGCCGGAGAAAAAGCAGAACGAATGAAATGGCAAGGGCAACGAATGGCAGAAATGTTTCATTCAAAAATTGAGTATTACAAAAGCAATCCTTCAATTCCATTGCTATGACCGTAGTAAAAATGCCCTTAGCTCTTATTTGCGTATTCCTTTGGATAGGCTTTGTGTGTGCCATCAGCTTTATGGAAGCCTGGCTAAAATTCCGTGCTCCTGGAATTACCGTGCCTTTAGGCTTGGGTATTGGCAGATTGGTTTTTAATGCCCTCAATAAAGTCGAATTGGTATTTGCTCTGGTGATTATCATCAACATCTTTTGGAATACAACAGAAATTCTAAAATGGCAAAACCTAGCTTTTGCAATACCTCTAACGCTTTTATTAATACAAACAATTTGGCTCTTACCCGCTCTGGATACACGAGCAGAATTACATATACAAGGTCAAATTGTACCTCCTTCCAATCTGCATTTTTATTATGTAGGACTAGAATTCGTTAAAGTAGCGAGTCTAACATTTTTTGGTTTAGCACTTTTTAAAAACACAACAATATGAACAACGAAAGAATCATCAACGATATTGAAAATAAATATCAGCAATTGGGTGAAAATCCCGAAACGTATCTAAAAGGATTGCTTCACGCAAAACCAATCAACTATTGGGATTATGTAGAAGCAGACACGCTACTTTCTTTACAAAAACCAAGAACCAATTTCAAGGACGAAGAAATCTTTATTATGTATCATCAAGTAACGGAGCTTTTCCTTAAAATGATGGTTCACGAAATAAAGCAATTGGTTTATGAACCTTTTAATGAAGATGTTTGGTTGGAAAAATTAGACAGATTGAACCGCTACACAAATATGCTTATAGGTTCGTTTGATGTAATGAAATACGGAATGAATTATGATGACTATAATACCTTTCGCAGCAGCTTAACACCAGCAAGTGGTTTTCAGTCGGTAACATTTAGACTAATAGAAATTTACTGCACACGATTAGAAAACCTAATCAACAAAGAAGGTAAAAATCGAATTGGAGAAAACCCAAACACAATCGATTATTTTGAACATATCTACTGGAAAGATGCTGGATTGAATAGAAAAACAGGCAAAAAATCACTCACGCTATTGCAGTTTGAAGAAAAGTATTTAGACCGATTAGTTGCAATGGCAAACAAAACGAAAGGCTCTACATTGGAAGATAAAGTTTTGAAAATGCAAAATTGTTCGGAAGCATTGAAAACGAAATTAAAAGAGTTTGACCATTTGTACAATGTGGCTTGGCCTTTAGTTCATTTGGAAACAGCTCAACATTATCTCGACCTAAAAGGTGAAAACAAAGCAGCGACAGGTGGCAGCGAATGGAAAAAATATCTGCATCCAAAGTTTCAGCAGCGTAAATTTTTCCCAACACTTTGGAACAATGACGAAATAACAAATTGGGGAAATAATAAATTACACTTAAAAAATAGTAAAATGAATATTCAAGAAAATAACATCATCGGAGAATTGGTAGCACAAGATTACCGTGCAGCTTCCGTTTTTAAAAAATATGGCATCGACTTTTGTTGTCAAGGCAATCGTACTATCCAAGATGCTTGTGAAGCTAAACAAATTGACGCATCTTCGGTAGTAACCGATTTAATCGAAGCAAATAAGGCAACTTCAGAAAGCACCATCGATTATCAATCTTGGCCTATAGACCTTATGGCGGATTACATAGAGAAAAAACATCATCGCTATGTGGAAGACAAAACGCAAGAAATAAAACCTTATCTCGACAAAATTTGCCGAGTGCACGGTGACCGTCATCCTGAGCTTTTAGAAATCAATGAACACTTTAATGCGACTGCCAGTGAATTAGCAGCTCATATGAAAAAAGAAGAATTGATTTTGTTTCCATTTGTTAGAAAAATGGCAAAGGTGAAACAGGAAAATACTAAACTAGAAGCACCACATTTTGGCACGGTAGAAAATCCTATTCAAATGATGATGCACGAACATACTACCGAAGGAGAACGCTTTAGAAAAATAGAAGCCCTGAGCAACAACTATACGCCACCTGCAGATGCTTGCAATACCTATCGAGTGACATTTGCCTTGTTAAAAGAATTTGAAGCAGATTTGCATTTACACATTCATTTGGAAAACAACATTTTGTTTCCAAAAGCGATTGAGCTTGAAAAACAATTAAGTAATGCCTAATCCAATTAAAAGAAAAGAAGCCCTTAAACCTTTAAGCCGTGACCACCATCACGGCTTATTGCTCTGCTGGAAAATACGGCAAGGCATCAAACTAAATGTTGAACCCGAAAGAATAAAAAAGTATTTGGATTGGTTTTGGATGAGTTATTTAAAACCACATTTTGAAATAGAAGAACAATATGTATTTCCTATTTTAGGTATTGAAAATGAATTGGTCAAACAAGCACTTGCCGAACATAGAAGGTTAAAACGTCTTTTTGAAAATGAAGATGACCTTTCCAAAACCAATAGTTTGATTGAAGAAGAACTAGAGAAGCATATTCGCTTTGAAGAACGGGTACTTTTTAACGCAATACAGTCAGTAGCAAGCAGTGAGCAATTGATCCAAATAGAAATTGATTGTGCAGATAAGTGTTTTTATGAAAACCTATCAGATCCTTTTTGGGAATGACGAGAAGTACCATAAAAATTACCGTTCTTGAAAATGGGACAGAACAAACCATTAAAACCTACAAAGGTGAGTATCGAAATTTAATGGAATTGTTAAAGGATACACTCTATTTTGATTGTTTTGGCGAATGTGGCGGAATGGGCAGGTGTGCTACTTGCATTGTACACGTAACTGGATTACAAGGAAGTTCAGTAATAAAAGATAGGAATGAACCTGTAACACTTGCAAGATATGGTTTTGAAGATAATCCAAGCATTCGGCTTTCTTGTCAATTGTTAGTTTCGGCAGATTTGGACGGGGCAATAGTTTCGGTTTTAGAAGAAAATTGAAGCATTTTTCAAAATCCAGATAAAACAATCTAACTGAACGCATTAAAAACTTTAAAATTATTTGTTTAGTAAGGATTCCTTACTATATTTGCATCAGCAATAATGCTAAAACACAATTAAATACTTAAACAAATGGCAAAATCAATTTTCTATCACGCAGGATGTCCAGTATGCGTGAGTGCAGAGCACGACATCATTAATCTAATTGGTGCTGACAATGTAGAACTCGTTCACATAGGAGAAGACCGCAACCGAATTGCAGAAGCTGAAAAAGCAGGAGTAAAATCTGTTCCAGCTTTGCTAACACCAAACGGAAATGTATTACACATCAATTTTGGTGCGTCTATGGCTGACGTAAAAGGCTAAAAAAATTTCTCTCTAAAAGTTAGGAGTCCTAATTTATATTAGGGTTTCTAACTTAATTTTTAACCATTTAAATTCTAAAAAATGAAACAATTATTTCTTCTTCTCGGTCTTTCGCTTTTCGCAGTTCAAAGCTATGCTTGCGACAAATGCGGAAACTACAACAATAACGATTTCCAAATTAAAAGTGTTAGTGTAAAACACTCGGCTGACATTGCAGCAACTATTTGGGAAATTACCGTAAAAGGTACAGCAGGAAAAACAACGCCAACGCCAGCAGGTCAACTTAATGGCGCACCAGTTTTAGGCTACGTATTCCCAACTTCCTTGAAACCAACGGATGTTGGATTTGGTGATACCGAAGGCATAGTGGCTCTTGCCCTTACTTCACATCCTGACTTTGACGACACACCGCTTTGGGATGAAAACACAGACCGAAATTTTGCGAATGACGGTATTATATGGCATCCGCATTGGGTAATTTTAACCGAAGACAAACGTGTAGAAGGTGGTTTGGCAGTAAAACAATTTGACCCAAAAGACACGAGTGTGGTTTTACCACCAACCAATCCCGGAATGCCAATGTATATGGACTCACCAGGTTTTCAGGTCATCACAAAAGGAAATACTATAAAAGTGGTTGTTCCAGATTATAGAATGAACAACAAAACGGATTTTTCCTATGACGGAGTTGCAGCCTTTATGCAAGTAAATACAGGCGGAGACGGTGGACACGGTGGCGGAGACAAACCAATGCTTGGCGTTTACAAAGTATATTCAGTAGCAAGTGGAGATTTGTCGCTACCCTATAAAGTAAAATAATATTTTTTTGCCCTGTAAAGTTAGGATTCCTATCTTTGCAGGGCTTTATTTGTCATCAAAAAAACAGAAATGAAAGTAGCAGTTTGGGACACATATGTAACAAAAAAAGACGGTAGCATAATGCACTTCGACATTATCGCACCTGAAGAAATAAAAGATACTACCATAATATACGCTTATGGTAGAGAATATTTAAAAACAAAAGGGCAAGAAGAACAATCCTTAACATCAAAAGAATGCAGTTTTTGTCACATTGAAACCGTAAGACCGCAATGGGAAGAAGAGATTAAACAAAAAGGATATTTTATCATTGAAATGGATAATTGTAAATAAATGAACTATTCCTCTTTTAACCTAAACGAGCAAAACCAAAAAATTGAAAGTCGCATTGTTGTGGCTTTGGAACGAATTTCAGAAGCATTCAGAGTATTACTGTGGAATGAAAGCAAAGAAAATTCATTAAGCCCGATACAAATTCAAATATTAATTTTTATCTATTTCCATTCATTGGCAAAATGTAAGGTGGGTTATTTGGCTGACGAGTTCAATATGACAAAAGCCACCATAAGCGACAGCGTAAAAGTGTTACTTTCAAAAGAATTAGTAACCAAGGAAACTGACCCCATTGACACTAGGAGTTTTTCGCTATCACTTACAAACGAAGGAAAAAAAATCGCTAAAAAGGCATCTTTATTTACTTCATCAATAGAACAACCTATTGAAAAATTGACACAGGAACAAAAAACAATAATGCTTAATGGATTGCTGAAATTGATTTATGACTTGAACCAATCAGGCATCATCACTATTCAAAGAATGTGTTTTACTTGTTCCAATTACAAACTTGACCAAGGTGTTCATTACTGCAAACTCCTTAAAAGTAAACTTGCCGAAAACGAATTAAGAATAGATTGCCCTGAACACGAATTACAATTATGAGTTTTATAATTGAAAACATTGTCAATATCAAAAGTAGAATTAGAGCAGCTGCCGAAAACTCAGGAAGAAATCCTAATGAAATCAAACTTCTTTTAGCAACAAAAACTGTTTTAGCTCAAAATATTATTACTGCAATTGAATCAGGAGAAACACTGATTGGAGAGAATAAAATACAAGAGCTGAAAGGCAAATATGAAGAGCTGAAAAATACACCACACCAAACCCATTTCATAGGACATCTTCAAACTAATAAAATCAAAGAAGTTATCAAATATGCTGACTGCATACAATCGATTGACAGAATTGAATTAGCTGAAAAATTGCAAAAGAGATTGGAATTTGAAAATAGAACCTTGGATGTTTTTATCCAAGTTAACACCTCTTATGAAGCAAGTAAGTTTGGTGTTTCACCCGAAAATACTTTGACTTTTGCTCAACAAGTTAAACAACTTGACCGACTAAATATTAAAGGTTTAATGACCATCGGACTTTTTTCTCTGGAAGCAGAAAAAGTTCGCAAGTGCTTTCAATTACTAAAGAACATTCAGATACGAATGTTAGAAAAAGACTTACCTGTTTACGATTTATCAATGGGAATGAGCAACGACTTAGAAACAGCCATAGAAGAAGGCTCAACGATTATTCGTGTTGGAACTGCAATATTCGGTAGACGACCTTATCCAGATAGCTATTATTGGAATGACAACAAAGAAGCCAACCCACAGTTGTAAGCCCATTTGCAATTCACACAAACCAATGCTCAATCCAAAAATTGCAAAAGAGCTTCCACCTTTCTCGTCCGAAAAATTATTTTTTAAAATTTCCTTCCCTTCTTAAATTTTTAAACCCGCCAACACACAGCCGACACAAACAGCCCCATTCGTAACTCGAAAATGACAGCGAAACACACAGCGGACAAGGACTTTACAACTTCGACAGACAGAAGGCCAGCTTATAACATCACCTATACGCAAGCAGGGTGTTAGTGCTTCGTAGGACAGAAAAGTGCTATATTTGAAGTTCAGTTCTTCGTAGGAAGTTAAATGGTTAAAATCCCTGCCTGCGTATAGCTGAGAACCGTTAGCCGTCAGTTTAGGAGCAACACTCACCAAAGCAGACAACCAGATAATAAAGTAACATTGAGCAATAATGGCAGAAGAACAAAAAAAATGG
>Ga0116152_10003771_pt1 | contig 12086 bp, 12 predicted proteins | sample AD_UKC119_MetaG_FD_89894 | JGI IMG/M metagenome (GOLD analysis project Ga0116152, IMG submission 89894) | Active sludge microbial communities of municipal wastewater-treating anaerobic digesters from Hong Kong - AD_UKC119_MetaG | ecosystem: Engineered > Bioreactor > Anaerobic > Digestate...
CCACCCCGACCACGTGCGGGGTCGTGCCCGTGGGAGCGCCGCCGCTGCGGGTCGAACTGGCAGAGGTGGGGCTACGGCCCCCGGTTGGTATGGGACCGTTGGTGTCGGAGGGGGGACTTGAACGCCGCCCTCAGCGATGACGCTGCGTCCCATTGCGTGCTCGTCCGTGCAGGTCAGAGCCGGTTTTCATCTGGCGCTCGTGCCAACGGGTCCCACCCCGTACCGGCCTGTACCACCCCGTTTCCTGGGCTCTCGCGGACATTCTGATGACAAATCCGAGCGTGTCGCGCGTCGGACTTCCATCTGCGCGGCAGCGCGTGTCGCACACCTCGGGCGGGCTCTCCCCTCCGACGCAGGCGCGTGTCATCACTTGTCATCAGCGGCCGAGCGCGCTGATCGGAGTCCTGCATGCCGCATCCGTGGCGACGAACCTAGTGCGGCTGGTCGGTGCCCTTCGTCCACACTGGTGCCATGTTCGGTGGCCGAGACTTCCCGAGGATCCACGATCGGGCGTCCCTTCTCAGCTTCATTCGTGGAGAACTGAACGGGGACGGCTGCTTGCCTGACCCCGCGTGCGCCCTCCCCGACGAGAAGCCTCTGGCCCCAGGGGAGTTCGGCTGGATGGCCGGGGCCTTCGATGGTGTGATCAGCCACCACATGGGCGGTGCCGGTGACGAACGCGACACTGCGCGGCGGCTCGCCCGGATGATCGTCGACGCGAGTGCCAGGCCACGCCGGCGTCAACTGACAGCGCTCTACAACGAGTTGGCCACTGAGGACGTGCTGTCGTTCATCGACCCTGCCATCGAGGCGCTCGCCGAGGTTCGGCCCCCCGCCGACGCCGTTGCCGAGCTCGGCATGTGGCTGGCGTCCGAATCGCCAGACCGGAGCCCGGTGAAGGTCGGCATCGCTCTCCTCGGCATCACCGGAGCACCGGACGGCACCGTGCTCCACCAGCTCGGAGCCCACGAGGAGTTCACGCTCTACGCGGTCGTCGCGTTCACCAACTCGCGTGAGAACCCTGAGCCGGACCTCGTCGAACTCGCGAGGCGGGTACGGGGATGGGGTCGCATCCACTGCGTTGAACGTCTCCGTGACACCGCCGACCCCGAGATCGCGAGGTGGATCTTCACCGAGGGCTTCCGCAACTCCGTCATGAACGAGTACCTCGCGTTCATCGCAGCGGAGGCAGGCGACCTCGCGAGCGTCCTCGCCGACGAGTCTCCCAACCCCGAGGTCCTCACTGCGGCGACGGAGATCATCGACGCCCTCATCATGGGCGGACCCGCCGAAGACATTGACGACTACGCCGAGGCCCCCATCGCCCTGTCCCGGTGGCTCCGGCACATGGATGACCGCGCCGAGACGCTCGGGGAGTTCCTGACCATCCACGCCACCGTGGAGCTCTGTGAGCGGGACGACTGGGAGGACCGCATCCAGCGAGGACCGTGGACTGAAGCCGATCGCGATGAGATCAAGGCGATCGCAGCCAGGCTGCTCGATCAACCCCGATGGGCCGAGCTCGCCCGCGTCGGCCTCGAGTCCGACGACCCGCAGACCTTCTGGCAGGCCGAGCGGACCGCCCGTGTTCTGGGAGTCGATCCGTTCGATCAGCTCCTGGCGCGCATCGACGCCGACCCGCTCGACGGCCCGTGGTTCCAGGCCTGGCAGGGTGTCGACAGAACGCGAGCTGAGGTGCTCGTCGATCGAGCGACCAGCCTGCTCGACCTCACAGCGATCGCATCAGGCCCGAGCACCGCGATCGGCATGGGACCAGAGTTCAAGCCGCATACGGCGCTCAACTGGACGCTTCAGGGCCTCCGCGAGCATCCGGGACTCGGTGCCGACATCATCTCCGCGGCGTTGAGGAGCCCGTCGATCCAGAACCGGAACGGCGCGCTCAACCTCTTGGAAGCCACTCCATCCGAGGCTTGGCCCCGTGAGCACCAGCAGCAGCTCGCAGTCCTCGCTGCATCGGACCCAGATGACAAGGTCCGTCAACGGGCGGTGGACCTGCTCGCCTCTCGTGGGGGCAGCACGTGATCGCCGACGACGCTGCCGGCCCGGACGACGGCGCATCTGCGGTGCGGCTTCCGCCGCTGCCTGAGACGACGATCCTGCTCGTCGAAGTGGGCTCGACTGCGCACGGCACCGGCATCCCGGGTGGGGAGGACTACGACCAACTCGGCGTCGTCGTCGAGCCGCCGGATCAGGTGCTCGGTCTCGACGATCGCGGCTTCCGGACCGTCATGGTGCGGACCCAGCCCGAGGGGGTGCGCTCCGGGCCGGGTGACGTCGACCGCACCTTGCACTCACTGCGCCGGTTCGTCCGCCTCGCGGCGTCCGGCAATCCGTCGATCCTCATGGCGCTGTGGGCGCCGGTCGATCACGCCACCGCAGAGGGCAAAGAGCTGCAGGCCCTGGGTGAGGCGTTCATGGGGCGGCACGTAGTCCCCCGCTACCGCGGCTACATGCAGTCTCAAGCGCAGCGGCTGCTCGGCACCCGCGGCGGAGGTCACGGCCGCCGAGGCGGTGGTGGCCGTGAGGAGCTCGTCGAAGCCCGCGGCTACGACACCAAGTACGCGATGCACTGCGCCCGACTCGGGTTCCAGTGCCAGGAGCTGCTCACGACCAGCCAGCTCCAGCTGCCCGTGCAGGGTGGGACCGCCGAATGGCTGCGCGCTGTCCGGCGAGGAGAGATCGACTTCGACGAGTGGTGGACCACGGTCTTGCGGCTGGACGATCAGCTTGCTGCGATCGAGCACGACGCTCGGTTCCGACCCGGACCCGACCAGAAACGGATCGAGCGTTGGTCGATCGCCACCCACCGGCGAATCTGGCAGCAAATCGGCGGAGACGGAAGCCCATGACCAGCGAAGGCGGCAAGCGGCCCGAGGAATCCTTCACTCGCTCGGCTGTCACATGGACAGGCGGGGCTCGGGGTCAGGTCCTGGTCGATGCCGCCGCATCGGGCTCGCCGCCGCACCGACGACTCTCTGCTACCGCCAGGCGCGAGACGTGGGGTCCCAAGTGAGGGACTCGGCGGTGCCGTCGAGGATCGGCTCGGCGAACTCCACCAGGGAGACGATGAGGTCGTCGATGCGCTCAGGCGCCTGGTCCTCGAGCTTCTGCTTGGTTCGCCAGGCCGCCCATCGGGCCTGCGCGACCTCTCCGTATCCGTCCAGCACGGTGCCGAGCGGAGCGAGCGTCGCGAGCCGGTAGTCAGCGACGAGTCGTGTCGAGGCGACGAGCTGAGCCCCGGCGAGGCGACGGGAGCGGATGATGCGGTGCAGGTCGACGAAGTCACGCCATCGGGTGTTGGCCGTACCTCGTTGGACCGCGGTGACCAGCTTCTCGGCGATGACCATCTCGACGGAGTAGCCGAGGACGTCGATGGAGCCGCCGAGGATCCGTGGCACGGCTGTCGTCTCCGGCGCCGGTTCGATCGGATCGCCCACGTTGACGTCGACGTGGAAGCTCACCCGTGCGCCCGCGAGGGTGGCCGGGAGCGAGACCCTCACGCCCGTGTAGCTCGCACTCTCCTCTCGGATCACCTCGGCGCTCGCCTGGTCCGCCGCGATGACGAGGCCGTCGTCGACGCCGATGGCAGCGATCTCGACGACTGCCTCGATGATGGTCTCGATGGCGTTGTCGAGGTAGAGGCCGGCAAGGTCTACATCCCGAGTGGGCCGCCGCTCGTCGAAGGCGGCAAGGAGAACGCCGCCTTTGAGGACGAAGCGGTCACGGTGGGGTGACCTGCTGAGGCGGTCGAGGACCCCTCGAGCGCATACAAGGTGAGGTACTCGTCGACGGGACCCCGGTCTGCGTTGGCTCGCGCCCGAAGGTCGAGGAACGCCCTGCCGTCGACGGTCGCTCTCGTCGGCCGCGTCACAGGAGGATCTGCAGCGCCGAGCGGATGGGTTCTGACGCCTTCGGACCCATCTCGGCGGCAAGGGCGAGCAGCTGGGATGGCTGGCTGCCGGGTCGACGCAACCAGCGCTTGAGCGCTTCGATCGCTTGCTCGCTGCCCTCCAGGTGACGGAGGCGGAACGCGTCGCAGATCGAGCGCTCGGCGGAGTAGAGGCCGATCCGGTAGCCGGCGCCGACATCGAGGTCTTCCCGACCCAGGTCGAAGGTCTTCGGGTCAAACCTGTGCCAGGTGATCGGCGCAGACGTGGTCGGTGCTCGCGTGCCTCTCGGGAGGGCCAGGTCGATCGTGGCTGGGATCTCGTCGGTCAGCTCGTGACGAGCGAGCGCGCTGGTGAGGCAGATGGTGGCCCGGTCGTCGCGGAAAGCGGCCTCGATGAGATCCGGATCGGCATCCAGCGTGGTCGTGCTGAAGAGGCCTCGACCGATCCTCTCGATCGCCCCTTGCTCGTTCAGGTTCCGAAGCTGCCGATCCGACAGCCCATGCCGGCGGGCGTCGGTGTAGCTGAACAGCTCCGGGAGCTCCGATGGAAGGGCGGTGGTACCCATGGAGGAAACCGTATCCAGATATCCATCATCTGACAACAGTTTCCGCCGCCGGGGCCGCCGGTCGCGCTATGCGTCAGCGAGCTGCCTGGAGGAGCGCGTTGACGAGAGCCAGGTCGAAGGCTGTCGCATCGACCGGGCGACCGACCCACCCACTCAGGTGCTCGTACTCCTCGTGCGTGGGGTCGGCGAGCACCGCGAGGAGGTGCTCGTAGCCCCAGGAACCGCCCACGTCCTCGGGCGGGCAGGCGTTGGCCCCATCGAGGCAGACGGCGAACTTCAGGCCCTTCGGCATCCGCCAGACGCGATTGACGGTGACGTCGTGGTCCCACGAGTCGCCGAAGTCGTACTCGTAGGTGAAGCGCTCGTTCGACCCGATGGCGCTGACGACGGTGAAGTCCTTCTCCTGGAGTTCCCCGTCCGGGTACTCGTCGAACTGCATCCCGTAGCGCTCGCCACCGATCTCGAAGGCGTGGAGGTGGCAGTCCTCCCACCCCATCGCCGCCTGGAACACGCGGTGCAGCCTGTCGAGGCGAACGCTTCCCGGCACGAGGAGCCGGCGCCAGACCCGAGGTTGGACCTCGCGCAGCTCGATGGTGCAGTCGACGACGGGTTGCCCAGGCGGGGTCGGCATGGCACCGACGCTAGAGGCATTCCTACGCGCTTCGAGCGGCCAGGGCAGGCCCCGGGTCCACTACGTCGACGGCCGCGAAGAGGCCGAACTCCCAGCACCCGATAGACGCGATGCCAGGAGTCGACAGCTCCGGACGGATTCAATCCGCTCGCTCTCCTCAGGCGTGGGCGGCCGGTCCCAGAACCGGTCGTCGCCGACCGAGTCTCCAGGTATCCACACCATCCCGTCGTGCCGAGGAAGCCCGTCGCCGAGCTGCCAGTACTCCAGGGCGTCGAGCGCTTCCATGAGTACCGACAGCTCCGCCTCCGTGACCTCGATCGCAGCCACGCCGCTGCTCAGGCCGCGCACTGCTGGCAGGGACGATTGCCCACGCCCTTACCCTCCACACGGTTCTTCGCAGGGATCTGCTGACCGGTCGGACAGCTATCGCTCTCGTGATAGACGTCCGGATCCGATGGATTGCTCGAGTGGTACGCCATGATGGCCACACCTCCGGGTCGGAGCCCAGCACGGTACTGAGCCACGCCCACCCTACTCGAACGTATGTTTGCTCTGTGGTGATGGGGCGGGGGGGGTCACCCGAGGACCGGGGATGCCTTGGGATACTGGACGATCGTCGTCGACCCAGAGGCCGCTGTGACCAACCCACTTCCCGACTACACGGAGCTCGTGGACACCGCTGTCGGCGCGTACTGGGATGTCCGGCGAAGCCAGGCGGAGCGTTCTCAAGCTCAGGAAGGCGTCTTGAACCCAGGTCTCCGTGCCGAGGTCACGGGCGGCCGGCACTTCGATGAGCTGCACGCACTGCTGGTCCGCGTATTCATCGACGCAGGCATTCCGGCCCACCTGATCGACGTGAAGAAGCGGCCTGTCGCGGGCTACTTCCGGCGCAGCAAGAGCTGGGATGTTGTGGTGATGGTCGCCGACCGCGTCGCCGGGATCATCGAGCTGAAGTCGATGGGCCCGAACGACCCTGGCAAGAACTTCAACAACCGAACTGACGAGGCCCTCGGCCAGGCGGTCGACATCTGGACCGCTGTCGAGCGCGGAATCATCGACACTCCGCTCCGACCGTGGCTCGGCTACTTCATGCTGCTGGAAGACAATCCTGCGTTCACGACCGCCGTGAAACCACAAGGCGCTGTGTGGCCCCCGGATCCCGCGTTCGATCAATCGAGCTACGCGGATCGATACGGGATCTTCTTCGAGCGGATGGTGCGCGAACGTCTCCTGGATGCAGCATGTGTCGCGCTGGGAGACAAGAGCACCGGCTCGGTTCGGTTCCCCTCCGACGCGCTGTCCTTCCAGGCCTTCGCCGCCGCGATCCATGGTCGGTGCCTTCAGTTCATGGCCACCAATCCGGACATCGACTGGAACACACCGCCGCCGGGCTCAGCCCAGGATCGCCGGTAGTCCGTACACGTCGGCAGCAACGCCGGTGGCTCGAACCCGGTCCCGATCGCGGAACGCTCGAGCAAGCGACCGAGCATCGCCTCGGCTGATCGTCCGTGGGTCGGGCACCCGAATGCGGCGCAGGTACTGAGCCTGGAAGCGGTAGGTCCCGCCGCGCATCTTCACGCAGTAGGCGCCGACGAAGAGGTTGGCGACGTCGGAGAGCAGCAGGCCACCGAGTACCTCGAGGTCCCAGGTGTCGGAGACCACGTAGTAGAGGTTGTGGTGCGGGTAGTGGCCTCCCTCGTCAAGGACGGGGTGAGCAGCCGCCTTGATGTCAGGGATCAGGAGCTTCGGCCTGGCCGTCAGGTCCTGGTGGACTCGGTCGATCGTGCGGTACCAGGTGGCCGGCCGCTGCCGCGCGATGTGCCGCCCGCGAAGACGGCGCTGGTTGTCGTCGAGGTACGCGCGGAGCTTCGGGTAGCGGTCAAGGTCTACGAGCCCCGAGCCGTTCCATGGGTTCACGAGGTACCGGCCCGACCAGCGGGCAGAGCCCTCGGTGAGGTCGTGAGCTTGGAGCAGCGGCAGGAGGCGATCAGTCTCGACCAGGTCACCGTCGTCGGTGATGAAGATCTCGTCGCATCCCGTGGCGACGCCGATGCCGACACGGGTTCCGGTGTCCGGATCTTGGAGGGGTGCGAAGCGTGATTCGAGATCAGCGAGCAGCGCGAGCTGGCTCGGTGACCCGGCCGGCCAGAGATCACCTCCGGTGAACCAGCGGTCGACCCGAGTTGCCTCGTAGGCGGGCTCGGCGACGATCCTGCGGCGGCCTCGCTTTGCCCAGGCCGTGAACCGAGGTACGTCGTCCTCGTCGAATTCTGCGTTGGCTTCGACGACCACGGCCTTGCCCTGGGCTCCGTTGCGCAGCACGACGATCGCTGGGTAGGCGGAGACGTCGTCCTCGAAGGCGTCGACGTCGTGCATGGCGATGACAGCGTCGACGGCGTAGTTGGCGCTCACGAGCTCGCGAAGGTCGGAGCCGTACTGGTTGCGCATCCACCGGTCGGCACAGATGAAGGAGAGCGAGCCATCGGGCTTGAGGAGGTCGAGCCCCCGCTCGATGAAGCCGACGTAGATGTCGGCGCGTCCCCGCATCGTGGGGCAGATCCGCCGGTACGCATCCATCGTGCGCCGGGAGACGTTCTCCAGCCGGATGTATGGAGGGTTGCCGACGACGTAATCGGCGAAGGCCGACTCGTGGCCGTGGAGGAGGAAGTCGTCGGTAGTGACCCACTCCCCTGCCATCGCCTCTGCGTCGTCGGCATCGAGGCCGTGGTCGACCAGCAGTTGAGCCGCGGCCTTCCGGGCCCGTTGAGCGTTCGCCTCCAGTAAGTCGAACGCCCGGATGGCCGGACCGAGCGATCGGAGATCGTGGCCGTGGGTCACCGCCGATTCGATCAGTCGCTCGGCGACCGGGACTAGGAACGCGCCGGTGCCGCAGGAGGGCTCTACGAGGACCTGCCGTCCGAGATCGCGATCGGGGGTGTAGCCGACGAGGTCGAGGATCAGCTCGACGACCCAGCGCCGGGTGAAGACCTCGCCGTAGTCGGCGCCGGGATCGGGTGTGAGTTCAGCGAGGGCCATCGGGTCCTCGAGCAGGGAGAGCTGCCGGGCGAGTGGCACGGGATCCGCCTCTCACGAACATGCGTTCGATCATAGGGCATCCTGTCGCCGGATCGGACCACTCACAGGGTGCAACCGTAGGGCGGTCGCCGAAGCGGCTGGCGGACCGGGCGGGTCGGGATGCAGAGCGTTGGCGGAGCGGCTCGTCGACCTGGTTGCTGCTCGAGAACCCGGCTACGAACACGCAGCCATCGCCCGCGACGACGGGCGGAGATCGACGCCAAGGACTCTACCGAGGGGGTATGACGGTGATCGCCCACTACAGCGAGAGGCCGGGCCCTGGGCGGTCGATGCTTCGTCGGTCTACCCCCATGGTTCGGTCGAGGTCTGCGATCGCCTTCGTTGCTGCGTAGTAGGTCACGCTGCGTTCGGGCCGGTCATCTATGGGCGGAGGGCCGACGAGCGCATCGTCGGCAACCGGCCAGAGGGTGCGGTGTTGGCTGATGCGGCCTGCAGCCGTGACCCAGCGCTCTCGGGCTGTCGGCTCTTCGGGTGCGGGGCCGAGGTGGGCGACGAGGAGCGGCGTCGGCTGATCGGCGGCGGCAATGCCTCGGGCGCGGGCATCGTCGTCGAGCACCTGCTCGACCCGCTCGGGTTCACCGCGCCGCATCGCTCGGCCGAGGCGCACCGTCTGCTCTCGTGCCCTTCGTGCGGCTTCGATGTCTCCCGGGAGTTCGTCCAGCTCGCGCTCCAGGTCGTCGATCCACCGGGGGAGCGACCCGACCTCCCGCTTCGCAGTCGTGATCTCGGCTCGGTGGTGACGTCGGTGGAGCGGCCGGTCGCGCTCGGCGAGCGTTCGTGTCGCTTCGGCGAGACGGGCTCTGGCGTGGCGGATCTGATAGTGCAGTTCCTTCCTCCGTTCGGCGAGGTCGGCGAGCACCTGGTCGTGGTCGCGGAGTCGCCAGCTCAGCCGCGTGGCGGCAGCCCGGTGGGCGGCTGCTCGAGCAACGAGAGCGCGCAGCTCACGCTCGTGGAGCGGAGCTCGCGCCGCCAGCACGGCTGGAGTGGGTCGGTGCCCCGACGCTCCGCCGCTGTCGCCGGCCGGTCGGGCCGGTCGATCGAGGCGGATGGCGGTAGCGGGTTGGTCGATCCAGGTTCGGGCGACGGCTTCGGCAACGACCTCGGCGGCGGAGCGCTCATCGTTCAGCACGACGAAGGCCTCGTTGCTGGCACGCCCACGGGTGAGCGGGACGTAGATGCCACTGGTGCCGGTGGGTCCGTCGAGGAACAGGAAGCTGCGGTCCACGGTGCGGCCCTGGGTGGCGTGGCTGGTCTCGGCGTAGGCCAGCTCGACGTGAGCGGCGACGTAGTCAGCGGGCAGGGCGACCCGGCCGGTGCGACCCGCAACGGTGAGGCCGCCGTCGTCGTGGACGGTCTCGACCGTCCAGTGATCGCGGTTCCTCACCATCCGCGCCCGGTCGGTCAACAGCGTCCGGTCGTTGCGACGGGTGGCGACCAGATCACCGGCGAACGCTCGGCTGGTGCCGACCCTCACCGAGCGGCTGCGGAGGTCGATCTCCCCGGCGGTGATCCGTTCGTGCTGGGCCAGCTCGTTGAGAACATCGACGCCGGCCCGGGTGGGGGCCATCATCGCCGCGGTCTCGCCGGACTCGGTGGCGCGTCGCCACGCTGCGACGGTGGCCTTGGCCATCCGGCGGCCGGTGCCGCCGTGGAGGCGGTCGTGGTGGTCGTAGAGGGCGACGACGTCGGTGTCGCCGCGGCGGAGACGGAGGCTGGCGTCTCGTTCCCAGGACGCGTCGAAGCGGTGGACCCGGTCGAGCTCGACGGCGCCGATGGTGTCGACCAGGTGGCCGAACATGCCGGAGCGGCCGACGGCGGAGAACTGCATCGGGTCGCCGACGAGCGCGAGTCGCCAGTCGCGGCGGTCGGCCAGGTCGATCAGCTCGGCCAGGCGCGGCGTGGGCACCATCGCGGCCTCGTCGACGACGACGGTGGCGCCAGCGGGGAGGTCGTAGCGGTGCTGGGGTGGACGGTCGAGGCGGTGTTCGACGAGGAGCTTGTCGAGGGTGTCGGCGTCGATGCCGGTGTCGACTGCGAGCACCTCGGCCGCTGCCGCGGATGGGGCGACCCCGAAGCACGGCCGGCCCCGATCCTGGAGGTGAGCGACAGCGGGGCGCATCGCGGTGGTCTTGCCGGTACCGGCCGGACCGACGACCAGGACGAGGCGCCGCTCCCCGCCACCGCCCCGGCCGCGTGTTGCTGGACTGCGGACAGCTCGTCGTCGCTGTCGAGGTCGTGGACGTCGTTGCCGCCCTCGGCCGCCCACCGCTGGGTCAGCTCGAGGATGTGCTCCTCCTCGTCGAGGATCGAGCGAGTCGTGAGGATCCGGTCGAGCGCTCCCTCGGTGACCGGCCGTCCGTCGACGCGGACGGGAGCGTGGTCGGGCACGGGCTGCGAGATGTCGACGCTGAGCGCCTCGTCGACGTGCGACGCGAGGCGCTGGGCGCGCTCGACGGTTTCGGCAGCGGTCCCACCGAGTCGGGTCGGGAGTGCTGCGGCGATCTCGCGGGTGATCTCAGCGGGTCGCCACACGGACTGGGTGTCTCGCAGCGAGGACAGGGCGGCGATGACCGTGTCGCGGTCGGTGACGGCATCGCCTTCGATCGGCTGGGTCCGACCGGTGACGCGATCGAGGTAGCGCTCGGGCGAGTAGCCGAGGGCGTCGAGCTGGTCGTGCCAGTCCTGGTGGAGCTCGGCCGCGTCTGCGGTGGCCTTGGTGGGTCGGCTGTCGGTCGCGGCCTCTCGCTCGATGCGCCAACGCTCCCGTGGGGTGGGGCGACGGCCGAGGTCGTCGACGAACCGCTCGGTCTTCTCGTCGATGCGGCGGGCCATCTGCTTCGTGCGCCGGGAGAAGGCGTCGAGGACCTCTTCGGGTGCGTCAGCCATCTCGGCCTGGCCGTTCTCGACGTCGTTCCAGCGCACGCCGAGGCGGCTGGTCAGCTCCGCTCGGAGCCCGGCGGCGTAGAGGGCCGAGACGGTGCGCTGGTCGTGCTTGAGGGTGCGGGCGTCGAGCGCCAGCCACCGACCGTCGGGGGCCATCACCCGGTTGACGATGACGAGGTGGGTGTGGACCTGGGGGTCATGCGCCCGGCTGGTGTGCTGACGGAAGGCAGCGGCGACCAGGCCGTCGGCGTCGACGGTCCAGATCTCCCCGTCGACTCGGTACCGGCAGTGGGCGTGGTCCTCGATCCAACCGAACGCGGCGGCGACGGCTGCGTCGTGCGCGTCGAGGACCTCGTTGCGGACGCGTTCGTCGCCGATGGCGTACAGGACGGACACCGACTTCGGCGCCGAGCAGGTGACGTCGAAGCCTCGGACCGTGCGCTCGTGGTGACTGGTGCCGAGCAGCGCGCCGTCGATCGGGTCCCGCCCGTCCATGAGCGCGAGGAAGTGGTCGTCGTCGGCCTCGCCCGCGAGCCCCAGCGCCTCGGCCCCACGGCCGAGCCACTGGCCGGGTGGCTCGTCGCCGTCGAGGTAGTACCCGCCGGGACCGTCGACGTAGTAGGCGCCGGCGTCGGGGCCCTTGAGCGTGGTCACCCGGGCGGTCACGGCCGCCTCCAGCACGAGCTCGTGCACTCGTCTGTCGATCGTTGCGACGCTGGCGATGCGGTGGTGGGGTTCACGGCGTCGCTCCTTCAGCGGGAGCGGTCGGCGTGGGTGACGGAGATGCCGGTGCCGTCGAGGTGGAGCACGTAGGACGGCGCGTCCATCGGCCCGGTCGACGGGAGGGCGTCGAGGACGCCGGCCCGGCGGAGCTGGCGCAGGCGACGGTGGGCGCTGTCCTTGGACAGGAACCCGAGCTGCCCGGCCACGCCACGGGTGCTCGCCCGTGCCACGAGTCGGCCGTCGATCACCTCGGCGCGGACTGCCAGCACGTGGAGCA
>Ga0116152_10003774_pt1 | contig 12081 bp, 10 predicted proteins | sample AD_UKC119_MetaG_FD_89894 | JGI IMG/M metagenome (GOLD analysis project Ga0116152, IMG submission 89894) | Active sludge microbial communities of municipal wastewater-treating anaerobic digesters from Hong Kong - AD_UKC119_MetaG | ecosystem: Engineered > Bioreactor > Anaerobic > Digestate...
AAGCTCGGGCTTATCGGTAAATTTAAAGCTCACTCCAGTTATTTATTCCTGTTTAAGCAGGCGATAAGACGTTATGTGCTGGAAAATGGAAAACCTGATCTGGTCCATGTGCATATCCCTTACAAGGCGGGGTTGCTGGGCATTTGGCTTAAGAAGAGGTATAAGATACCATTTATTGTATCAGAACATTGGGGTATCTATAATAAGATCGTTAATGATAATTATGAAAAGCAAAACTTTTTCTTTAAAAGGATCGTAAGTAAAACCTTTCATGAAGCAAATTGCTGGGTGAGTGTCAGTAACTATCTATCTGATGGGGTAAAAAAAATGGTTTTCGATGGAGGGTTTAAGATCATACCTAATACTGTTGATACTGGTTTATTTTATTTTAAACTAAAGGATCAGGGTAAATTCAGGTTTATTCATGTTTCTAATATGGTAACCTTAAAAAATGCAGAAGGTATCTTAAGAGCATTTAAATCATTTTGTAAGAATAACAGTAGTGCTGAGTTGGTAATGGTTGGAGACAACAGGAAAGATATCAGGGAATTTGCCGCAAAATTATTTTCTGAAGGGAAGGTTAAATTCAGAGGAGAGATACCATATCAGCAAGTGGCAAAAGAGATGCAGGATTCGAATTGCCTCATATTATTCAGTGATATCGAGAATTCTCCTTGTGTTATTGGAGAAGCTTTGTGTTGCGGTGTGCCGGTAATAGCTACTAATGTAGGGGGCATTCCGGAACTGGTTAATGAAGAGAATGGTTTACTGGTTGAGCCGGGAGACGAAGAGGGACTCGCCAGTGTTATGGGAAAAATGATAGAGCAATATTCTTCTTTTGATCGTAAGAAAATCACCAATGCTGCTACTGCAAAATTCAGCTACCAGAAGATAGGGAAGGAGTTTGATCTGTTATATCAGAAAGAAACGATTACCCTTTAAGCTTGTTGACAAGAGCAATGTATTCCGTCATTGCATCTGTATTTGCTTTACCCTTCAGTTCTGCCCATGCTTCATATTTGGCTTTGCTGACGAAGTCGAAAGGGTTCGAAGGCGGTTCTGTATTTACATCTCCAATACTTCCTTGTTTATATAAAGCATATAATTGAAGTAAGGTGTTGTTGTCCGGTTTTTCTGAAAGTGTTTTACTGTCCGAAGCAGCTTTTTCGAATTGGGTTTTTAGATCTTCCATTTTAATTTGACCTTACATTTTCTACAAAAATCGTATTTACTTTTTTCTCGTCTTCAATTGTTTTATAAAAGCCATCAAGGTAATCGATCATGTTCCTTTTTACTTTGCTATCCAGCAAGGCAAAATTGTTGATCAGCGAGTATATGCCATCTTTTTTTTCTTTGAAAATTGTAAGTGTTTGCTGTACTTCTTCAAGATAACGATGAAAACCACGATACACTCTCTCCGTTACCGATTCAGTGCCTATCACTTCCGCCGGAATAGCATATGATGCATTTACCAGTCCGCTATAATCAAAATCATATGGTACCACATAGGGGAGAGCATTCTTATTCTCCCTGTCATAAATAAGTTTGATATTTTGGTTATTGGGCACCGACCAATCGGTATTCCCAATCATATATTCAAAAATAGCGACCATTGTCATCGTATTTCTGTCCGTTGCCTCCGTAGCGATCTGAACTTCATCCTTCTTTTTGCAGTTATTGCGCCTGGCCATATCTGCATCATCCTCGATCAGGAAAGCATATTGTTCAAAAGGTTTTACTTTATTTTTTGTATCGCTGTATTTAACTTTTAGTAACCTGACGCGGAAACTTTTTGGTTCAAGAATATTATACATTTTGTAGATCAGAAATTCTTTAAATATCAGCTCTTCGTCAGCATCTTTCTGCCCGCATCCAATTACAAGTTTAAGTTTGCCCAGGGAATGCAGCTTAGGAGAGGTGGTATTTCTGAAGTTGAGCATCATGGGTGGGATTTTGCAATATGCTCTTCGCATTACTCCACGGGCAGCGACCCCTATTTCTTCATTGATAATAGTATTGTCAGGAAATTTCATCTCAATTGATGCATCCTGGTATTCTTCTTTCCCTTTTTGTTTCTGCAAACTCCTGATATCTGTAGAAAGTGATGCCTCAATAACTTCTTCGTCCATAAAAAATTTCAGACTGTCAACAACCTGCCCGTTTATTCCCGGCAACCATAAAAGAAGAATTGCAATGGAAAGCTTAAACTTTTTCATAAATATGTAATTGGTGTGTGGAGTTTGCTAATCGTAAGTTACGAAAATCATATTACTATTTTATTACTTCAGTGATCACTTTGCCAATGCTGCCACTTGGCATTTGAATTTTCAATAGTGCAGCTACTGTCGGTGCAATATCAGACATGCTGGCATCTTTATAAGATATTCCGTGTTTAACTCCCCATCCATACCATAATAACGGGATGTGTGCATCATAAGGATTCCATAATCCATGTGTAGTACCCAGTTCAGAGTATCCTTCAATGTAACCTGGTTTTAATATGAATTGGATATCACCGCTTCTGGGAGGATAATATCCGTTGTTTATCATTTCTTTAATTCTATTTGGGAGAGGCACTTCATTAAGTTCATCCAGCCTGAAAACTCTTGCAATTCCAGGTTCTTTTGCAAGTTCATCTACGATCCAATCTGAGATATCTTCTTCATCAATGTGAGCAGAATCCAATAACTGGTGATTGAGGTGGATCTGATAATTTTCATAGCTCACAATCAACTTATTTACTCCGTATTTTTCAAATAGATGATTGTTCAATGAGCTTACGATCTTGGACATATAAACCCTTTCTCCCGGAAGTTTATTTTCTTCCATAAACTCCGGCACCTGGGCCACACCATGATCGGCTGTTAAAAAAACTGTGTAATTGTTATTCCCGATTTTTTTATCAAGGTAGTTGAAGAAATCGCCTAATTCTTTATCCAGTTTTAAAAATCCATCTTCCGCTTCCATTGAATTAGGTCCGAACGTATGGCCAATATAATCAGGGGAGGAAAAACTAATCGCCAAAAAATCAGTTATGTCATCTTTCCCTAAGTCTTCAGCATCTATGGCTGACTTGGCAAATTCGATCGTTAAACTATTTCCCATTGGTGTTGATGCGATCTTGGAATAATCGGTTCCAATAAATTTATTCAGTTCATAAGGGAATTTATTTCCAAATGGTTTGGCTTCATATTTCTTTTCGTCATCTGTACTTTGTTTATAGGTAGCGGGGGAATAGGATAGCTTCCAGCCCTGTTTATAATACTTGTCTACCAGTTTTTGGTTGTTAAATGTTTTTACCCAACCTGGCAGTTCATCCATGTAATAAGACGAGGTGATCCAGTTGCCCACTGAACCGTCATACCAATACGCTGCATTTGCGCTGTGTCCGGCTGTCAGAATGCCTCCCCTGTCTTTAATAGCTATACCGATCACTTTACTTTGAAAATTGGTAGCAAGCCTTAATTCATCACAGATAGTTGTTACCAATAGATTCCTGGGACTTTGAAGGCCAGCCGTTGATGTACTACCAACAGTTTTTACTGATTTATCTTCTGTACAATAAACAGATCTCATCAGGTATTTGTCCCACCATGTATTTCCGGTAATACCGCTTATGGCAGGAGCAGAGCCGGTATATACTGTGCTATGCCCGCAGGCAGTAATAGTAGGAGCATACGGGATCATTGTATTTTCACAGGCAAATCCTTTGCTGATCATTTTTTTAAATCCACCATTTTCTTCATACCTGTCGTAATAGCGATAGAGGTAATCCCACCGCATTTGGTCAACAACAATACCTACCACTAACCGGGGCCTTTCTACATTTTGCGAAATAACATTTTGACAGGTTGCCAGTGCTATAAGAAAAAGAAACAAACGATACATGAATATTTTTTTTACAAAATTAAGTGTTTGAATGCAGGCTAATATTATCAAATGTTTAGCCTGCAAGAGGAATAATGCCTGATGCTTTTGTCTCTGATCTGTACATTCTATGGAATGCCCAGGCAGCAATTAAAGCTATTGCTCCCGTAAACCACCATAAGAAATCAAACCCCAGGTGCTCAGCTACCTGGGCGCCGCTGAGTGGTCCGATCGTTTGAGCAGTTGACCATGCCATGGAGTGCAAGGCTGCATATTGCCCCCGGTTTTCCGGTCTGGCACGGCTGATCCAATAACTATTCATGAATGGCATTGAAAGAATTTCACCAAAAGTGATAAGGATGATCATCAAAGTAGCTAACCCAACTGCTGAAGCAATAGGAATGTTTAATATAAAAAATGAGGCCCCTGTAAGGCAAACGCCAAGAGTGATATAAACAAGGTTGTTTCTTTTGCCTTCCAGTTTATAGATCAGCACCATTTCCACAAGTACAATAATGATCCCATTCAATGCCAGAAGAAATCCAATAAAGGGTTCAGAAAGATTGAGGCCTTTCTTGAAATAAACAGGGATATTGGTAAAGGATTGAAAAAAACAGATAGCAAATATTGTACAGAGAATTGTGAAAAGCAGGTAAGACTTGTCTTTCCAGACTGAAACTTTTGGAGCTACTGTTTTGTCGTTTTCTACTTTGTGAAGTTGTGCCGGACGCCTGAGTAAAATCCAGAGAAGGATAGCGGCACCGATATTTGTAAAACCATCAACCCAAAACAATAATTCATAATTTATACTTGCCAGGATGCCACCCATAGCGCTTCCGACAGACCAGCCGAGGTTAATGGCAAGCCGGTTAAGTGAATAAGAACGGGTACGGTTATTTTCTTTACTATAAAAAGCAATGGCAGTAGAATTGGCTGGCCTGAAAGCCTCGTTAACAAAGCTCAGAAGAAAAGTAATAATGCAAATGAGAGGGAAACTCTTCATTTGACCAAGGACCAGGAAGAGTACACCACCACCCAGCAATGAGATCAACTGGATATTAAAGAACCCTGTTTTATCGGTCAATTTCCCACCTATCCAGGAACCGCTGAATGATCCAAGCCCGAAAAGGCCAAAGACCAATCCTGCGTCACCTATACTATAACCCATCTCTGCGCTTGTCAGATAAAGCGTCATAAAGGGCAATACCATTGTGCCGCTCCTGTTAATGAGCATAACCAATGATAATATCCAGGTCTCTTTTGAAAGACCAGAATAAGCATTACGGTATGTATGGGCCGTTTTTTTGATCATGAGCAGCCAAAGTTAATAAGCTAATGTTCCTGAAAATCATTTTTTATGGCCGGCAACTTATATGAATGGTAAACCGATTAGTACTGTAATTTCATTATGTTCGTATATTTAGCCATAAATCACTTAATATGAAAAAAGTTCTGGTTCTCTTTTCAGGTTTTTTGACCCTGTTTTTTTTAGTACAATGTAGTTCAGGTAAGAAAGCAGGTAAGGCTTCTGCGCCACGCATTACATATGAAAACTCTCTTACGCCAATTATTATGGATAATTGTGTTCCTTGCCATGTTCCCTCCAAAGGAGGCAACAAAAAGCCTTATGATAATTATCAAAATGTAAAAACCGATATTGATGAGATCATCCGTAGGATAGAACTGGAGCCGGGTCAAAGAGGTTTTATGCCTTTTAAAAAGCAAGCAAAACTATCTGATAGCTTGATCAATGTTTTCAAGCAGTGGAAGGATACAGGGTTAAAGGAAAAATAAGATTGAGTTATTGGCTAAGGAGAAGTTCGTAAAACTCTTTTGTCCATTCCGTTTTAATAATAATCAGTGAGTGTTCGGTGTTTTCCGGGGGGAACTCAAGGATTAAACCTGATTCAAAATCAGATATGTACTGATTTTCATTTATTTTTTTCCAGTTATATTTTTTCACTGATAATATTTCGTCCATTTGCATCTGCATAGCCTTATCGCTATCATTCGTAATTTTTTGCTGTGAGCAATAACCATTTGCATTGAATTTATAGCTATAAACCACCTTAGATTTATTGGCGGAAGTTATTGCCAGCACCAGCGAACTATCTGTTTCGGTCAGTTTATGATGGGAGTTTGTATGTTCCTTTAATTTTTGTTTGATCTCCTGATGTATCTGTTGTTTTGTTTCTCCTAAACTGAGTTGTGCGGATGCAAATAAGGGAAGGATACAGAAGATCAAGAACGGGATACGCATCATTGCAGGGCTATTTTGCCAAAGTTACTTATTTATCTTCTATGAGGTCTATTGTCGCTTCGATGCTTTTATTTTGATTGACATGAGTGTTCCGGTGCTTGACTTTTTTCATGCGGTCATTTATAAAAAAAGGGGAAATTTGTTAAATGCAACTGAAAGAGAATGTTTCGTTAAAGCCCTATAATACTTTTGGGGTCGAAGCCAGGGCAAAATATTTTGCAAATTTTACAAATGTTCAGGAGTTAGAGGAGTTGCTGCATTCTAATCCAGGTCTGCAACCATTTATTTTAGGCGGAGGAAGTAATATATTATTTACACAAGACTATAATGGCCTGGTCTTAAAGAATGAAATTTCAGGAATTAGCGAATTGCATGAAGACAACGAATATGTTTATATAAAAGCAGGGGCAGGGGAGAGTTGGCATCAGTTTGTACTGCATTGTATAAGCAGAAATTGGGCTGGTATTGAAAATTTATCCCTGATACCCGGGAATGTAGGGGCATCACCCATGCAAAATATAGGTGCTTATGGAGTAGAAATTGAGAATGTCTTTTGGGATCTTGAAGCGTTGCATATTAAAGAAAGATCAGTTGTAACTTTTACAAAGAATGATTGTGATTTTGGCTACCGGGAAAGTGTTTTTAAGAGAAAATATAAAGGGCAGTTTGTTATTCTGAATGCGACTTTTCGGCTAAGAAAGAAGCCCCATTATAATATCAGTTATGGAGCTATTGAACAACAATTGGCCCTAATGAAGGTAAAAGAACTTTCTTTAAAAGCGGTTTCAGATGCCGTGATTGCGATCCGGTCGTCTAAACTTCCTGACCCGGTCATAACAGGTAATGCCGGCAGTTTCTTTAAAAATCCTTCTGTTTCAAAAACCAGGTTTGAAGAATTGGAGAAGCATTTTCCCGGTATCGTAGGATACAATAATGCCGATGGCACTAAGAAATTGGCTGCCGGGTGGCTTATAGAAAATTCAGGGCCTAAAAACGGGACATCTGGCTGGAAGGGTTACAGAGTTGGTGATGCCGGCTGTCATGAAAAGCAGGCACTGGTGCTGGTGAACTATGGATCTGCTACCGGGCAGGAAATACTTCAGCTGAGTGAAGCCATACAGCAAAGCGTAAACGAAAAGTTTGGGGTGATGCTGGAAAGAGAAGTTAATATTTTTTAACTTTTTTATGAAGCAACAATTCTCGTATTTATCTTGCCTTGAAATTTAAATCTTACTTATGCAAGGCAAATCAATTTTAGCATTTTTAGTATTAGGGTTATTATGTTTTCAGTCCAAGGGGCAGGGTGTTGAAAGAGAAGGCAAAACATCAGCAAACGCCTCACAGGTATACCTTGAGGTTGGAGGGGCTGGTATTATTTATTCTATCAATTATGATGGCCGTTTTGGCAAATATGAGAATGGTCTGGGTATGCGGATTGGTATTGGAGGAGCAGCTTATAGTGGAGACGGCTACATAGCTATCCCTGTTCAACTAAACTATCTTTTTGGGAATAAAGGTCAGTACTTTGAGGTAGGCGCAGGGGCTACCTATGCTTCAATAACAGATCTCTTTACTGATAATAGCTCCAGCTCAAATTCCCTTTTGGGAACAATTACCCTTGGTTTTAGAAAACAGCCGTTTGGGAAACAGGGACTTACCTGGAGAGTTGCTTTTACACCTTTTATCGGGGAAGGAGGCTTTTGGCCTTCCGGTGGGGCCAGTATCGGTTACCGGTTCTAAGAATTTTTAAGCCCTGCATTGCAGGGCTTATTTTTTATGCTTCTTCATCAAATTCTTCTTCAAAATCACCAGTGTCAAAATTCATCATACTCCCTACCAGGTCTTTGAACTCAACCTTACTTTCAAGCATTTTTTTACTGATCAAAGAATAGGAGGCTAGTCCGTGAAGAACAAATTCCATAAGTAAAGCTGCTTGCTCTTCATTTGCTCCTTTGAAAAACTTCTTCACCAATGCATGTAATCCATCCACATTATAGAGCAGCATCATTTTCTCTTTGTCGGATGTATTAAAGGAAAGGTTTAACTGGTTCCCTTTATCGAACCAACCAGTTATTGACCGGTAGGGATTGTCATCTTTTTTTTCCTCCATAGATGGTTTCCCCGTATTCCTTCTTTTTTTCAAAGAATCGGGGTTAGGAAAATACTGGATAAACTGGGTCCTGATAGCTTTGTCAACAAGATTCATAGCCACCTGGAAGGGGCCTTCCTGCTCGCCTTCATATACCAGTTCAACTTTACCGGTTATGGAAGGGATGATGCCTGCCAGGTCACTGATCCACACCTGCGTCTTTTTCTCTTTATTGATAATAGCTCTGCGCTCTGCAGAACTGATCGCATTTTCCAGGGCAGAGATGGTAAGCCTTGCACTCACCCCGCTTTTCTTATCAACCAATTCGCTTTCCCTTGCTTCAAATGCAACCTGTTCTATCAATCTTTTTACAAGGTCACTAACCTCTACTTTTGCTTTTTGTTCATCACTGATCTCCGCCTCCTGTTCTGTTATCTCCAGGGCATTTTCCAGTGATTTGGGATAATGGGTCAATATCTGGCTTTCTATCCGATCTTTTAAAGGAGTAACGATAGATCCCCTGTTAGTGTAGTCTTCCGGGTTGGCGGTAAAAACGAACAAAATGTCCAGGGGTAAACGCAGTTTGAATCCCCTGATCTGGACATCGCCTTCTTCTAAAATATTAAATAAGGCAACTTGTATTCTTGCTTGTAAATCAGGCAATTCGTTGATAACAAATATGCCCCTGTTGCTTCTTGGGATGATGCCGTAATGAATCACTCTGTCATCAGCAAAGCTGAGCTTTAGGTTGGCAGCTTTTATCGGATCAATATCACCAATAAGGTCAGCAACACTTACATCAGGAGTAGCCAATTTTTCTCCATACCGTTCACTTCTGTGTACCCAATGGATCGGTGTTTCATCACCATGGGTAGCTATCTCTTCCTGTGCATAACGGGATGTTGGTTCTAAAGGATCATCATTGATCTCACTACCTCTTACCACCGGAATATATTCATCCAATAACTGTGTCATTTGCCGGGCCATCCTGGTTTTGGCCTGTCCCCTTAGCCCCAGGAAAAGGATATTATGTTTACTCAGTAAGGCTCTTTCCACATCGGGAATTACGGTATCCTCATAACCAACGATGCCTGAAAAAGTGGGATCATTATTCTTTAATCTTTCAATCAGGTTTTGCCTTATCTCTTCTTTTATGCTTTTGGGTTGATAGCCGGAGGCTTTTAGCTCACCGAGTGTTTTTATTTTTTGGATGTTCATTTTAGTAAACCGTTTTTCTTTTACCACTTTCAAAATCTCTGAATATAAATGCACCTAATTTATCAAGAGAAGCGAAGAAAGCTTTACCATGATTCATTTCTGTAAACTCCTGTACAAACCGTTGTAAATATGGATCAGTAGCGATCATAAAAGTGGTGATCGGTATTTTCAACTTCTTACATTGAGCGGCAAGGTTCATACATCGGTTCAATACTTTTCTGTCGAGCCCAAAACTATTTTTATAATACCGCTTCCCGATCTTTAAACAAGTGGGTTTCCCATCAGTGATCATAAATATCTGCTTGTTCGGGTTCTTTCTTCTTCTCAAAATATCCATAGCCAGCTCAAGCCCGGCAACGGTATTGGTGTGATAGGGACCTACCTGAAGGTAGGGAAGGTCTTTAACTTCAATTGGCCAGGCATCATTACCAAATACCACGATGTCCAAAGTATCTTTTGGATACCTGGTTTTAATTAACTCACTCAATGCCATGGCTACTTTTTTTGCAGGAGTTATCCTGTCTTCTCCATATAGGATCATAGAGTGAGAAATATCGATCATCAAAACGGTAGAAGTCTGCGCTTTAAAATCTGTTTCCCTGATACTAAGATCAGCCTCCTGCATATTAAAACTATCAATACCATGATTGATCTGAGCATTGCGGATACTTTCCGTAAAATCTATTTGTTCCAGCATATCGCCGAATTGGAACTGTCTTGTTTCGGGATTTATTTCATCACCTTGCCCGGGTTTAAAACTGTGATGATCTCCCTGTTTTGTTTTCTTGAGTTTCCCAAAAATTTCTTCCAGGCTTTTTTTGCGGATCCCTTGTTCGGTTTTTGGAGTGATCTTTATTTGTCCCTGCTGATTATCTTCTGTGATGTATCCTTTATCTCTGAGATCTTCAATAAAATCTCCCATACCGTATTCATCATCTGTTAATTCATATTTTTTGTCGAGTTCATTCAGCCACTGTAAAGCTTCAGCTACATCTCCGCTGGTGTAGGTAAGTAATTGCATGAACAGGTCAAGCATCTGTTCAAAACGGGTCTTTCCGTTTTCATCAGGGTTAAATCTTGTAAAATGAAATCCTCTCATCTTCTTATACCGTTTTTCATAGACTTTAATCCGATAAGACTTTTCTATTAAAGTAAGCGTATAATGCCGCCATTAGGACTATTAGAAAATTAATCTAATTTAAGCGGTATTACAAGTTACAACAATCTGGATAAGGAGAGGTTCAAAAAACAAACCCCGGGATATCCCGGGGTTTTATAAAGAAAAAAACTAATCTAATTTGAACTATCGGCTTTTGTACTGTCAGGTTTTGCCGTAGTATTGATCGTATTCGGTCCTTCGGCAGGTGTTTGAGGTTGTGTTTGCGGAGCATATTTTTTCTCAATAGCATCCAGAACAACCAACAATCTTTCATTGATTGGTGCTTCAGATCTTTCAAACTGACCAAAATACTCTGGCTTTTCAGTGCGTATATAATTATAATACGCAGCCTGCTGTTCAAGATCTTTACGAACATCTTTTCTAACCCTCTCCGCAATATCTGTCATCCCTGCTTTATAACACCCTTCCAGGAATAGCAGGCTGTTTTGGTTATGACTGTTGTAGCGACTTGCCAATCCGTAAGGAAGATTGTCAGGATCCATATTCTGCACACATTTCTCAATCAGCTTTTTAGCTTCTTCTGCTTTACCCTTGTCTGCCATGTTTCCGGCAGCTTCTCCATAGAGGGCCCTGATGCTTAGCAGATGGCGCCTGTTCTCTTCATCAAAATAAACTCCTTTTCTGCCAGCGCCGCCAAAAGCAAATTTATTCATCATATTATCGTACATGAAGTCGCTGTTATTATCCCTTATTTGAGTGCCACCCAATCCATTTTGCCTGAGTGCAACATCTACCACCCAATTCATTTGCGGATAATCACCTTCCACCGGAACAAGCCTGTAAGACATACCGTCTTTACGCAGGTATTGAGCAAACCCCAATTCACCAATTGGGGATGTAAAGTAGATAGGCCTTTTCCATTGGTTACCTGCGATGATATTCAGGATGATAAGATCATTCTTAACAAGACCGGAATTTCTCTTGCTTTCAGGAAGTTCAAACCTAAGTTCTGGTAATACACTATCCGAAGCATTTACGGTGCCATTTTTTCTTACCAGGTCAAGATCAACAGGAACACTGAATTTTGAAACGGGGAAATATTCTGGCCCTTTGTCCCTTCTCGTTTCCGGATCTTCAGTCCTTGCTCCCAAAACAGTTTTCATCACATCATACAATGGATAATATTTATTGGGATCAGCATTAGGGTTTTGCCTGTACCGTAGGTATTCCCTGTTGTGTCCCTCAATTTGTTCCGGCGTCCATAGTACATCTACAGAGTCAGCATCGTTTACTTTTGATCGCAACTGGTTAATATACCAATCGATTCCCAGCAAACTGTTATTGATCACCCTGATGTCCGGACGAACACCTTCTACTTCTTGTGCATACCATAATGGGTAAGTATCGTTATCGCCGAAGCTGAACAATATAGCATTAGGTGCACAGCTTTCCAGGTAATCTTTTGCGAGATCCGGCGCTGTGGTCTTGTGACTACGATCATGATCATCCCATTCCTGCTGTGCCATT
>Ga0116152_10003775_pt1 | contig 12080 bp, 10 predicted proteins | sample AD_UKC119_MetaG_FD_89894 | JGI IMG/M metagenome (GOLD analysis project Ga0116152, IMG submission 89894) | Active sludge microbial communities of municipal wastewater-treating anaerobic digesters from Hong Kong - AD_UKC119_MetaG | ecosystem: Engineered > Bioreactor > Anaerobic > Digestate...
CACATAAAAAACGGCAACGGGAAAACACAATTTTCGTTTGAGATTTTACCTCCTTTAAAAGGTGAAAATATACATTCCATATTTGAGAACATTGATCCGTTGATGGAGTTTAAACCACCATATATAAATGTAACGTATCACCGGGAAGAATATATTTTTAAGGAATTGAAAAATGGTTTTATAGAAAAGAAGATTGTTCGCAAACGCCCGGGAACGGTTGGTATTTGTGCTGCGATACAGAATAAATACCATGTAGATGCCGTACCGCATATTCTTTGTGGCGGGTTTAACAAAGAGGAAACCGAAAACTTCTTGATCGATCTTCAGTTTTTGGGTATCGATAACGTCATGGCACTTCGAGGCGATGCGGTAAAAAGTGAAACCTATTTCACGCCAGAAAAGAACGGACATAAATTTGCGGGCGACCTGGTTTCGCAAATTCGCGATTTAAACAAAGGACTGTATCTGGACGATGAACTTCAAAACACAAGCCCAACGGATTTTTGCATAGGTGTGGCAGGTTATCCCGAAAAGCACATGGAAGCGCCCAGTAGCGAAAGCGATATCCATTTTCTCAAAAAGAAAATAAAAAACGGTGCGGAATATATAGTAACACAAATGTTTTTTGATACTGAAAAATATTTCAAATTTGTTGAAAAATGCAGGGCGGAAGGCATTACCGTTCCCATTATCCCGGGACTAAAGCCCATCTCTGTAAAAACGCACCTCAATTTGATCCCGCACCGGTTTAAGGTAGATTTGCCCGATGCGCTTGTAAAAGAAGTTGTTAAGGCAAAGGACAACAAGGCCGTTCGCCAAATTGGGATTGACTGGTGCGCGCAGCAAAGCAAGGAACTTGTAGCGGCCGGCGTACCGTTTCTGCATTTTTATTCTATGGGTAAAAGCAACAATATTAAAGAAATAGCTTCGCAGGTATTTTAAGATTGCTTTATTTTGCGGCGATGTCCCGAAATGCGTTTTTAGTGTTTTTTCTCACGACTTCCTTTGTTTTTTCACAGAAAGAAAACAAGGATTTCTTTGTGGACGCCAATTATTTTTACGGAACTATTCTTCGGCACAATAAGGATATTTCACATTTGGTGAAAGCGCATCCAGATGGTTTCATTCTAGGTTTCAACCGAAAAACTTACGGAAATGAACGATGGCAGCAAGAGTACAATTACCCAGACTGGGGGTTTTCATTTGTGCATCAAAACGCAAATTATGATGTGTTAGGCCAAAATTATGGACTGTACGGTCATTTCAATTTTTACTTTTTAAAACGAAATCTTTTTTTCCGAATTGGGCAGGGGATTGCATACAATACCAATCCGTTTGACTTGGAAACTAACTTCAAAAACAACGCTTACGGTAGCCATTTGTTAAGTTCTACCTATTTGTTGTTGAATTATAGCAAAAAAAATCTCTTTAAAAACTTCGGAGTGCAGGCGGGGATTGCCTTGGTGCATTATTCCAATGGAAATTTTAAGGCGCCAAATTCAAGCACGAATGCTTTCACGTTAAATGTGGGCGTACAATATGCTGTTGCTGATGAGACTTCGGAATATATCTCCGATTCGCTTCCAAAGAAAATTTCAGAACCCATAAAATACAATTTTGTGCTTCGGGGAGGTTTGAATGAAAGTGATTATTTGAATCTGGGTCAGCATCCGTTTTTTGTGGTTTCCGCTTTTGCAGACAAGCGATTGACTTATAAAAGTACGCTTCAGTTCGGTGCGGATTTTTTCTATCTGCCATTTCTGAAAAAGGAAATAGAATACCTTTCCATTGCTTTTCCAAGCTCTGATGTTGAAGGTGATGAGGATTTTAAACGTGTTGGTATTTTTGCGGGCCATGAATTGCACATCAACAAATTGGCGGTAGTTTCACAAATAGGCTATTATGTTTATTATCCGTATGATTTTGAGGGAAGAACGTATTTTCGTGTAGGCCTGAAATATTATTTAACTGATAAACTTTTCAGCGCAATCACGTTAAAATCGCACGGCGCGAAAGTGGAAGGTGTGGAATTTGGCGTAGGAATTAGAATATAGATTATGAAGAAGTTTCTTTTTGTTGGACTCATTTTTTTGTTGCTTTCGTGCGATTCCGAAAATGGCTGGGATTGTGTAAAAGCGGCAGGAGATTCAATTTTCAAAGAATATATTGTTTCGGAATTTTCAAAAATCAGGATTGAGGATGATGTTACCCTATACCTGAAACAAGGCGAAACACAACAAGTGAAACTTGAAACGGGCGAAAACCTTTTGAGTGATATTTCCGTAAGTGTTGAAGGTGAAACCTTGGTGGTGAAAAATCATAACAATTGCAATTTGGTGCGCGATTACGGAATTACAAAAGTTTTTGTAACAGCGCCAAACATTACTGAGATTAGAAACAGCTCAGCTTATGACGTTATTGGCGAAGGAATTTTAAATTATCCCGAACTCACTTTGGTAAGCAATAGTTCCCCAGGACCGGAAACTATTAGAAAAAGTGGCGATTTTTATTTGAACATTAATAGCAATGAATTCCGTGTTATCGCCAATGGGCAAAGCGTTTTTTACATTACTGGTGAAACTGAAATGGCAACTTTAAGTTTTGAAGACGAAATGCCAAGATTTGAAGGTAAAGATTTAATGATAAACGAACTAACTGTTTTTCAAAGAAGTGCAAATAAAATGATAGTTAACCCACAACAAAGCATCATCGGAAAAATACTCGCAACGGGCGATATCATTAGTCACAACCGCCCTCGATTGGTGGATGTAAAAGAATTATTCACTGGCAGGCTATTGTTTGAAGATTAGTTTATCTTTACCGGCGTTGAAAAAAATATGAAGCACCTTTTTTCCTTATTCACGATATTACTTTTAAGCTTTTCCCTTTTTGCGCAAGAAGAAAAAGAATTGAAACCTGTTTCGTTGGAAGCCGATTTTTTTTACGGAACTATTTTCGAGCACAATCCAGATATTGAACATTTAATTACTGGACATCCCACAGGTTTTATTCTTTCATTTAACCGAAAAACGTACGGTTTTAATGAATGGGAGCGCCGTTATAATTATCCAGATTGGGGTTTTACGCTTGCATATCAAAATATGCACAACGAATATTTGGGAAATGTAATCGGTGCCTATGGTCATATGAACTGGTATTTTTTAAAAAGGCATTTTATGCTGAGCGTGGGCCAGGGAATTGCATATTCGGCAATCCCTTATGATCAGGAAACAAATTACATCAATAATGCCTATGGCACGCATTTGTTGAGTACAACTATTTTAAGGGGAAATTTTGTGCGAGAAAATATTTGGAAAGGACTGGGCCTTCACGCAGGTTTTACCGTTATCCACTATAGCAATGCCAATTTTAAAGCTCCCAACAGCAGTACCAATTCATTTTTGCTAAATGCAGGGGTAAGTTATCAATTGGATTATAAGGAATTTCCAGAATATGTCCATAAAGAAGATTCGCTCAGCAAGACATATGCTGAAAGGTTTAAATACAACCTTGCTTTTAGGACAGGTATAAATGAAAGTGATGTAGTAGGTCTTGGGCAAGAGCCTTTTTATGTAATTTCAGCTTTTGTGGACAAACGCATTAACTATAAAAGCACATTTACTGCCGGCGTAGATGTTTTCTTTTCTACTTTTTTGAAGGAATTGATAAATTACCGCTCCATTGCCTATCCAGAGGATGGACTTTCGGGTAACGAAGACTATAAGCGCGTTGGGGTATTTGTGGGCCACGAATGGCGTTTCAATAAAGTGGCGTTTGTTTCGCAGTTGGGATATTATTTGTATTGGCCCTATGAATTTGAAAATCGGGTTTATAACCGTTTAGGGCTTAAACGATACTTTTTCAACGATAAAATTTTTGCAGCCATAAGTGTTCATGCACATTGGGCAAAGGCAGAAGCTGTAGAATTTGGGGTTGGTTACAGATTGTAACACTTCTGAAAATTTTCTAAAAAAATTATGAGGAGCATATTTTTAGTTTTATTGTTTTTAATCGTTAACGGATGCAGTTCAGACTCGGGTTGGGATTGTATTCAAACAGCTGGAAAAATTGTTCAGAAAGAAGTATCTGTCCAGCCATTCACAAAGATACTGGTTTGGGAGCGTACCAAACTTTTCATAACGCAAGGTGATGAGCAAAAAGTAGTAATTGAAACTGGCGAAAATTTAATGAACGATGTTGAGGTCTCGGTAACTGACGGGAAGCTCGAAATTCACAATAGCAACAGTTGCAATCTTGTACGTGATTATGGATTGACAAAAGTTTACGTTACATCACCAAATGTTACTGAAATTAGGAGCAGCACGGGCTATTCGGTAGAAAGTATAGGGGTGCTTCGGTATCCAAATTTAAGTTTGGCATCTGAGGATCAAGAGAATGAAGATCAATATCATATTGATGGCGATTTTCATTTGGATCTGGAAGTGCAGAGTCTAAGGATTGTTGCCAATGGCTTGTCCAAATTTTATTTAAGTGGAAGTGCATCCCAAGCTGTTTTTGGCCTTTATGCCGGCGATTGCAGGATTTATTCTGAAAACCTAATGGTTGAAGATTTAACCATTTTTCACAGAAGCACGGGTGAAATGACCGTTAATCCCCAACAATCCATTCGCGGAAAAATAGTGAGCCTGGGCAATGTTATCAGTAAAAACCGCCCGCCAATCGTTGAGGTGGAGGAACTGTACCGCGGCAGGCTTATTTTTGAATAGTCAATTCAGAAAATAATTTTTCAAGGGTAGTGTTTTTTTGATGTAGCTGAAGAATTTTCAGGCCATTATCGTGCGCAAAATCGAAGACTTTTCCCCGCATATCCTGCTCGGTCTCAAAATAAAGTTGATACACAAAACCGATGGAGTTTTCCACTCTTAGAATCCTTGGAAGCTGTTGTAGGGCCACTTCTTCCACACGATAGTCAAATTCCACTTCAATTATTTGCTGCTTGCTGTTCTTTAAATCTGAAAGTTTTTTATCGAGAACAATCTCACCTTTGTTAATAATTATCACACGATCACAAATAGCTTCGACCTCTTGCATAATATGGGTGGAAAGCAAAACTGTTTTTTCCTTCCCAACGTTTTTTATTAGTTGACGGATTTCAATCAATTGATTGGGATCCAAACCTGTCGTTGGCTCATCGAGGATTAAAACCTCGGGATTGTGCAAAAGTGCATTCGCAAGCCCAACGCGTTGTCTGTATCCTTTTGAAAGTTGCCCGATTTTTTTGTTTGCTTCAGGTTTTAAACCGGTCTTTTCAATTACATTTTCAACTTCTGCTTTTGGAATATGATAAATTCCAGCATTGAAAAGAAGATATTCGCGAACGTACATATCCAAATAAAGCGGGTTGTGTTCCGGCAGATAACCAACGCTTTTCTTCACGGCGATATCATCTTTGTTCACTTCAAATCCATTTACAATGGCTACTCCTTCTGAAGCGGGAAGAAAAGTTGTCAAAATTTTCATCATAGTAGATTTTCCAGCACCGTTTGGCCCTAGAAAACCTACAATCTCTCCTTTGTTAATAGTGAATGACACCTTGTTCAGCGCTTTTTGTCCGCCGTATGTTTTGGTAATATTTTCTACTTGTATCGACATATTTTAAGAAGTTGAACAAAGTTAAGCAAATAAAAAAATGAAAAAAGGCTTTTTCGTTTTTAAGAATTAACTACATTAGCAGTCTATTAAAACACAATGAGCACACTTTTTACTTTCAACAATTTTTGGTTTTTCTATTTTAACGATAGAACCGGGATTGTTGTATAGGTAATTTAACCATAAAACATTTAAAGTCCCGGAAATATTTTCCGGGACTTTTTTTTAACCTTAAATTTAAAATTATGAGCCTAAAAGTAGCAATACAGGGAATTGAAAGTTCGTTCCACCACCAAGCCGTCCAAAGACTTTTTCCCAACGAGGAAATCAATCTTTTGACCTGTGATTCTTTTGAAAAGGTAACGACCGCAGTAAATAATTCGAATGCAGATTTTGGCGTTATTGCCATTGAAAATACCATTGTTGGATCAATTTTACCAAATTATGGATTGATTGACAAAGGCAATTTTGAGGTTTTGGCCGAAACGGTTTTAAACATTCAAATGTTCGTTATGGCGTTGGAAAGTGAATCCATTCACAATATAAAGGAAATACATTCGCATCCTGTGGCGCTGCTTCAGTGCAGGGATTATTTGCAGAAATTTCCGCCACAGTTTAAAGTCATTGAAGGAAAGGACACTGCCTCTGAAGCCAAAAGAATCAGAGATCAAAACTTAACGGGCGTTGCGGCCATTGCCGGAAAACAGGTTGCCGAAAAATTCGGACTCAAAATTTTGGACAGTAATATCCAAGATATAAAGGAAAACCATACGCGCTTCGTACTTTTGGGCAAAAAAGAAAAGCAAAGGATTCAACAAGCCAACAAGGCTTCCATTAAATTTGTGCTGGAACACAATGTGGGAAGTTTAGGAAACGTGCTGAACCTTTTAACGACTTTCAACATCAATTTGACTAAAATTCAATCTCTTCCAATAGTTGGCAAACCTTGGCAGTATGCGTTTTTTGTTGATGTGGTTTTTGAAGATGAAAGTTTCTTTTTTGAAGTGATGGAAATGCTTAAAAAAACAGTGAAAGAATTAAAAATATTGGGCGTTTACGAACAAGACGAAACACATGCCCATGCTCAATTTTCAAATGCAATTTTAAATGGAAAATAATAAAAATCTTCACAATTGGCTAAACAAAATGGAACTGGCCCACCCAATTGTAATTGCCGGTCCATGCAGTGCCGAAACAGAAGAACAAGTGCTGAAAACAGCTCGCCAATTAAAGGAAACCGATACAACGGTAATGCGCGCAGGAATCTGGAAGCCCAGAACCCGACCGGGAAATTTTGAAGGCGTTGGTGCTTTGGGTTTGAAATGGCTTCAAAAGGCAAAACAGGAAACGGGGTTGATGACAGCTACCGAAGTTGCAAACGCCAATCACGTAGATTTGGCACTGAAACACGATGTGGATATTCTTTGGGTTGGCGCGCGCACAACGGTGTCGCCATTTATCGTGCAGGAAATCGCCGATGCTTTAAAGGGAACGGAAAAAATTGTGTTGATAAAAAACCCCGTGAATCCAGATTTGGCACTTTGGCTGGGTGCTGTGGAACGTTTTTATGAAAGTGATGTAAAAAATCTGGGCGTAATTCATCGTGGATTTTCAACTTATGAAAAAACGCGCTACCGTAATAATCCCGAATGGCAGATCCCGATTGACCTTCAAAACAAATTTCCAGACTTACCTTTGATTTTGGATCCTTCGCATATTGCGGGACGTCGTGATATTATATTTGATTTATGTCAAACCGCTTTGGATCTTAATTACGACGGATTGATGGTAGAAACACATTTTGATCCAGACAATGCTTGGAGCGATGCTGCGCAACAAATTACACCTGCAACCTTAAAGCAAATGACTATCGATTTGCGAATTCGAAAACAGGAAGGCGATGCAGTTGAATTTAGAAATAAATTGAACACATTGCGCACAAAGATTGATGTTTTGGACCATCAGCTTATAGAATCCTTGGGAAAAAGAATGAAGATTGCCGATAGTATTGGAACTTTAAAAAAGAAAAATAATGTGGCCATTCTTCAAACAAAAAGATGGAATGAGGTTTTAGGAAAAATGATATTGGAAGGTGAAGAAAATCAATTGAGCGAGGAATTTATACTGAAAATTTTTAAAGCCATTCACCAAGAATCCATTAACCACCAAAAAAAGGTTATTAATGACTAAAAAGTTTTGCAACTTTGCAGCATGAAAGGTCTTGTCTATAAATCTACAGGAAGCTGGTATTCCGTAAAAGCCGAAAACGGCACTTTTTACGATTGCCGTATAAAAGGCAAGTTTCGGATTGGAGGTATTAAAAGTACAAATCCTGTAGCGGTAGGGGATCACGTAGATTTTGATATTGAGAAAAAGGGTGGTGAAACTGTCGGAGTAATCTCGCATATTGATGAACGCGAAAACTATATCATCCGTAAATCCGTAAATCTTTCAAAACAAACACACATAATTGCTGCAAATATTGATGTTGCCTTTTTGTTGATTACTCTAAATAATCCGCCAACATTTACCACTTTTATAGATCGCTTTTTGGTAACTGCGGAAGCCTATCATATTAAGGCTGTATTGCTTTTCAATAAAATTGACACCTACAATGAAGATGAATTGCTTGAAATAAAATTACTTGCTGCACTTTATCGAAAAATAGGGTATGAGTGCATCGGAGTTTCAGCGATTACAGGAAAAAATACTGACAAAGTAAAAGCTTTGATGCAAGGCAAAGTAACAATGTTTTCTGGGCATAGTGGCGTTGGAAAATCTACTTTGATAAATACTTTGGAACCAGGCTTGGGTTTAAAAACCTCGAAAATTTCCGAGCAACATTTGCAAGGGCAACATACTACTACTTTTGCAGAAATGTTTGATCTTTCCTTTGGCGGACAGATTATAGACACTCCGGGCATAAAAGGTTTTGGAGTAGTGGAAATGGAAAAAGAGGAGCTGGGCGATTACTTTCCGGAGTTTTTTGAACTGAAGGAAAATTGCAAATTCAACAACTGCCTGCATCTGGATGAACCGAACTGCGCTGTGAAAGAAGCTTTGGAAAATGAAGAAATAGCGTGGTCCCGATATAAAAGTTATCTACAGATTTTGGAAGGCGAAGAGGAACATTTTAGAAAAGATATTTATAATGAGAAATAAAGCTCAAATCCCAAAACTTCCAACAATCCAACAATCCAACAATCCAACAATCCAATAATCCAATAATCCAAAATGCGCGTTTTAATCCAAAGAGTAAAAAAAGCATCCGTAATTATTGAAGGAAAAATTTTTTCTGAAATAAATGAGGGATTGCTCATTTTATTGGGAATTGAAGCAGAAGATACCCAAGAAGACATTGATTGGCTAGCAGGGAAAATTGCCCGTTTACGTATTTTTTCAGATGAAAATGATGCGATGAATCTTTCGGTAAAGGATGTAAATGGCGATTGTTTGGTTGTTAGTCAATTTACACTTCACGCAAGCACAAGAAAAGGCAATCGCCCTTCTTTTATTAATGCCGCAAAACCCGAAATCGCTATCCCACTCTATGAAAATTTTGTGTTAAAACTTGAAAATGAAACCGATAAAAAAGTCCAGACCGGCAGCTTCGGAGCAATGATGGATGTGACTTTAATTAATGATGGTCCAGTTACAATTTGGATAGATTCAAAAAGAAGAGAATAAACTCTTTAACTTTTTCTTAACCTTTAAGGAATTTTATATATTGCCAAACAATAAAGATTTTTATGAAAACGATTTTTTGCTTGGCATTTCTGCTTTGCTCACCCTATATATATTCTCAAAAAGACTACTCCATAGCGTCCATAAACAGGGAGCTTACTGAATTTTCCAACAGTATTTTAATTGATGAAATGGTTGAAATAGATGTGACAGACATCAACAAAATGAAAACCAAAACACACCGTGTTATGGCGGTGCTCAACAAAATGGGTGATGGCGATGTAAATCTTCGCGAGTATTATGATGACAATTCCCGTGTAAAAAATATTGAAGTTTGGATTTATGATGCTTTTGGAAAGGAATTGGAGCATTTCAAGAAGAAAGATTTTGTAGATGTAAGTAGAACGGGAATAAGTATTTATAGTGATGACCGAGTGCTCGGATTAAATTACACGCCCACCACTTATCCTTATATTGTGGTTTATAACAGCGAGACCGAAACAGGCGATTCTGCATTTATAAGCCCGTGGTACCCTTTGGGTGGATATGCTGAAAGCACTCAAAAAAGTGTCTTGAAAATTAAATTTGATCCAACAAATAAGCCAAAATATAAACCTCAAAACTTGGAAGGGTTTGATATTGCGATTTCTGAAACACAAGATGAAATCACCTTTTCGGGTACGAATCTTAAAGCTATCCGAAGCGAGGAGCACAGTCCATCGTCATATGCCTTCTTCCCTTTCATTCGTATTGCCCTCGATAATTTTAAGTTAAAAGGAGCTTCAGGGTCAGGAAAGAGTTGGAAAGTGTTTGGAAGCTGGGTAAACAAGAGCTTGCTTTCAGATGTAAACGAACTTCCCGAAGGAACTCTGGCAAGGATTAAAAGCTTGGTTGCAAATGAAACCACCAACGAAGGAAAGGCGCGTAAAATCTATCAATATGTGCAAGATAAGGTTCGCTATGTTTTTATAAATATTGGCATTGGTGGTTGGAAACCAATGCCAGCATCAGATGTAGATAAATTAAGTTATGGAGACTGTAAAGCCTTGACCAATTATACAAAAACCCTTTTGGATGCTGTTGGCGTTCCTTCTTATTATACTTTGGTAAATGCAGGGGGCACTAAAATTGCTATTCATGAGGATTTTGCTTTTCCGTGGTTTAATCACGCAATTCTCGGAATTCCTGATGGAGATGATATTACTTGGTTAGAATGTACCAGTCAAGACACACCTTATGGTTATATAGGTGATTTCACTGATGATCGTGATGTGCTAATAATGACTCCTGAAGGTGGGAAAATTGCACATACCAAAATTTATGAAACCGAGGAAAACACACAAGAGAACACTTCAAAAGTAAAAGTTGATGCTAATGGAAATGTTACGGCAAATTTTGAAAGTGTTTCCAAAGGGCTTCAATACGACAATAAATATTTGCTCCCGAAGAAGAAAAAGGAAGATGTGGATAAATATTATAAAAACCGTTGGAGCTATGTCAATGGGTTTTCATTGAACAATTTTGAGTTCATTAACGATCGTGAGAATATAGTTTTTACTGAAAAAACTTCAATAAGTATTCCTAATTACGCAAATGCAGTGGGCAATGATTTTCTTTTCTGTGCCAATATTTTCAACCAAAACCAGTACATTCCACCACGCATTGAAAACAGAAAACAAAATCTTTACTTAGCGCATGGATTTATTGATGAAGATACTGTAGAAGTTGAAATTCCTGAAGACTTTTCTGTAGAGGTTTTGCCCGAGGACACTATTTTGGAAACCAAATTTGGTAAATATGAAATAAGCTTCACTAAAACTGTTGGGAACAAATTGGTTTATAACCGAAAACTGATGATCAACAAAGGCGAATATCCTTCTTCAGAATATGAAAACTATAGAGATTTTATGAGATCTATTGCTAGATTGGATAAAACAAAAATACTTTTAAAACAAAACGTAGAATAAATAAACGTGACCAATGAAAATAAGCCTGCTCACAACAATTGCATTGTTGTGCTTTTTGAATATTACAGTTGCGCAGAACTATAAATTCGGAAAAGTCTCTAAAGAAGAACTACTTCAAAAAGAACATCCAACCAACCCAACTGCTGATGCCGCAGTGCTTTACCGAGAAACCAAAACCGATTTTCAATATACCGAGGACTCCGGATGGTATATGGTTACTGATTATTTTGAACGTGTAAAAATATACACCAAAAAAGGTTTTGAGAGAGCAAACGCAACTATAAATTTATATAAAGATGATAAAGAGGATAAACTTCTTAACCTGAAAGGTTATACATATTATATAGGTGAAGACGGCAAAGTGCAAGAAGTGAAACTTAAAAGTGATGGAATTTTTGAGGAAGAGACCTCTAAATTTCTTAAGCAAACAAAAATTACAATGCCAGACGTGCGCGAAGGTTGTATTATAGAATATAAATACACCATCAATTCGCCTTTCATTTTTAATATAGATGAATTCAGGTTTCAGGAAACCATTCCTGTTGAGAAAGTGAAAGTGCTTTTCACAACACCGGAATACTTTGTGTACAAAACACACCAAAGAGGTTGGGTTCCTTATAAAGTAGATTCTGAAACAAGAGAGCGGACAATGTCTTTTAGGCAAACAGAGCGGATGGACACAAGAACTTTTGGAAAAGGAATTCAACAAACAGAAACTAGGGAAATAAAATTTAAGGAAGATACCTATACTGTGGAGCTTGACAATGTGCCAGCACTACAGGAAGAGGCATTTGTTGGTAATTTAGACAACTACACAAC
>Ga0116152_10003776_pt1 | contig 12079 bp, 8 predicted proteins | sample AD_UKC119_MetaG_FD_89894 | JGI IMG/M metagenome (GOLD analysis project Ga0116152, IMG submission 89894) | Active sludge microbial communities of municipal wastewater-treating anaerobic digesters from Hong Kong - AD_UKC119_MetaG | ecosystem: Engineered > Bioreactor > Anaerobic > Digestate...
GGTCAATTCAACCGTCAGGTAGTTGTCAGGAATACGGTGCTCCCTGAGCAGGGAGCCCAGCAGGTCGATGAGGGAGGGGTTGGCGAACTCTTCGGGACTCAGGTTGATGGACAATGAGAAGGCAGGACAGGCTGTTTGGAGGAAGGCAAGGTTCCGGCTCAAGAACTGGATGGACTGTGTAATTACAAATTTACCCAACTGATCAAGTTGCTGCTGCTCCTGCAGAATGGGCAAAAACTCGTCGGGCCGTATGGGTCCGAGAGTCGGATGCTCCCATCTGATCAAGGCTTCCGCCCCGATGATGGTTCCCTTCTCGACCGAGAGTTGGGCCTGATAGAACAACCGCATCTGATTGGTATTGAATGCGGTCGAGAGCGCCTGCCGGATTGCCGTATTGCGTTGGTGCTGCTTTCTCACATCACTTGTGTAGAATACATACCGATCATCCTTCAGTTTCTCCACCATTTGGCTAGCCAGATATGCATCCACCAAAAGGTCGAAGACATTCGAGGAAGTGGAGGGGTGGTTGGAAACCCCGCAATCCAAGCGGATATCGAACCCATTGTAGGGTTCTTGGAACGTTTTCATCAGGCATTGGATCTTCTTGGACAGGGACTGGTCAAGCCCGCTGTCCTTGAGGAACACGAAATAGGAATCAAAAGAGAAAGCATACACGCCGATGGTGGAACCCACAAGATCTGCGAGCGTCTGTGCAAGGTTCTGAGAGAACTTGACCCGTTCTCCCTGATTGAGTTGCATCCCCAGTTCCTTGCTGTTCTGCACCTTGAAACAGAGACAACTCACGGTGGCTTTGTAACTCAATAAGGAAAAGACCGAGGAAAAACATTGGGATGGGTCATGGTTGGCCAATTCGCACAGCTCGCTGATATCGGCAGGATTCCAAACAGAGGGGCTGTACACTTCAACGCTGTACTCGAGTTTCTTCTCCCTGGTAAAGAGGTTGATGATGGAAAGGCTGGTCAAGAACTTGTTGCCTGAACGATGGAACACCCAAGCGGGATGCACCTCCTCCTGATGGCGCGTATGTGTGACCACCTGAAGATCTTGCCGCAATCGATGGGAGCTCCTGCCGATCAGTTCGTTTTGCTTATAACCCGACAACTCTTCGAACGCTTGGTTGCAAAAGGTGATGTTCTGCTGGGCATCACATACAACAATGCCATTGGTGGCGTAATCGGCAATCAGGGAACTGATGCGCATTTGCTGTTTGTCACCTGCACGTACCTGTAAAAAGACGACCAATATGCTGCCCAATACAAAGACCAATAGAGTAATTGCATATTTAACTGAACCATGGGAGAGCAGGAAATCGTGGGTGAGGTGCGGCACATCGGCGGTGTTGAATGAGCTTACCAGCGTCCAGAGACGAACACGACCCGGGGTCCAGGAGAGCCTCTCGCTGGTTCTGGGATAGACGGCTTGATAGGTGTAAATAACATTTCCTATTACAACCGAACCTTGATCCGAATCATAAAGGGAGGAGCGAAGTTCCGGGATTTCGGTAAAAAGATTCCTATTGGTCTCGTAAAGGGCCAGGCATGAATTTTCACCGCTGAGAAGCACTCTTCCTTGCGGGTCTATAATGGAGAAGCTCAGATCCTTGTTCAATGTACCCTGATAGGCTGCCATAAAGGAGAGTAGATGGCAGGCATCGAAATCAATGGCTACCACACCGAGAAACACCGATCCACGATAGGCGGGCAATGCAAGGGTGATGACTGATTTTTGATTCCCCTTCTCATCCGTTTCAGCGGTTACCTTTGATATATAGAGCACCCGTGGGGCTAGATTGCGAGCAGACAAGAATAGTTCAAACTTATGCAAGTCCTCCAATTGCTCTTCACCTACCAAGGTAATGAGACCACCGGGGTTTCGATCCACCTGGATAAGTTCCTTACCCTCGGGATCAAGGAATCGCTGGTGAAAAATATACTCTTTCTGATTTGTTATTCTAACTCAAACTTCGCACTTGAATGACCCAGAAACCATTAGTATAGAAACTATAGTAAAATAATATTATAAAAATGCTATAATTGCTTGTTTAATATAGATATAAGCTCCAAGATGTTGTATACTGTTTTCACTACAAAACACCAACAAAAAGGAGCTTACAACCCCATGGTAGCAGATTTCCAGTCCCATGACGACATACTTTCCACCACTTTCGGTAGTTTCGCCCGAAAATTCGGCATATTCCCAATCCTCTCCAAGTGCGGGGCTCGGAAAATCAGGGGTGTTCCCGTACCGGGCGTCTTCTCCTATCTGTTTTCCATAGCCTTCAAGAACGTCTCTATCTACCAGGACCAGAAAAGCAACAATCCCGCCAGGATCGGGAAGGATTGCGTCCACCGGTTCCTCCAATCACCCAGGATCGACTGGAACAGGTTCACCTCGCTTCTCGCCGCCTCTATCATCAAGGGCGAGCTGGAGCCCATCCATGAGGCGTCCTCGCTGCCCAGCCTGCGCTGTCTTGTCCTGGACGACAGCTCCTTCAAGCGCAACCGTTCCAAGAAGGTCGAGCTGCTTGCCACCTGCTACGACCATGCCAAGCATGTGTATTACAAGGGTTTGCGGATGCTCACCCTCGGGTATACGGATGGACGGACGTTTCTTCCTGTCGCCCAGTGCGCCTTGAGCACCGAGAACAAGGAGATGCGGATAAACGAAGCCTCCGAGGTTGGCCCCGACACCCCCGGACACAAGCGAAGGCAAATGGCGCAGCAAAAGGCGACCCTGACCATGCTCGAGCTCATCGACTGCGCCAATGAGGCGCAAATCAAGGCAGACTATGTCCTGTTCGACAGCTGGTTCTCCTCGCCGGCGCAGATATTCTCCGTCCTGAAAAAGGGATATGACGTCGTGTGCATGGCCAAGAAGAGCCGGACCACATATACCTGCGAGGATGGGAGGAAGAGGACTGCATCCCAGATCTTCAGTTCCTCGAAGAAGAGAAGGGGCATGGCAAAATACCTGCTTTCCCGGATTGTGACCATCAAGGACGACGACGGCAACGAGAAGCAGATCAAGATGGTCTTTGTCCGCAACCGCTCCAACCGCAAGGATTTCCTGGTCCTCCTGTCCACGGACATCTCGCTGGATGAACAGCAGATCGTTGCAATCTATGGCAACAGGTGGTCGATCGAGGTTTTCTTCAAAAACTGCAAGAGCCAGCTCAGGCTGGAGAAGGGCAACCATTCCCTGAATTACGACGAGATCACTGCACACATCTCTTTGGTTTTCACCCAGTACATGATGCTTTCCTATATGAGACGGCTCAACACCGATGAGCGCAGCATAGGCGAGTTGTTCCTTTCAATGGTTGAGGAACTCAAGGATGCTGCCTTTGACAACGCCCTTGAGCTGATCCTCTACCTGTTCATCGACAAGATTTGCCAGAGCGAGCCCCATCTACAGGAAAAGCTGTTTGCATTGGCGGAACTCTTCATCGACAGCCTTCCACAAATGATGAGAGATCAGATAAAAATGGCTTCATGAGCCAAGTGCGAAGTTTGAGTTATTCTAACAAACAGCCTGGCCAAATCCAAAAGCGTCGTCTCGTTGGGATCCTGTGCATAGTCCGAGAACTCATTTGAGTTGTAGACCACCAATAAATCAGACACGTATTGTGAAAATACCGACTCGATCTGATTGGTAATGATGAGTGTGCCTTTCTGCTGCTCTGCCTGCAGGGTAAGCGAGGCTTGTGCCTTGAGAGAGTGCTCATATCCAAAGAGCAGGGTGAAACAGACCAACGCTATCGGAAGGACCAGTAAAAACATCAAGCGTAGAATGCGCCTGGGTATCTTTCCATGCAGGACCATTGCGTCTCCCTTGTACACACCAGCGGGGCATCTGAATCACTACGAAAGCAGGATACCACAGCAGAAGCGATGGAGGAAGCGTGAAGTAAAGAACTCCTGGAATATTATTGAATATTCCAGGAGTATCCTAACAAGAATACGATCAGGCTAAAGCAACCAATCTTGAGGCGGAATTCATGTCGATGAACAAATTCCAATCCGGGTGGGTCTTCAGCAGGGTTGCAGGAACCATCGGGTCCACAGGCCGGGTGATGGTGTTGTACACCGCCTCGGCCTTCACTGCATGAGGGACCGAGGAGACGATATGCCGGCACGCCATGATCTGGCGGGGGCACATCGTGATGGCCTGCCTGGGCACATCCTTCAAGGATTTGAACCAGCCCTCGCCCACCTGCTGCTGCTTGCACCGCTCGTCCAGCTCAACCACCTTGTAGGCAAGGTCGGTCTCGAAGTCGGCCGGCGGGTCGTTGAAGGCGATATGGCCGTTCTCCCCGATCCCGATCACCCCCACGTCCACCACCTTCCTGCGCAGTTCCGCGCTCAGGGCGGCGATGTTCTGCTGCACGTCGCCCTCCCCGCTTACGAAGTATGCCGCCTTCAGGTTCACCTTGGAGACGAAGCGCTCCTTCAGGTACTTGCGGAAGCTTGCAATGTGGCTCTCGCCCAGCTCTACATACTCGTCCAGGTGGAACATCTCCACCCTGGTCCAGTCGACATCCTCCTGCGTCAGCGCCTCCATCGTCTCGAACTGGCTCGCCCCGGTAGACAGGATGATCCTCGCCTCCCCCCTCTTCCCTATCGCATCCCTGAGCAGGCCGGCTATCTTCCCGGCCGCCCTCAGGCCCAGCTCCTGCGGATTCTCTGCAATCGTGATGGTAATGCTCATACGTTGACTCCTATGCTTCTTGGTTCGGTCAGCCTCTCGGCTGCACCTCTTTTCCTGATACAAATACCCGCTTGACGGCGATGTCCCGGTCGAAGACCAGGAGGTCGGCCTGCTTGCCCACCCGTATCGAACCGGTGGTCTCCCCCAGCCCCATGAACGAGGCAGGCAGGTACGACGACGCCCTCACCGCCTCCCACAGCGGAAGGCCGGCGTCGCGCATCAGGGTGCGCACCATCCGGTCGCAGGTCGCAACGCTGCCGGCAAAGCAGCTCTTGTCCGGCATCTTGGCGATCCCGTCCTCGACGATCACCGCAGTGCCCCCCTCGACAGGTCCCAGGATGGAAGGACCCTCCGGCAGGCCGGCGGCACGCATGCTGTCGGTGCAGGCGCAGACCTGTTCGCTCTTCTTCGCTTGGTACACAAGCCTGAGCAGGGCCGGGGGCAGGTGCATGCCGTCGGCGATCACCTCCAGCGTCAGCCCGTCGATGAGGTAGCCGCTCTCCACGACGCCCAGGATCCTGAAGCCGCCCTTTCTTGTGATGGTCGACATCGCCGAGTAGAAATGCGTCAGGTGGTTGATGCCGTGGTCGAACGCCTCGCTCATCTGCTCGTAGGTCGCCGCGGTGTGTGCAGCCGAGAGATGGATGCCCATCGGCACCAGCCTGTCGGCCATCTGCAGGGCCCCCTCAAGCTCGGGGGCGAGCGACCAGCGGCGGATGAGCCCTTCGGCGTACTCGACAACCGGCAGGTAGTGCCGCTCGTCGGGCAGGCGCAGGTGCTTCATCTCCATCGCACCCTTCTCCAGCGGGCTGAAGTACGGCCCCTCCAGGTGCAGGCCCGGCAGGTGCGGCATGCCCTCGGTCAATCTGCTTGCCTGCTTGAACACATCGAGGGTCTTATAGAGGTGCTCGTCGGTCGAGGCGAGCGTGGTGGGAAGGATCGTCGTGGCCCCGAAGCGCAGATGAGCCCTTGCCGCCTGCTCGAAGGCTTCGACCGTCCCGTCCATGTAGTCGAACCCTCCCGAGCCGTGGGTATGGATGTCCACAAAGCCGGGGGAGAGGTACATGTGGTGGCAATCGATGATGCGTGAAGCCTGCCGTACCAATGGTTCGGGAGCTGGCATTTTCCCAAAACTATGAATCACTTCACCATCGACAATAAGATATGCTTGCGATAGCAACCCATCCTCCAGAACCAATGTTGCGTTGCTAAAAAGCACCATATACCCTTTACCCTCCCTGCTTATTCATATTCAGCCAAGCCCGTTTTCACAAATCGGTCAGTAATCTTCTTGATTTGTGCAACCGCTTCTTCACAACACTCCTTGTTGTTGGAAGCAACCTCCCAACGCGCCATTCCCTCTTCACTGCGGCTTATGCGTTGGGCTATTTGCAACCAATTCCCAGTAAGATCGGTTTGTACATCAATATGCTCCGGAAGCCCGCGACGCATGAGTGTCGCGTCCAAACTGCTTCCATCCTCCATCGCAGTAAAAACCTTAAGCCCTTGTTTACGAAACAAGTCTTCCACTTCTTCAACAACCGGCTCCAAGTATTCATCAGAGAAGAAATGGCACGGCCACTCCCTTTCTCTGTAAATACTCTGTTGCCGTTTAAGGGCTTGCATATAAAGCTTGGGAGAAGCAGCCCATACTTTGGCAGTGAGCAAGGTGAAGTACAAAGTGTTTTCAGTTGCAGCAAAGCCCTGAGAAAAGTCCTCCAGGTTATAGGGAAAATTCATATAGTAATGAGCGGATTCCTCACTGGCAACAAAATATTGGTTTTTCAGGTTCCTGCGAAGAGCCTCCTTGATAAAGGAGTGTCCGTTTCGAATGATATGAACCCCAATGCCGCTCTTCGCTTGATACACGACAGAGAGAGGATTTGCCTTCACATCGTAATACATATGGGGATTCCATGGTGAATTCCCAAAGTAGCCTGTAGCATGCACTTTCTTGAAGAACTCATTGATATGGGGTATCAGGATTGAGAGGTTGAACGAAGGGGTAATTTGTTCACCCTCCTTGGTCATGATGTCCATTCGATCACCATCACCATCAAAACAGAATCCAAAATCAAATTCTCCATTTCTCATCATGTCCCATGTCGGCTTTATACTTTGTGCGATAATGGGGTTCGGATCACCGGCGGGAAATCGGCCATCTGGAATCAAATTCCTTGCACGCACTGCAGCACCTGCGTATTGCAGAGCCTCGGTAACCTCGGTGCCTGCAGCCCCGCACAGGTAGTCTACTAAAATTGAAGCACCCTTGAGAGACCCTTTTTCAATCCCTGCCAGTTTCAGGGAGTATGAGATGTATTCATCCAGATAACGGTGCACCTTCACCACCCCCCTCTTCTTCGATGGGGACCATTGGTCGGAGTCATCGCAATAGAATTCCCGGATGCAGGTAATACCTCCTTTGGGGCCGCTGCCCATTGCCAGGGTCTGCAAGCCGGGGGCCATCAATTTCATCCCGATATATGTGCCTGGATTGTGGCTTGCTGTGAACATGACTGCTGCCGATTGAGGGTTTTGCATACAACTGTAATAAAACTGACAGGTGGAAATCTGCAATGGATTTACCATAATATCCAAACCCATGTCAGCAAATACTTCGATGGCAAGCTCGAGTAATGGTGGAGCAGCCAGTCTTGCGTCTCTTCCAACAACAACAGAAGACACCTGCAAGACTTCAATAAAGTACCGGCCGATGGCCTTGACAAGACGCAGCATCAATGGAGCATGGAGTTCTGCACTTTTTGTTCTGATATCATATGCCTTGAACATACTCGTGTTCAGCGCTTTTCGTCCAATTTCCGATAGCTCTTCATATTTCATGGTCAATATCCTTGAATTACTCTACATTCATATTCAATATAAGCAGATGCATACGAAGTATATGGTAGGGATCCTTCACCGGAAGAGCGACGATACGCTCTTGGGGCAACCCCATCCGTGTACGAATCTGGATCCACTCTTCTCCTTTGTCGGAAGGAAAGGTGGAATAGGTATACTGTTTCAAACGCTCATACCAGAGAGCAAAACGCTCATCCTTGGTTACCCTATAAAAACGTGCACATGCATAGAGTGCTTCCACATGAGGCCACCAGAGTTTGAGATCCCATGTGGATGCCACGAGTCGGGAGAATGCCGAACCATCACATTGACCTTTCGGCTCTCCCCCATCGGTATCCACATAGCGCAGTAAACCTCCCCACTCTTCATCCCACCCTAGTTCGAGCGATGATAATACATAAGGAGAAAGAACCTCACCATACTCGTCACCAAGAGCATCAAGACAGAACCACATGCATTCAATTGCATGCCCGGGATTGCGATGCCTTGCCAGCAATTCATGTTCCTTACCGGCTTCTTGATAGACCACCTCACGAATCTGCATGGTGCGATTCTCCGCAAAAACCTGAAGCACAGAATGTGCTGCCGTTTGGGTCTCCTTGTGGACATAGGAGGCTTCAGGCATTCCCAGCGCTCGAAGGACCGTTGCCAGCTCATGCGCTGTGTTGCAGATAATCATGGGAATCGATTGTGCAGTGGAGCCAGGCGGAAGTGGGTAGGGATCGGTTCTGATGATACCCCGTGCCATAACCCGTTTCATTTTGTTATAGATGCCAAGAGCCTCCAAGGCAATGTCCTTTCGCTTGGTAAGCAAGGCATAACGGGAAAAACCCATGATTACAAAACAGTCGGCATACATGCTTGCATACTTTCCTCCATCGGAGGCGCATGGTTTTGCCTCTCCCGTACGATCAAGCAAGAAAGCACAGACCTCATCCTCGCCGCTTAAAAGCGCATGTTCGCTCAATAAGCGATAGAGTGCATCGCATCGTTTTCTGTAGCGCATGCGCGTCGCATCATCAAGGCCTTCAGAACAATGAGGGTGTTCCAAAAGGTACGAAAGACACCACAACATTCTTCCTTGGGACCAGGTGAACTTGTCATCGGAAACCTTATGCTTTCCATCATTCGTGAAACACGTGAACACTCCACCGTATGCATCATCAAAAGCCGAATCCCAAAATGGAAGAATCTGGGATAATAGATGCTCTTTGTACCATGAGAAATCGATGTCCATAGTAAGTCCTAACCCGGTACCGAAGTCACCTTCGGTACCGAAATACGGGTCAACCCATTTTGAAACTGGAAGCAATGGATTTTCCTTGCTTGCGATTCATCAGGTAGACGATTCCGAATACAACCACCAACAGGATGACCGAGAGCGCACTTGCTTCTCCAAGCTTGCCATCAGCTACGGCACCATAAATCTGAATGGGAACCGTCCTGGTTCGTGAGCTGTAGAGCAGGATGGTCGTACTCAACTCCTGCAACAACGTTGTGAGGGTGAGAATCGACCCACTGATGATTGCCGGCATGATGAGCGGTACGCTGACTCTGCGGAACGTGTAGAACCAGTTCGCCCCGGCGATTGTTGATGCTTCCTCCAGAGAAGGATTCAACTGCGAAAGGCTGGCCGCAACCGAGCGGTATACATAGGGAGTGCGACGAACCATGTAGGAGATCACGATGATGGTATAGGTGCCGGTCAACTTGATCAGACTATTGCCGCTGAAAGCCGAAAGCAGGGCAACGGAGACAACAGTACCGGGGAGAATGAAGGGAGCCATGATTGATAGGTCAAGCAAGGCAGCCCCCTTGGGCTTCTTCCTTTCTGTGATGTAGGCTATAAGGCTTCCCAATACCGCTGCCAATGCTGTTGCCAGAACAGAAAGGTAGAAGGTGTTGAAGAGCTCCTTGCTCGAGTAGTTGGGAATACGCAGATAGTTCCTGAAAGTAAACCCTTCCGGGAACAATCCCACCCATTTCTCAAAGAATGACATAACGATGATGGTGATCTGGGGCAAAAGCGATACCACTAAAATGATGATGCAGTATACGGCGGCAATGATCCTGATGGGCTTGCCTTCATGCAGCTTGATTTCCGAGTGGGTCGCTGAAATCGTCTCATACTCATGCCTGTTGATCACCCGCTTCTGCAGGTACAGCACAAAGGCGGTAATCAATACATTGACCACAGCAATCGAGGCGGCTCCGTTGAGATCCCAGAAACCATTGACCCGGAAGTAGATCAACGTAGGAAGTACATATTTGTCTCCGCCGATGATTGCTGGAATACCGAAATTTCCGATTGCCCTCACGAACACCAACAGGGCACCTGCACCAAGGCTGGGGAGAATCAAGGGAAAGGTAATGGTTCTGAAGATGTGCCAACGACCGGCCCCCATCAACATGCCCGCTTCCTCCAACAACGAATTTGCTGAAGCAAAAGCGCCATAGGACAGCTGGAACACGAAAGGATAATAAGTCAAGGTCATGCAGAGAATCATGCCGAACATACCGTAGATGGTCGGGACTTCAATACCAAGCGGCGACAGCACAAAATTGAGGAAGTGGCGGACAACCCCTTGTCTCCCTAATAGGATAACCCAAGTAAAAGCACCCACAAAGGAAGGCATGATGATCGGCAGGATTCCTAAACTCAGCATCAGATTTTTGCAGGGCATTTTCACACGGGCGACAAAGTAACCCATGGGTACTCCGATCAATACACAAAAGAATGTTACTGCAAGGCTCACAATAAACGAATTGAGCAATGCTTTCTGATACATGGCGCTTTCAAAAAACTTGGTAAATCCCTGCAGTGAGAAAGAACCTAAAAGCAGCTTGTTTCCCGAAGGCATGAATGCCCTGAGCATGGTTACCACCATCGGATACACAAGGAAGATTGCCATAAAGGCAAGAGGAATAGCAAACACAAGATAGGGAGTAAGATCTTTCTGTAAAAACTTCTTCAAGCTTTTCTCATCACTCCCCTTTCTATTGACTGGAGGCGTGGACGTATTTGTATTCATTAGTTTCGAACCTCCGGCAGGAACAAGAACGGCAAGCCTTCCTTCACTTTTACGTACACTGAATCACGCTCGAAAACACCTTCAACCATATAGGGCATATCGATTTCCATGGAGGCGTCGCTGATGCTGGCATCCAAGACAACCTCGTATCGTACGAATTGTCCGAGATGCTGGATGATCTGTACAGTTCCCCGAATACCACCATCAAACTGCTCCCTGCAGATTTCCAGCTGTTCGGGCCGTGCGCCGATCAGCACCGGCTCACCATTGGCGACGGTCTTGCTGGAACTGAACCGAATGTTTTCCGACCGTATCGTGATGGTCGTCCGCGTCCCTTCAATGGTGGCTTTTCCCTGACCGGTGAGCCTGGCATTAAAAAAGTTCATTTTTCCGATGAAATTGGACACAAACGCGTTGTTCGGCCTGGTGTAGAGCTCATTGGACGAACCGATTTGTTCGACCACACCTTTACGTAGCACTGCAAGCCTGTCCCCAATAGCCATTGCTTCCTCTTGGTCATGCGTGACAAAGATGGTGGTAATGTTGGTGGCCTTCTGTATTCTTCGAATCTCCGCCCTCATGTAACGGCGAAGCTTGGCATCCAAATTGGCAAGAGGTTCATCAAGCAACAATATATCCGGGTCATATACGAGTGCCCGGGCGATTGCAACACGCTGTTGCTGTCCACCGGAAAGTCCGGTGGGAGAGGGGTTGCGCTTCAACTCTTCGGTCAAGCCGACCAACTCCATGACTTCAGTGACTTTTTTCCTGACGATGTCATCCGCTGTCTTGCGAACACGCAACCCATAGGCTACATTTTCGAAAATATTCATATGAGGATAAAGGGCAAAACTTTGGAATACCATGCCAATATTTCTTCTGAAAGGAGGAATAAGGGTCATATCCTTATCTCCATAGAGTATCTGACCGTCTGTAATCGACTCCAATCCCGCAGTTGAGCGTAGTAACGTGGTTTTTCCACACCCGGAGGGACCGAGAAGACAAAAGAGCTCACCGGGTTCAATAGCAAAGGAAACATCCTTCAGAGCATGTACGGGATTCTTGGATTGTTCTCCGAAGATTTTATTCACGTGTTTATATGTCAGGTTCAGACTCATGATTAGTAGGTACTCCTGTAGATTCTTAACTATTCCTGCCTGGGTAACGACCCAGGCAGGAATGAACATTACATCATATTCGAGAAATCGTTGATCAAGGTTTCCTTGATGTTCTTTGCTTCAAGATCATCGTAGGGGAACAGCTTTATTTCACTGAGTGCCGGAAGATTCTCAGGTCCGGGCAACTCGGTGGTCACTACTCTTCTGTTACGGGTTGAACGAATGATTTCGTAAGCTTCCAAGCTGGTGATAAAGTCCATGAACAATTTCGCAGCCTCGGGATTTGGTCCGTTGGCAATAATTCCGGTAGCGTCAAATCGTGCACCAGTTCCTTCTGCAGGA
>Ga0116152_10003777_pt1 | contig 12077 bp, 10 predicted proteins | sample AD_UKC119_MetaG_FD_89894 | JGI IMG/M metagenome (GOLD analysis project Ga0116152, IMG submission 89894) | Active sludge microbial communities of municipal wastewater-treating anaerobic digesters from Hong Kong - AD_UKC119_MetaG | ecosystem: Engineered > Bioreactor > Anaerobic > Digestate...
CAAGTCATTCAATGCTGATTTTAAACTCGAAACCGATCCTAATCTTCCGGAGATTAATGTGGTAGCGCAAGATATCGGCAGGGTGCTGTTAAACCTGGTTAACAATGCCTTTTTTGCGGTTTCGGAGAAAGCCAAAAAGAACCCCGAAAATTACAAACCACAGGTTATTGTGAAAACAGAACTTTCTCCGTCAGCTGACGGAGGCAGGGGGGTGACCATCCGCGTAAAAGACAACGGCTCCGGCATCCCTGATGATGTCAGAGACAAAATCTTCCAGCCATTTTTCACCACCAAACCCACAGGGCAGGGAACCGGACTGGGTTTAAGTTTAAGTTTTGATATTATTAAAGCGCATGGCGGCGACCTGAGGGTTGAATCGCATCATGGAGAAGGGAGTACTTTTATTTTTGTATTACCAATAAAAGTATCATGAAAATAAATCCGGGTGTCATAATATTATTAGTGCTATTTGAAATATTTTTCAGGATTTCAGGTGTTTCTGCTACACCTGCTATTTACAATATTGAAGATACGCTGAAGATACTTCGGAATATTGAATTAGCCGATTCATTGTACAATGAATTTGAATATGACAGCAGCTCAGTACATGCTGCTATAGCCTTGCAATGGGCCAGAGATTTTTATGGATCCGAATTGGTTAAAACAAATGCTGAGCTGGCTATTCGGGGCAGGGTTTTATTAACCCGTAGTCTTGTTACTTATGCAATGACCATCAGACGTATTGATATAAATATAGCGGAAGATACCCTGAATTGTGCATTACAATTGATCGGGGGGACAGGGAATTTATCTGAAGAAGCACTGGTTTATCAGGGATTGGGAAGTATTAACGATCGTAAAGGACAAAGTGAAAAAGCATTGCAATATTTTTCAAAAGCACGGGATATTTTCAAAAACCTGGGTGATAAAGAAAATTATGCCGGGCAATTGATTAATATTGGTTTATTGCAGCGCTATATAGGAGATTATGGTGAATCGATGGAAAACCTGATGGAATCACTCAAAATTAGCAGGGAAATAAAGGATACCTTAAATCTGGTTGAATCGTTGCTTGCTATGGGTTTTGTTTATGCCTTTGTGGAAAGATGGAACGAGGCACTGAATTGCCAGAGGGAGGCACTTTCAATTTACGATATGCAAAACGATTTGTGGGGCATAGCCAGGATACATAACGACATGGGGGTAACGTACATGAGTGCAGGCAAGCTCGATTCGGCCCTGATGGAGCATCGTGCTGCCCTCGATATCAGGCTCAAAACAAATGACACTTACAATACCTTTGCAAGTTACCTCTATATCGGGGATATCCTCTCTGAACAGGGAGATATAATTGGTGCCATTGAAAGCTATGAAAAAGGTGTTCCCTATGGTAAAAATGCCGGCTATAAAATTATGCTCGTTAATGCATTTGTCCGTCTTGGTGGCCTGTACCTTAAGCTGAATGATGTTGAAAACGCAAAAAAACAATTTAATAACGCACTGGCCTTAAGTATCGAATTTGATGATCCTACCGGGAATTCACAATCAAATATGGGTTTGGCCAAAATTAACCTGACTACCAAAAGCTATACTAAGGCTCTGGCTTTTGTTAAAGCCGCCGAAGCAAATTTACCCGGAGTTCCACTAAATTTTAGAAAAGAAATTTACAGAGATGTGGTGGAGGTGTATGCCGGATTGGGAGATTATAAAAACGCATACCTGAATAGCTTAAAGTATGCCGAACTCAATGATACACTGGCAGCGACGGAAAATCTGGAAAAGATAACAAAACTTACAAATAAGCTTGAATTTGAAAACAAACTTGCCTTGCAAGACGAAAGCCATGCAAAAATTATGGCACTCAAGCAAGCCCAGATCAATCGCGAACGGATAACCCGAAATATCTTTTTGTCGGGAATGATCATTGCCTTCATCATTGTTATTGTTGTTTTCTTTCGCTTCATCGAAAAGAAAAAGCTCAATGACAAGCTGAATGATACCCTGGCTAATTTGAGGGCCACACAAACCCAACTTGTACAGGCAGAAAAGATGGCTTCTTTAGGGGAACTGACGGCCGGCATTGCCCACGAAATACAAAATCCGCTCAACTTTGTCAACAATTTTTCGGAAGTAGGCAGGGATTTAATAAATGAATTAAAGGAAGCTTTAGAAAACGATGATAAAGAAGAAGTGCAGGCAATTTCTGACGATCTGTTGCAAAACCTGGATAAGATAAACCAACATGGCAAACGTGCCGAAGGCATTGTAAAAGGGATGCTCCAGCACAGCCGTACCCGAACCGGAGAGAAAGAACCGGTCGACATCAATAAACTGGCCGATGAATACCTGCGATTGGCATATCACGGACTTCGTGCAAAGGATAAATCCTTTCAATCGGATTTCAGGCTGGAAGCAGATGAGCAGCTTCCAAAAGTTAACATAGTAGCACAGGACATTGGCAGGGTGCTGCTAAATTTGATCAATAATGCATTTTTTAGTGTTTCCGAAAAAACCAAACAGTCAGTTATTGGTTATAATCCTGAGGTTGTTGTTAAAACCAAAAAAGTAAATCATCAAATTGAAATATCGGTAAAGGACAATGGAACCGGAATTCCGGAAGAGATCAGGGCAAAGATCTTCCAGCCGTTTTTTACCACTAAACCCACAGGCCAGGGAACAGGGCTGGGTTTGAGCATGAGTTATGATATCATTACCAAGGGCCATGGCGGTAAAATTTGGGTGGAAAGTAAAGTGGGCGAAGGAAGTGAATTTATCATCACATTAACTGAGAATAAATGATTTTGAAGCAAATCAACATATTATTTGTATTGGTGGCCCTGATGGCCGCATCGGTTGGATTTGCCGATGATGGGGTAGTAATCATCGATCAGCATGGATTTAATAAGGACGGATCTTTTGATATGTCAGAATCTGAAAACTGGTTGTTTCATATCGGCAATGATGCTTCATGGGCCCATCCTGATATAAACACCGGCGATTGGGAATACCGAAGACCCATTGATTTAACCCTTGATTTGCAAAATAGCAAGGGAGAAGTGGAAGGCTGGTTCAGGATCAAAGTGAAGCTTGATGAATTGTTCCGCGACTCGACACTGTATGTCAACTTAGGCAATTACGGACAGGCCATCGACATGTACATTGACGGAGAATTGTATCATTCTTACGGCAGCACCGGCGCTTTCGGGAAACCTTACGAAAGAAATGAAGGGACCAATCTCCTGTATTTCCGTACCATCGACCTTGAGCCGGGCAAAGGACACCTCATCGCTTTACATTATTTACATGAACCGCTCGGATTTCCTTACAATTTGATCACTACCGATGATGTCCTGTTTTTTACCATGAGCATCAATGAAAGTACCTATGAACAGGCACAGAAGGAAAGCCTGCGAAAAATGTATACAGGATTGATCTCTACGGCCACTGCCAGCCTTGTCCTTTTGTTATTGTTTATCATGCTTTATTTTTTAAACCGACGTGAAAGTATCCTCAAATACATCATTTTTGCGGCATCGTTATCCACATTCATCACATTCTTCATGATCCCGAATTCCAATGTGATCAATATCAGTATTCAAACCTTCACCCTGGTAAAACCATTTTTTAACCTTGCCCTGGCCGGACTCTTGTTCTCCATTGCAGCTATATTCGCTAAGGTGTTTGCCGGAAAAAGCATCCGCTCCATTTGGTACCTTGCCATTCCTGCACTGATCATGTTTGTAAACATGCAGTTTACCAGGATTGATGTGCTGAATGCAGTGATCATGCTTTTTTATATTGGAACCGGGTGTTATTATATTATCAAATCCTGGAAAAAGCTGAAAGGTGCGCAATGGGCCATTATAGTGGGCTTCTTTGTGATTCTTTTCAGTATTATCACCTTTTTTACAGTTATCATCATCGCCGGTTCACCGCAAAACTATATTACGTATTATATTGCCTTCCTCACGTTCCCCACATCACTGATGATTTATATATCCCTCCGGTTTAAGGAGATTAATCAAGAGATTAAAATTAATGCGGAGGAATTATTAAAAGTTACCGAAGAAAAACGGCAGCAGGCTGTGAATCAACAAGCCATCCTGGAAGAACAGGTAAAGGAACGAACCGCCGAGCTGAGGCAATCGCTGGAGAATTTGAAGAATACCCAATCGCAACTGATCCATGCTGAAAAAATGGCGAGCCTTGGTGAACTTACGGCCGGCATCGCACATGAAATTCAAAACCCACTCAATTTTGTAAATAATTTCTCTGAAGTGAGTGTTGATCTTATGCACGATCTTCGCGACGAAATGACCAAAGGCAACGTGGAGGAAGCCAACTCACTGGCCACCGACCTTGAACAAAACCTCGATAAAATACATCAGCATGGCAAACGGGCCAGCAGCATTGTGAAAGGGATGCTGGAGCATTCGCGAAGTAGTGCAGGAGATAAAACTGAAGTTAATTTAAATTCACTGGCAGATGAGTACTTAAGGCTGGCATATCACGGGTTACGGGCCAAAGACAAATCATTCCAATCGGATTTTAAACTGGAGGCGGATGAACAGCTTCCTTTGGTTCATGTTGTTGCACAGGACTTTGGAAGGGTGTTGTTGAATTTGATCAATAATGCATTTTTTAGTGTATCAGAAAAAAGCAAACAGTCGATAAAAGATTATAAACCAGAGGTTATTGTAAAAACCAGGAAATTTGATCACCATATTGAAATATCAGTAATTGACAATGGTACCGGAATTTCGAAGGAAATTAGATCAAAAATTTTCCAGCCGTTTTTTACCACCAAGCCTGCCGGACAGGGAACAGGTTTGGGTTTGAGCATCAGTTACGACATTATTATACGCGGCCATGGTGGCGAACTGATCCTTGATTCGGAACCAGGAAAAGGAACAACTTTTAAAATTAATTTACCAACTAATCGATAGCTATGAATATACTCGTTGTAGATGACGAAAAAGACATTCAGCCACTGTTTTTACAAAGGTTCAGAAAAGAGATACGTAATGGCGAATTGAGTTTTGAATTTGCATATTCGGGTGAGGATGCACTTAATTATCTGAATGGAAACCTGCATGAAGCTGTATTGATTCTTTCGGATATCAATATGCCCGGTATGAGCGGACTTGATCTTCTGGACCGCATCAAACAAAAGCATGAAGTTCCGCCACCCTTTGTAATGATGATCACAGCTTATGGTGATGAAGAGAATCACAAACGGGCAATGGCGCTCGGTGCTGACGACTTTCTTACCAAACCTGTGGATTTTAACCAACTTAAAGAAAAAATCAAAACCCTAATATGATGGCTAAAATACTTGTAGTGGATGATGAGGCAGATCTTGAGATCCTCATCAAACAAAAGTTCAGAAAGCAGATCAGGGAGAATCTGTATGAATTCGTTTTTGCGGAAAACGGTCGCCGGGCGCTTGAACAGATCGAGGTACATAACGACATTGACCTTGTTCTCAGCGACATCAATATGCCTGAAATGGACGGACTCACCTTGCTCAGTAAATTAAATGAAAAGCATTCCCTGCTTAAATCCGTGATAGTTTCGGCCTATGGCGATATGGAAAACATTCGCACTGCCATGAACCGTGGTGCTTTTGATTTCGTTACCAAACCTGTTGATTTTAACGACCTGGAACTGACCATCGAAAAAACGCTCAGGCATGTGATGCAGCTTAAGGAAACTTTGCGCGCCATCAAAGAGAACAATATTCTCAAGATGTATGTCGATGAAACGGTACTCAATTTTATGGATACGCGTGAATACGAGTCTTCTATTATGAAAAATGAAACCGTGGAGGCTTCCGTAGCCTTTATCGATATCTGCAGTTTTACGGCCATCAGCGAAAACGAAAGTCCGGATGACGTGGTAAAACTGCTCAACAGCTATTTTGATGTAATGGTGAAGGAGATCATCAATCAGGGTGGATTTGTGGATAAATTCATTGGTGATGCCATCATGGCTGTTTTCCGGGGTGATTATCATCTCGACCGTGCGCTCGATGCCTGCCTCGCTGTAAAAAGTCAAATAGCCAAACTTCCCGAAGTGGATGATCATGTAAAATTCCGGCCAAACGTTTCGATTGGTGTTAACAGTGGTGAGCTGGTTTCGGGTAATATTGGATCTGCCAGTCTCAAGCGGCTCGACTATACCGTGATCGGTGATGTGGTAAATACAGCCCAGCGGTTACAATCGGCAGGTGCTCCCGGACAGTTGATTATCAACGAAAAATCATATCAAAAAGTAAAAGAATCATTTAAATGCCAGAAGGTAGGGGAGGTGAGCCTGAAAAATAAAGCCAGGCCAGAGGTGATTTATGAGGTGATGGAGTAGGGGGGAGAGATTGTAAATTATTTTTTCAGCTTTTTTATTGCGCCATATTCCTTTAATGTGAATAAGTTAATGGCGTGTGTATTTCTAATTAATCAATTAACTTTCCTGAAAATACTTAAACCAGATTTCCAAATGCAACTGTTACAAAACTGGAAGTGATTCGTCATAAACAAAAATGATCTTCCAAAAAGCCTGCTCATGCGTAAATCAATTGTCCTTTTACTTTTAGCAATTTCTTATTTAATTGCTTGTGATAATCAAAATCACAAAATTCAACCAGTTGAAAAGATTTCAGAAAACGACTATTTCAAAAACACCATTATTCAGAGTCATTTTGTTGAAGTTGACCTTTCAAACGGGAATGCAATCAAAACACAAAACGGGAATTTAATTATAATCCCTCCTGAGTCATTTATTGATGAAAATGGCTCGCCGGTTTCTGGCAAAATTAATCTGGAAATTGCTGAAGCAAAAGACCCGGCCGAAATGCTGATGTCAAATGCTACAATGCCTGATGGTATGGTTTCAAAATCTGTATTATTTATCAATGCCACATTGAATGGGAAACAATTGGCTGTAAATCCGGAACAGCCTGTTCACTATGAAATTACTTCAGAAAAGGAAACTTATTTGTTAAAAGGCAAAAGAGATGAAGAGGGTGAAATGATATGGAAAAAGAAATCTGAACAAGTAAAATATTTATTCCCTGTTCCGCTGGAAAGCCTTGAGTTTTATCCAGCCGGGTTTAGAGAAGCAGTTAGGCAAATATTGCCTTTTCGGGGTCATACCCAATTGTCCAATTCATTGTTAGATAGTCTTTTTTACAGCTTTGCATGGCAGGAGAGGTATGTATACAATGTCGGATTTGGAGGGAGTTTGGCAATGATCAATCTTGCATTTTTATTGCCAAATCTGCCACAGGACGAAGTTTCTGTCGCGGTAACTGAAATGGGCGCTGATACTACAGCATTTGTGAAAGGAATTAATCCTGCAGCAATTAAAACGCTTAAAAACAGGAGATTTGAAAATACCCTTATCGCAACCCGAGAGTTTGAAGAAAGATTGCAGGTGATTTATAAAACCTGCAAGCAGGAAATCCTTGATTTGTATGTAAACAACTTGCATAAAAATATGTGGGAAATAGATGAAATGGCTGCCGATTTTTTAGGTGCTGATGATCAAAATTACCAAACCTTTAAAAAGTTTGCCTCCTTAAAGCAAACCCAGGTGAAAATGGATGAGCGAAAAGCTAAAATCCTGGCAGATTTCTACATGAAAGAGAAAAAGCGAAATGAGGATCAAATTCAGCGGAATTGGGAAAAATACACTGAGAAAAAGAAAAAAACACAAACTGAGTTGCAACAGATCAATCAGGATTATGATGAGTTAGTGGTTGAGCGTGAGAAATTCAGAATGAATAAATGTGGATTTGAATTAAAAGAACTGGGTTGGTACAACTTTGCAACAAAGCAACATATTACAATGCTGAAAACTTTTCAGTTGAATATTACTATCGAAAATGGAGAATTATTCGACAGGGATTATGTTTATGTGATTAATCCCGAAATTGAAAGTTTGTTTGCCCTAAAGTCTGATGATAAAGTTATTTTCAATAAAACCCTTGAATTAGATCCTTACTTGCTTTTAAAAAGTTCTCAGGATTTTACAGTTGTCGGGATTGGTTTTACAGGTGATAGCATTTATTATTCAATTGCACAAATTCAGGAGAATACTGTAATGACATTGCAATTACAACTTCAATCATCGGAGCTTAAGCCATTTAAAAAGGAAATGAAAATGCTGACCCATAGATATCTTAAGCCGAATAGTATTTTAGTTGATCTGGAATACCAGCGTCAAAGTTATGATGCTTTGCGCAGCATTGAGGCTTTTAACAAAGATTATGAAATAAGGTGGGCGCTATATAAGTACGTATTTCCATGTAACTAATATAATTACGATTCTCCCTTACTCATGCACTTTAATCCATTCAATGGTTTGACTGTCCGCAAACTTAATCACGAGGGTTCGGGTGTGTAAGTTCCAGGAAAGGACACTGGTTTTGGAAATGGTGTAATAGAAGTATCCTTCCTGTTTGCGGTCGGGCTCGCCGAGTAATGCTAAAATTTCCTGCTCATTCAGCTTGCGGATAGTATCGTTATACAACACATCCTTGTACATTTCAGCGCGGTGTGGATAGGTTTTGCCTTTTTTCGTTTGCCATTTGGATATGCTGAAGTCAGACTTTGCCTTTACATTCCTTAATTTGTTATCATTTGCCCAAATAATGAACCTTTTAATTACTGCCGAATCAGGTGGATTATGTTGATTAATCTCAATGTCCAATCCGGAAATTTTTCTAAGAGCACCAGCTTTGCAATAATAAACTGACATCCCTTTATGTTGGATATGATGTGAAATCCTTGGATCGTCTAGATTTTTTAGCAATGCCGGAACTGACAGGGTATCATGTGCTTCCCCCAAATGACATGCAGCTACACATATTTTGTTAACCTCATTCGATGTTAAATCTCTACGATACTGCGCAAGCTCTTCTGATGATAATTGGTGATCTGCAGAGTTACAGGCCGAAATAAAAATAAGAATAATGAAAGTTAATTTTGTTCTTTCCATACAAATCAAAATTAGTGAACAAATCCATATAACCGAACCTTTAACCATTAAATCTTAAACGCGTCCAATTTTCAAATCACTTAAATCACTATGAAAACAACTACACATTTGCCAGAAGTTGCAACGGTAGTTCCTTTAATTAGCCTTTTTCTACACCTTATCGCAATACTTTTTCAAAAAGATCAATCCTTACAAAATGAAGCGTACGGGACACTCCAATTTTATCCCAAAAATAAACTGATGATGGTCTGGTTTGGGAATATACTCAGCCCTGTTTTCGAAGTGGATTCAACTGGCTATTTCACAGTGGAGTGGGTGCCTGGGGAAATTGGATGGATAAAGGTGGCCCTGAAGTTCAATACGAAAACTACGGTATTTTTAAATAAAAATATCCTGTTAGATTAACTTCCTTCTCAATAACATTGAACCAAATTTCGGTACAATTGTAATTTAGTTGTGCTTTTCTATAATTGACCGAATATGCAGATCATTAAAAAATCCTCACAGTGGTGGGGTCCGCCACGGAAATTCGACAGGCAGGAGGAAGAACGCCGGGTAAGCTGGCTTGAGTTGTTTTTCGATCTGGTTTATGTAATAGCCATTTCACGCATAACCCATCATTTTGCAATGCACATCAGTGTGGATGCATTTCTTGAATATGTATTCATGTTCCTGCTGATCTTCTGGGGCTGGCTCAATGGCAGTCTTTATCATGATCTCCACGGAAATGAGGGCCTGCGAACACGGTTAATGACCATGTGGCAAATGATTATCATAGCTGCCCTGGCTATCACCATTGACCAGGGAAATGAGCGCCGGTACCACAACATGACTATGGTTTTGATGATCATGCAGGTATATATCACTTATTTATGATGGGCAGTGGGTTTTTATGACCGTTCGCACCGGCGGTATAACCTCCCATACACAGTGTTTTATTTGCTGGGACTGGCTCTTTTGGCCGTTAGTCAGTTGGTGCCGGAAAACTTAAAACTTTGGATTTTACCCCTGGTGATCATCTGCAATTATTTGCCCCCATTTATTGCTCAATGGCTATTAAGGAATGATTCGCATGAACTAAACCTGTCGTCAAGTATGTTTGAACGATTGGGACTGTTTGGGATCATCGTATTTGGTGAACTGGTTCTTGGTGTAGTAAATGGTTTCAGTCAATTACCCATGCTTGATTTTTATACCTGGCTCGATTTTACACTTTCCATCGCCATTGTATTTATATTGTGGTGGATATTTTTTACCCTTACGGCTAACCGACAAACCAGGGGCGGATTTCTGAATGCCACCCTGCTCGAACTCCTTTTTATTCCTGCTTTGATTTCACTGGGATTACTGGCCGTTAGTTTTTCGTCCTTTTTCGATCCACATTATGACATTGTTCTTATGGAACATATTTTTATTTCAGCTATTGCGGTGCTGCTTATTGCAATTAGCCTGATGATTGGTTTGCTCCGATACCCGGATTACCTTGTCCCAATTCGAAAAAAAGCACGCATGTCGCTGTTGGTGACTGCGGTATTGTTTTTTATATCTTCATTTATAAATATTCAACTGGAAAGCACCTGGTTTATGGCTGCAGTTATGGTAATTCTATTGCTTGAAATCACCTACCTGAATTCACTTTATTATGGTTTGAATCTTGAAGATTAAGTTTGAAATAATCATATCCGATTTGCATAAATCAACTGAATGCATAAACTTATCAATAAAACATGCTGATGAAAAGGGCGATATTCAGTGCCGCTACGATTGCACCCAAAAAATACAATACAATTTTAGCGTAAGTGGAGTTTTTGTATTTTCCCATTACTTTCTCCGACGATGTGAGATATACCTGCATAAAAATGGTGAAAGGCAGTTGTATACTTAAAAACATCTGTGAGAGGATCAGCCCGTAAAAAGGGTTTGAAATAATAAAGATAATGATGAGTGCGAGGATCAATGAAATGGACACGCCCAGCCGTGAGTGGTTGTCCTTGATGTCGTAAGGCTCCTTGAACATGCCTGCAAAAATGCTTCCGGCAGCCATGCCGGATGTTATGGTTGACGCAATTCCTGAAAATAGCAGGGCAATGGCAAATACGATGGCAGCATGACTTCCGAGCAAGGGAGCCAACAGCGACTGCGCCTGATTAAGCTCGGTAACGGGTGTTTTGGTTTTGAAAAAAGTAGCTGCCGCCAGAATGATCATGGCTGAGTTAATAGCCCATCCGATCACCATCGAGGTCAGGGTGTCGAAATATTCATAACGAAGTTGCCTGCGTTTGATCTTTTCATCCTCCAGGTTCCATTGGCGGCTTTGAATAATTTCGGAATGGAGAAACAGGTTGTGCGGCATCACCACGGCACCCAGCACACTCATCACGATGATCATCGATCCGGAAGGGAAGGAGGGAACCACCCAGCCGGTAACCGCCGAATTCCAGTCGATATCCACCAGCGAAAGTTCATAAAGAAAGGATAACCCGATTACCGAAACAAAGGCAATGATCCATTTTTCGATCACCCGGTACGAATTGGTAAATAACATGATAAATACAAATATGGTGACCAACAGTGCTGCCGCCCTTACCGGGATGTTAAACAGCATATTCACTGCTATGGCACCTCCCAGTATCTCGGCAAGGGAAGTGGATATGCTGGCAAGCATGGCCGACGACAATAGCCAGCGGGCATGTTTATTCTTCAGGTGGATGGCTGCCGCCTCCGACAGACAAAGTCCGGTGGCGATCCCGAGGTGGGCTACATTGTGTTGCAGCATGATCAGCATGATGGTAGAAAGCGTTACCATCCAAAGCAGTGCATAGCCATAGTCCGCTCCGGCGGCAAGGTTGGATGCCCAGTTGCCGGGGTCGATAAACCCCACGGTAACCAGTAAGCCGGGTCCGATGAATTTAAAAATGTCGCGGGCACCCAACCGGGCTTTGTATCCTTTGCTGTCGATATTTTTCAGGAAGTTAAACATCGCGCTGAACTGCTTTTATGTTTGGTAAATTGCTTATGAATTAAGGAGGGGCTAAGTTAACAAACAATTACAACCCTTGTGAAATTAATCCTTTCAAATA
>Ga0116152_10003779_pt1 | contig 12075 bp, 6 predicted proteins | sample AD_UKC119_MetaG_FD_89894 | JGI IMG/M metagenome (GOLD analysis project Ga0116152, IMG submission 89894) | Active sludge microbial communities of municipal wastewater-treating anaerobic digesters from Hong Kong - AD_UKC119_MetaG | ecosystem: Engineered > Bioreactor > Anaerobic > Digestate...
AAAGTTATCACCAGAAGGATCCTGTAAAGCTTGTTGATAAACTGGTGAAGAGGTTCCGAAGTTGGCAGCAAGAGAATTCAGGTATGCGCTGAATTTATTAACCTCAGCTGTATCCGTTAAGCCATCTAAACCTACATCCTGGTACTGCCTGTCATCAGGGTTATTGCTGAATGCATTTGTTACCTGTAATGGAATACTGGGCACCTGCCCCCAAACTGTATTCTGGTCAACTCGTACATTATTGGTAGGCGTTGGCAAACCGTTTTCATATTGCCTTTTTCCATCTCTTAAAATATCCTCAGAGATATTTCCAAGATCAAAATAAAGTTTACCGCCAGTTGGATTGGAAGTATTCTCAATAAAAGGATCCATCATCCAGAACTCGATGTACTCAATATTACCGGTTTCAAAATCCGTTTGGTCAATATTTCTCATTAAACCACCCCATGCTCTTTTAGGGTCTAATAGTTTTCCGTTTGCATTTATTTTGGTTGGATCTGATTGAAAGTTATAGGGACCCTTATCTTTTGGATAAAATGCTACATCGAAAGTGGTGAGTAGCCCTTCACCAAATTGAACACTTTGTTGCGGGAATATCTCTTTTCTTAACACCTGTCTTGTTTCTGGTCTTGATAGTTCATCGAGGTCTGTGATTGGATTGTTTGAATTTCTTCTTTCCTGCAAGACTGCTTCTACATTATACCAGGCGATCTTACCACGGTTATATCCGCTCGCCAGATCATTATTCAGAGCCGATTCAGGAAAAAGACCATTTCCCTGCGGTATGGATGCCAAAGTCCAGCTGATAAGTGGGAATCGCAGGTCTATGCCAGCCCGGGTACCTTCAAAATCATCAATGTATATCTGTCCGGCTTCTTTTTTTCCGATCTGCTTGGCATGCCCCGGCTGCAATACTGCAGCTTCTGCATAAGCAGTGATGGATGACATGGCCCTGGTAGAATAGAAAGGAAGTTTGTCAAGCCATTTTGTTAGTCTTGGCAGGTCGTTCCGGTAATCAACATCCATTCCATACATCGTATTTCTTATCGGATCTTCTCCATAAGATTGTTTGATGAAGAAGGGCCTTTCAGATAATCGTACAATCGTACCTCCAATAGAGAGTTTTTTATTCGCCAGGTAATCTAATCTTACACCCAGGAAACTTTTTTGCTGAAAGTTAAATGCCTGGTTATTTTCATAACTGATCTGCACCGGGATACCAGAATTGATCACCGCCTGGTTGGTCACCCGAAGTGTACCCAGATCATAATTGATCTCATAATCTACATTCTCTTGCAAAACTTGTCCGTTAGCAGTAACTGTTACTGATCTTCTTGGAATATTAAAGCCCAGCTGATAATCAGCAGTATTTCCGAAAGCACCCGACGATTTTGATTTTCCGGTGATTTTAAAACGATTCAGGTTTGCATAGGTCTGCGCTATAGCCTTGATCGTATCATATAGAGGATAGAAAAGATATTGATCCCGCAAAGCCTGGGTAGCATATAAATAATCAAGGTCATGACCAAAAGGTTCCAATACCGGGAATATGATCCGGCTTTGTGATGAGATGACCGTAAATCCTTCAATGAAGTCAAAGACCCCATCTGGTTGCGGGTCATTCTGATTATTTAAGCGATCGAGATTTGTCAGTGATATGATCGGCTGACCTTTGTATGGATCTGAAACATTTTCAGGTGGCAAATATCTTTTTACACCTAAACTGGGTTCTTCATATACCAGGTCAAGGCGAAAGTCTTGTCTTTCCAACTGCCCATAACCAACAGAATAAACGTTCTTCATCATCAGGTCCCAGATCGGAAGATTGGTACGTTGTGATGTAGCTTTCAATAATTTCAGGAAAAGAGCTTTTTGAGAATTGCCACTTGAATCAGGAGGCACATCTTGCGAAAATTCTCCAACCTGGTACACACGGCCGTTGTACGTATACTGAAAAGCGACACCTAGTACTTCGTCTGGTTGCAACGGCTGATTCAATGACAAGAATCCTATTTGCGGATTAAAATAATAATCAGTTGACTGTAGTTTTCTTGCAAATGTTTTTTCAAAGTCCTGTACCGGTAATAAGCCAAATGTTGTCAACTGGTTTTGAACCAGGGTTGAATTTCTATAGTTAGGATTTGAAATAAGTTCTGCATACAGGCTATTGGCATCATTTCTTGGGAGCGCATCACCTGTTCCGGTAAGAAGACCTGAACGGTAAGGATTGTTTTCACCCAGATCCATAAAAGCAACCACATCCCGGGTATCTGTTGTAGCACCATTCCGGTTAGTAACCCAAACTTCTATACGCAATATCTGAACACGGGAATTCACAACCGGAAGTTGTTGCATCGCCTTGTTATAGTTGTCATGGAAGTATTGAGAAAGCAAGAAGTGACGGTTTTCATCATATTCATCTGCCCTGAGATTAAAACTTTGTGAACCCGATCCCCCCTGTAAATTCTGAGTTTGCCTTTGTGATTGCTGGTTAGCCAATACAGTCGTGATATACAATTTACCAAACTGCAGCTGTGTTTTAACTCCAAATAATGATTGTGCCCCTGGTATCAAAGTTCCCTTTGAAGCGAAGCTTGTGTTACCAGCCTGGAACTCTTTTACAATATCATCGTCCTTACCTTTAAAATCAAGTTTTAACTGATTATCAAAACCAAAATTGGCAAGGGTGTTATAGTTGATCGGCAGGTTGAGCTTTTCGCCAATTTTCGCATCTACCTGGAACTGTGAATTCATATTGAAATCAAATCCTCCGTTCTTCCTTGCCCTTTCCGGTAAAGTCGGGTTTTTGATATTTTGTCCCTGGTAGCCAGCCAGCATGTCAACAAAACCCGAAGGTTTAATATCCACCTTCACTTTACCATCGGGTCCCACACCCATGATACGATTGAACCAATCGTTGGACACTTTGAACTTAGGCTTGAAAAGCCGCCTGTTCATATTGGTCAATAATGATGATCTTTTTTTGAAATAATCTTCCTCGTCTTTTTTTCCCTGGAGGCGAATAAATTCCTCCATTGTAAAAGAAGTAGGGGTACGATAGTATTTATCTCCTATTTTTTCAATGATATAATACTGCTTTGTTTTAGGGTCATACTCGATGTTTCTTTTAATAAAAGCAGTATCCCTGAAGTCGAAAGTATTTCTACCGGGAGAAGAATATGGATCTCCTCTTCTATCATTAAGGGGATAATGGGTTGTATCCTGAAATATGCGGTTTGGTTCGGGAAAATGATCTGTTGCATTCGCCTGAAAAGAAGAAAACACAATGGCAAAAGTTACCAGTGTACGGAAGATATGAGCAGTCGTAAGGTTCAACGTTTTTCTACATTAAAATGTTTCCCGAAGGATCAAAGGGTACGAAGTGCTTTTTTGATCAGTTCCTCAACCGATAACTCCGGATTAGCCGATGATACCTCTTCCAGGGCTTTTCCGGCTGCCTGACGGCTGATGCCGAGGGCGGTTAAAGCATTTAACGCATCCTGACGCAAAGTATTGTTTTTCATAGGGGAAATATTTGTTTCAAGGGGTTGTTTTCCAAGCTTATCCTTCAATTCCAGCACTATCCTTTCGGCTGATTTTTTGCCGATCCCTTTTATGGATTCTAATGACCGTATATCACCCATCATGATGGCCTGTGTCAGTTCGTCAGGTTTCATATACGAAAGCATCACCCTTGCAGTGGCTGCACCTACGCCAGAAACTGCAATAAGTTGCTGAAACAGCGTTTTTTCGGCCAGATCATAAAAACCATACAAAATATGGGCATCCTCACGGATCAATAGGCTGGTATGCAGCATACCTTTTTCCAGGTTCTGGATCTTTGACCAGGTATGAAGGCTGATCTGCACCTCATACCCCACCCCATTTACATCCACCTGGATGGATGCCGGGCTTTTTTTCACAAAATCACCTCTCAAAAATGCGATCATGGCTGCGAAAATAGGTGAATTTCAATTTCAAATTATAAACCAATAGCATCTTCCTTTTTTGTAGCATCCTGATAATCATAAGACTTTGAGTCAAAGCTTACTGTCGTATATTCGTAACACATTTTTCAATAATAATCCCATGATCAAGAAGATCTATGCAGCTATTACCGCCGTTGGAGGATATGTTCCAGAAGACAAGTTGACCAATTTCGACCTTGAAAAAATGGTAGATACCAATGATGAGTGGATAAGGACCCGTACCGGAATTTCAGAAAGAAGGATCTTAAAAGGAGATGGTCTTGCCACTTCAGATATGGTTGTTCCGGCTGTAAAGCAATTGTGTGAAAAAAGGGGTATTCACCCAGAAGAGATAGACTGTATGATCGTTGGTACAGTAACGCCGGATATGGTGTTTCCGGCCACTGCAAATATTGCCTGTGATAAACTGGGTGCTAAAAATGCATGGGGATTTGATGTATCCGCGGCATGTTCAGGGTTTTTGTATTCACTTACTCTAGGCGCTTCCCTGATTGAAAGTGGCCGTTACAAAAAAGTAGTTGTGGTCGGCGCCGACAAAATGAGTGCTATTGTTGATTATAGCGACAGAACTACCTGTATCATTTTTGGAGACGGTGCCGGTGCCGTATTACTTGAACCGAATAATGAGGGTTATGGGGTATTGGATAGCATATTAAGAAGTGATGGAAGCGGTTCTCCCTTTTTGCATATGAAAGCCGGCGGCTCATTAAAACCCGCATCTGTTGAAACAGTAATGGCAAAGGAACACTATGCGTACCAGGAAGGCCAGACTGTTTTCAAATTTGCAGTTAAGGGAATGGCAGATGTAAGTGCTGAATTACTGGAACGTAACAACCTGACCGGTGATGATATTGCCTGGCTGGTTCCTCACCAGGCGAATTTGAGGATCATCGATGCAACAGCTAACCGCATGGGGCTTCCCAAAGAAAAGGTGATGATCAATATTGAGAAATATGGTAACACCACAGCTGCTACTATTCCTCTTTGTTTATGGGAGTGGAAGCATGAGATAAATAAAGGAGACAATCTTGTTCTTGCTGCTTTTGGAGGTGGCTTTACATGGGGGGCCACTCTTGTAAAGTGGGCCTATTGATGTAATAAGATCAGTCGGTATCCTTGTCTTCTTCGTTCATAACAAGCTCACCGTTATCAGACACAGACATTGCTTCCGGTTCATTGGTAGTTTCCTCAGTTTCTGTGTTAGCAGACTCGTCAGCATCCTTTTTAATAAGTGTGGGCTCTATTAATTGTTCAGCCAGAACTTCTTTTATCTGAGGTAGTTCTTCTGCCGAATTGATTCCAAAGTAATCCATAAAGGTTTTCGAAGTTGAATAAAGCAATGGCTGGCCGGGAGCTTTTTCATTTCTTCCGCTGATGATGATCAGTTCTTTCTCCAGCAATTTTTGTACTGCGTAATCAGAACTAACGCCACGGATCGCCTCAATTTCTCCTTTGGTTACCGGTTGCTTATAGGCAACAATTGCCAGAGTTTCCAAAGCAGCTGCAGAAAGCTTTTTCAGGAATTTATCTCCATTCAGCTGGGCAACTGTTTTATGATAATCCGGCCTGGTTAAAAACTGCCACCCCCCACCACTTTGTCTTACTTCAAATGGATAAAAATCTGCGCTATATTTTTCAGTGATACCGCTTAATGCTGCTTCCACCTGGTCAAGGGTGATCTTGTCATCTATATCACTAAGAGCATTATTAACAAGTTCTGTTATTTCAAGTGTGGTCAAAGGCCTGTCGCTGGCAAAGATCAATGCTTCAATATGCGGTATCAGATTAGTAATGTCCATACTGTTCTTTTCATTCATTTGCAACGAAATTAATATTACTGTAAAGAAGGGCGAAACCCAATTATCAACATTTAATGCTGATAATCGTGGAATTTTTCACAAAATTCCTGCCGCAATTTACTCCTGTAACGCTGCAGCACCACTTACGATCTCTGTAAGTTCGGTGGTAATAGCTGCCTGGCGGGCCCTGTTATAAGATATCTTCAACGAACGCAGCATTTCGTTTGCATTTTCGCTGGCCTTATCCATTGCTGTCATCCTTGCGCCATGCTCAGATGCATTTGAATCCAATACTGCTTTAAACAATTGAGTATTCAGGATCTTTGGCATTAGCTCTGCAATAAGTTGCTCTTTGGAAGGATCAAAAATAAAATCTGATTTCGTTGTTCCTGATTTTTTTTCTGCCTGGGGAATAGGTAAAAATCGTTCTACCATAAAGCGCTGAGTAGCTGCATTTTTAAATTGGCTATAAATGATCTCCACTACATCAAATTGCTTTTCTCCAAACGCTTTCATAGCTGCCTGGGAGGCTTTTTGTACATTCTCAAAACTTAAATGATGGAATATATCCTTATAATCATCCGTAGCCTTGTAACCATTTTTAATAAAATGCTCATACCCTTTCTTTCCCATACTCCAAATGGTCACATTCCCCTTTTTATACTGCTCAGGATATTTTTCAGCAATTGTAGATTTAGCCAGTTTAATGAGTGTACTGTTGAATGCACCTGCCAATCCTCTGTCGCTTGTCAAAACGATCAATAATACTTTTTCAACCGGCCTTTCCGCTGCAAGAGCCATACCCGCATCTCCCTCGCCATTACTTACAATATTGCTGAGCATTTCCTGGAGCTTCTGTGCATAGGGACGCATTTGAATGATTGCATCCTGGGCCCGGCGAAGCTTGGCTGCACTCACCATTTTCATGGCTTTGGTGATCTGTTGGGTACTTTGAACAGAACTGATCCGGTTTCTTACTTCTTTAAGTTGTCCTGACATGTGTGTTCGTTTGGAGAATTTCGGCTTTTAAAATTGCCAGTTTACTACAATTTCAGGGCGCAAAGGTATGGCTGGCGACCCAGATTTCCATACAGATTCTTAAGTTCATGGGAATATCTTATTCACTATGGGGAAAAGATATAGTTTGTTGACTATCAAACTAATCTACTAAAATAAACTCTCTTCTTAAAGTGTAATAAACATAAAACCTACCTCCTTCAGCCAGTGACTCATCCAGATCGGTTTCTTTTTCCATAACCAGTTCGAGTTGAACGGGGCCTACAGCCAGTTTGTCCAGGTATTCTTTTTTTAATAATAGCTTACCATCAATAACTGAATCGGGCCTGTTTATCCCATTGCCCAGGAAAGAAGTATCCGTCAGCAATAATCGTATTTCATCGATATTATCTACACCCCCTAATTCGAGTAATATATCTTCTTTCCTTAGTGTATCGGGTAAAGGAGTAAGTAAGGTGAGTGGAGTAAAATCAAAACGATTACTATACTTATTTTCACCTATAGTGGTAAATACAATGCTATGTTCTCCTTTTAGCTCCTCAGGGGTTTTATATAACTCATAAAAAACACCATCCATAGCTGAGCTATCTACTACAAAATCTTCATCGTCCAGTTTAAGCCCTGATGGCTTTTTAAGTAACACCCCCTGACCTGTTGGCCCCCCATCTCTCACCAAGGCCAATAATGTCAGTTTATCAAAACCTTCCTCACCTGTTAGTTGATAATCGAGGTACAACAATTCACTGTCAGCATCACCACTACTACCAGACTTTTTTTGATTTTTACATGAAAAGAATAGAAATAAAATCAGAAGAAAATAGAAAAAAGCTGTCCTGTTCATCCAACCACTTTTTGTAGAATATGTTTTTGGAAAGGTACGTTTTCAAAAGTTAAAACCATTATATATCACTCAATTACCCCTTTTTTTCTGATAATATTGACATTCGTCTCCCTTTAAACTCAATGAACTAAGATGTATCTTTGCACCCCTGCTAATGAAGCCCGGCAACCTGTCAAATTGGCTCATATTTCTTTATAGCACTTTTTTTGACGGTTTCGGGGGTCATTTATCAGTAAACAAGTTTTCACAAATAACCAATCCCTCATACAATGCTTGGTTTTCTTTCAAAAGTGTTCGGTGGCAGCAAGTCTGAAAAAGATGTAAAAAAGATAGAACCACTCGTTCAAAAGATCAACGAATATTTTAACTCCTATCAGTCCATAAGTAATGATGAACTCCGGAATAAAACACAGGAGTTTCGTCAACGAATTAAAGATCACTTATCAGGTATTGATGCGGAAATAGCTGCCAGGGCAGCAGAAGCAGAGGAATTACCGTTTAATGACCTAACCGGTAAGGATGCTGTATACCAGGAAGTAGATAAACTAAAAAAAGACAGGGATAAAAAAATTGAAGAAGCTCTTGAACAAATTATGCCGGAAGCTTTTGCTGTGGTAAAAGAAACTGCCCGTCGTTTTAAAGAAAGTGAAGATATTATTTCTGCTGCAACAGAACTCGATAAAGATCTTAGTGTTAAGAGAAATTATGTAACAATTGATGGCGACAGATCCATCTTTAAAAATACCTGGACTGCTGCCGGTGGGCAGGTTACCTGGAACATGGTGCATTATGATGTGCAATTGATCGGGGGTACTGTGCTACATGAGGGAAAGATCGCTGAGATGGCAACCGGTGAGGGTAAAACACTTGTATCCACTTTACCTGCATACCTGAATGCATTGGCAGGAGAAGGTGTACATATTGTGACGGTAAATGATTACCTGGCCCGTCGTGATCAGGAATGGAACGGAACTATTTTCGAGTGGCTGGGCTTAACGGTTGATTGTATCGATAAACATCAGCCTAACAGTGAAGAAAGAAGAAAAGCCTATCTCGCCGATATTACTTACGGCACCAATAACGAATTTGGTTTTGATTACCTCCGTGACAATATGGTTCATTCACCTGATGAGATGGTGCAACGTAAGCACCATTATGCTATGGTCGATGAGGTAGACTCTGTATTGATCGATGACGCAAGAACTCCTTTAATCATTTCAGGTCCGGTTCCAAAAGGAGAAGATCAACAATATCATATACACAAACCGAGGATCCAGCAGTTAGTACAAGAACAGGAACGCATTATCCGAAACTGCCTGAACGAAGCCAAGAAAAGAATTTCAGAAGGAGATGATGACCCCAAAAGCGGGGGCCTATATCTCTTCAGGGCAAACAGAGGTTTACCAAAGTACAGCCCTGTGATCAAATACCTGAGTGAACCAGGGATAAAAGTAAAAATGCAAAAAGCAGAGAATTATTACCTGCAGGATCAGCAGCGTAATATGCATATCGTTGACGAGGAACTGCTTTTTCAAATTGATGAAAAAAACAATTCGGTAGAACTTACTGAGAAAGGTTTGAACATGATCACCAAATCTGGTGAAGACCCTGATTTCTTTGTGCTACCGGATATCGGCGTTAAACTGGCTGAAGTAGAAAAGAGTGATATACCCGCTGAAGAAAAGCTTCAGCAAAAAGAAACTTTGCTGAATGATTATGCACAAAAAGCTGATCGTATACATACAGTACAACAATTATTAAAAGCTTATACTTTATTTGATAAAGATGTTGAATATGTAGTGATCGATGGCGCTATCAAGATTGTTGATGAGCAAACAGGTCGTATTATGGAAGGCCGCCGTTATAGCGATGGCTTACACCAGGCATTGGAGGCAAAGGAAAATGTAAAGATTGAAGCAGCTACGCAAACTTATGCCACCATTACTTTGCAGAACTATTTCAGAATGTACCATAAGCTGGCGGGTATGACAGGTACTGCGGAAACAGAAGCTGCCGAATTATGGAGCATTTATAAATTAGATGTGGTCAACGTTCCTACAAACCTGCCGATGGTCCGTGACGACAAACAGGATCTTGTTTATAAAACCAAAAGGGAAAAGTATAAAGCTGTAATTGATGAGATTGAAATATTAAGGAATTCAGGAAGACCTTGCCTCGTAGGTACTACATCGGTGGAAGTAAGTGAATTGCTCGGCAGAATGCTTCAGCAAAAAAAGATACCGCATAATGTATTGAACGCAAAACAACATGCCAAAGAAGCGCAGGTAGTTGCTGAAGCAGGTTTTGCAGGAGCCGTTACCATTGCTACCAATATGGCTGGTCGTGGTACGGATATCAAACTCGGACCTGGTGTAAAAGAAGCCGGTGGATTAGCCATTATTGGTACAGAAAGACATGAAAGCCGGAGGGTTGACAGGCAGTTGCGAGGCCGGGCCGGTCGTCAGGGCGATCCTGGTTCTTCTCAGTTCTATGTATCGCTGGAAGATGACCTGATGCGGATGTTCGGTAGTGAGAGAATTGCAAAGCTAATGGATAGATTAGGATATAAGGAAGGCGATGTTATTCAACACAGCATGATCAGTAATAGTATTCAGCGGGCACAGAAAAAAGTTGAAGAAAATAACTTTGGTATCCGCAAGAGATTGCTGGAATATGATGATGTAATGAACATGCAACGGAATGCTGTTTACAAAAGAAGAAACCATGCCTTGTTTGGCGAAAGACTGGCATTGGATATTGATACCTCTTTCTATTCAATGGCCGAAGGAATTATAAGTTCATTCCGGGAGCAGGAAGATTATGAAGGTTTTAAACTATCCTGTATAGTCACTTTTGGCCTGGATACAAAGATCAGCACTGATGAATTTTTAAGAGGAGATGCCAATACCCTAGCCGATCAACTTTATGCAGAAGCAACAGAAAGGTATAACCAGCATAAAGAAGAGGTGCAAAAACAAGCTATTCCTGTATTTAAGAATATTCGCCTTACACAAGGAAGCCATATTGAAAATGTAATTGTTCCGTTTACAGATGGCCGCAAAGGAATGAATGTGCTGACCAATCTTGACAAAACGATCAACAGCAATGGTGTTGAATTAGGCAAGGCGCTGGAAAGAACCATTACTCTCGGTGTAATTGATGACACCTGGAAAGAGCACTTGCGGGCTATGGATGATCTGAAACAAAGTGTACAAACCGCTTACCTGGAACAGAAAGACCCATTAGTGATCTACAAAATGGAAGCATATAATCTTTTCCGGAGCATGAATGAAAATGTGAATAAAGATATTGTTGCTTTCCTTTCACATGCCTCTATACCTGTGCAGCAGGAGAATGCCACACTGAAAGAAGGCCGGCAGGAAAAAACAGATATGAGCCGGATGAGTGCCAATAAGGATCAGATCGATGCGGCAGGACAGGATTATGCAGCTAATGAAAATGATTATTATGATCCGTCTGGCGGACCTGATGTAAAGCATGAGCCTGTAAAAGTTGCACCAAAAGTGGGCAGAAATGAACCATGTCCGTGTGGTTCAGGGAAAAAATTCAAACACTGTCACGGAAAAGATGCCTAAACTTTGATCAATATAAAAAGCCTCCATAATGGAGGCTTTATTTTTTAGAATCCTTTTTTCTTTTTCAGATCATATTTTTCTTCATACTTCTCGTAGAGTTGCTTTTGCTTATCCGTAAGATCGATCTTTCTGCCCTGGATAAATGCGTCGGTTACATTACTGGTACGCATATCTAAAATATCGCCATCACTTATAATAATATTTGCATCTTTCCCCACTTCTATACTGCCTGTTTTATCTGAGATACCCATGATCTTAGCTGCGTTCAGGGTGATCGCAGCCAATGCTTCTTCCTTTGTGAGGCCATAAGCTGCTGCAGTACCGGCGTTAAAGGCAATATTTCTTCCTCTTGTTTGACCGTCATCGTCAGAAATAGCAAAGAGCACACCTGCCTTTTGCAGCGCAGCTGCTGTTTTATAAGGCTGGTCCACATCATCATCAAGTAATGTTGGTAAACTATGCGGCTGTTGTAATATAACTGCTACATTATGCTTCTTCAAAAGGTCAGTGATCTGCCAGCTATCGCTGCCTCCTACAATTACCAGGTCAAAATCAAATTCTTTTACGAAATCAAGCGCCAATAACATTTGTGTTACAGTATTGGCATGTGCATACAGCTTTTGTTTTTTGGCAAAAAGGTTCTGGGTAGATTCAAACTTAAGGTTTGTTTTTTCATGAGCTGGTTCAGCAAAATATGCCTTTGCCTGCCTGAAAAAATCTTTTACCTCTTCGATCTTGGCTACTGCAGCATCTTCAGGATCATTGCCGCCCTGTTGTGGTCCTCTTCCTCCTCCTCTTCCAAAACGAGGCCTTGCCAGCATAGAAGGCATATA
>Ga0116152_10003781_pt1 | contig 12069 bp, 11 predicted proteins | sample AD_UKC119_MetaG_FD_89894 | JGI IMG/M metagenome (GOLD analysis project Ga0116152, IMG submission 89894) | Active sludge microbial communities of municipal wastewater-treating anaerobic digesters from Hong Kong - AD_UKC119_MetaG | ecosystem: Engineered > Bioreactor > Anaerobic > Digestate...
ATATCCTCTGATCCAGCTGAATGGTTTTCCTTCTTCCTGCGAATAGGGATGATCCTGATCATTGACAAAAAAATGTTTGGTACTGTCGAGAAAGGCATAACACTGCTTTTGAATGGGATACTCACTGTCGGCCAGTTTACGGTCAACCTTGTCACGGAATTTCATTTCCCAGGGACCAAGTCCTTCACCGATATAATCTTCCCGGTGCTCAACATGGCGACCCCGTTCTATCACCAGGGTTTTTAATCCTTTTTCGCTAAATTCCTTTGCCGCCCATCCACCGGACATACCAGAGCCAACAATGATTGCATCAAAATCCATTCAGTCTATCCGATCTTCATATTTCTGAGCGTTTTATAGCTGTTTTTAATACTGTTCAGGGGATTTTCCGGCTGATCATGCTCTACTATAAAATATTCAAGCCCCGCCAGCTCACTGAGCGCGAACATACTTGTAAAATCAACAACCCCCTGTCCGACATCTACCATTTGACCATCCCCTGTCCGATCCTTGACATGGCAAAGCGGGAACCGGCCCGGATATTTTTTGAAATAGTCAATCGGGTTTCCATCACCGGCAATAACCCAAAAAAGATCCATTTCAATGTTAAACAGATCCGGATCACTTTCCTGAAGAAGGATATCAAGCGGCACCACACCGTCAATGGCCTTTAGTTCAAAATCATGGTTGTGATAGGCAAATTTAAGTCCTGCCTTGTTACATTCCTCGCCGATACGGTTAAAGCTTTCTGTAATTTTTTTATACTGATCCAGCGTTTGACGATCTTCCGGCTGGAGGAACGGGACGATCACATATTGATGGCCAACCGTATTTGAATATTCAATGGTCCGCTTCAGATTGTCCCCCTGCACCAGTTCAATATCCACATGGGTAGAAGGGGAGCTTAAACCATTCTGATCAAGAATGCTTTTTATTTCCGTCGCTGTCCGGTCATAATATCCGGCAAATTCAACCTGCGAATATCCGACTTTGGCAACATCGGCTATAGTTTTTTCAAGATTTTCCCGCATCAGACTGCGAACCGTATAAAGCTGTAGCCCGATATCCTTTATTTTACCGTCTGCATTAATATTTTTGCTTGCCCCAAAAGCTTCAATATAACTGCCAATCCCTGTTGCCGCGGCAATACCGGTAGCAAGGGTGGATTTCACGAATGTTCGTCTGTTTAATAATGTCATTATATTTCCAGTCATATTTTGTGATTTTTCATGTTCGTTACCGCATAATCAACGGCCCGCGCCGTCAGGGCCATATAAGTCAATGACGGGTTTTGGCAGGCCGATGATGCCATTGCTGAACCGTCGGTTATAAATACATTATCCACATCATGACACTGGTTATGACCATTGAGCACTGATGTTTTGGGGTTCCTGCCCATGCGTGCTGTACCCATTTCATGGATACCGAGCCCCAGTGAATCTTCGGTATCATAGGTCTGAACATTTTTAAGGCCGGTTTTTTTCATTATTTCTGCGGCCGTTTCCATCATGGTTTTACGGATTTTTTTGTCATTTTCACCAAATTTCGCATCAATATGAATTTGCGGCAGCCCCCATTGGTCCTTTTTGGTTTTATGAAGGCTCGCCCGGTTACCCGCATCAGGTAGCATTTCACCGTAACCTTCCAGGTTAATTTCCCAAACCCCTGGGGTTTTAAAGCTTTCTTTAAAGTCCGCACCAAATCCTTTATCTGCCAGCCGGTCTTTCCAGTCCTTGCGACGGCCGCTTCCCTGAAAGGCAAAGCCGCGGACAAAGTCTTCTTCATCACGTGTGAGATTGGTAAAACGCGGCATATAAATACTGTTGGGTTTTCGCCCGATATAATAACGGTCTTCAAAAGCGTCAATTTCCCCTGTTGCCCCGGCGGAGCAAAGATGATCCATCAGATAACGTCCCACCGCATCACTGCTATTGGCAAAACCGTTCGGGAAATACTCACTTGTGGAATTAAGGAGTATCTGTGTCGTCCCCAGAGTTGAGGCACAAAGGAAAATCACCCGGGCTTTAAATATGTTTGTTTCCTTGGTTTTGCTGTTAATGACCCGCACCCCGGAGGCTTTTTTGCTTTCCCCGTCATAAATAATGCTATGAACAAGACTGTCTGTGACAATCGTTAAATTGCCTGTGCGTTCCGCCGCTGGCAGGGTTGCCGACTGGCTCGAAAAATAAGCCCCCAGCGAGCAGCCGCGCTGGCACTGGTTACGGGACTGACATGTGCCACGGCCCAACTCAATATGGATCGGTTGCGGTTCCGTCAGATGGGCGCAGCGGCCCGGAATAAGCACACGGTCATCATAGGCTTCCCTGACCCTTTTGCTGAAATCCTCCTCCGCACAATTAAATCCGATCGGCGGCAGAAAGACACCGTCCGGAAGCTGTGCTAGTCCCTCGAGTGTTCCACTAACACCGACAAATTCCTCAACATAATCATACCAGGGTTTAAGGTCACTATATCGGATCGGCCAGTCAGTGCCATAGCCGTCACGGGCATTGCTTTCAAAATCCATTTCGCTCCATCGATAACTTTGCCGGTGCCAAAGCAGGGAACGACCTCCCAAATGAAACCCTTTAATCCATTCAAAATTCGTGCCTTCCTCTTTTGAATAGGGATGGTCAACATCGTCGGCAAAGAAATGCTTGGTACTGTCTTTAAAGGCATAACAGCGTTTCTGGATCGGATAGCGTGTATTGGCGAGTTTGCGGTCAACATCATCGCGAAATTTCATATCCCAGGGATCTTTATTTTCACCAAAATAATCGGTGCCGTGCTCAACAAACCGCCCGCGTTCAACGACAAGCGTCTTCATCCCTTTTTCGCAGAATTCCTTGGCCGCCCAGCCACCGGATATGCCGGAGCCAACAATAAGCACATCAAATTCAGCTGTCTGTGTTTTATTTTTTTCCATAATAACGCTCTGCTACGTCGCCCATGTCCGGCCGACTTTTTCGAACGGAACACATCCCTGATAGGGCCCTGGATATTGTTCATAACGAAGCTCTTCCTCTGCTCCGATCTGTGAAGAAAAATAGCCAATGAGCGTCAGTTCCTTAAATTCTTCAAAAAAGGTTTTTTTATCACTTTTTTCGTTATCCAGTGCCATCATGATAGCTATACGCTCGGCCGGTGATCCGTTCAGGAAATGATCATCAACAGCTTTTAACCCGCGCATGAAATTTTCCCGCTCATCATCATAATACCAGTCACCGACAATCGCATGGATATAATCATGCACAAGTGCCGCCTTCGCCCCCGGCGTATCAGTATCGGGGATAATCATATCCGCCATTTCCGCAACCAGTTTGAGTTGATCATCCGAAAAAACCGGGTGATCAACGATAATTACTTCCTGCGCCAGGGCACCGGACAATACGCCGCTGATCACAGAGCTCGACAATATTCCGCCTGTCATGATCGCCACATTTTTAAGAAGCGCGCGTCTGCTTAATTCACTATTTCTGTCCATGATTAAATCCCCAGCACTTTCCTGTTCAAATCATTGTCGCTCCCGGCAGCCGCAAAATCATCAAAACTTCGCGCACAGGGCTTTATTATATGGTCTTTGACAAACTGCGCACCTTCACGGGCACCATCCTCCGGGTCCTTGATACAGCATTCCCATTCAACAACGGCCCAGCCGTCAAAACCATATTGGGTCAGTTTGCTGAAAATTCCGCCAAAATCAATCTGCCCATCCCCAAGCGAGCGAAACCGGCCCGGCCTGTCAATCCACGCCTGATATCCGCCGTAAACGCCCGAACGACCATTACAGTTTAATTCCCCGTCCTTTACATGAAACATTTTGATCCGCTCATGGTAAATATCGATAAATTCCAGATAATCCATACCCTGCAAAATCAAATGACTGGGATCATAAAGAATATTACAGCGTGGGTGGTGATCAACCGCAGCCAGGAACCTCTCAAAACTAACACCATCATGCAGATCCTCGCCCGGATGAATTTCATAACAGACATCAACCCCCACTTCATCAAATGCATCAAGTATCGGGCGCCATCGACGGGCCAGTTCCTTAAAACCGTCCTCAACAAGTCCGGCTGGCCGTTGCGGCCATGGGTAAACTGTGTGCCAAAGAAGTGCGCCGGGGAATGTGGCATGTGCCGTTAGCCCAAGTCTTTCACTGGCTTTCGCCGCAAACATAAGCTGCTCCGTCGCCCATTTCTGTTTTGCGCCATAATCATCCCGGGCAAGATCCGGACCAAAGCCATTGAATAGTGTGTCATAAGCCGGATGGCAGGCTACAAGCTGACCCTGAATATGGGTGGATAGTTCGGTTATTTCCACACCGAATTTTTCTGCTTTTTCTTTTAGACTGTCACAATAATCTTGACTTTCGGCTGCGCGTTCAAGATCAAAAATCCGCTTATCCCATGAAGGGATTTGAACCCCCTTATAACCAATGGACGCCACCCATTCGATGATGGCTTCAAAACTGTTAAAGGGAGCAACATCACCGGCAAATTGCGCTAGAAACAATGCCGGTCCTTTAATTTCCTTCATCTTACTTTTTCCTTAAGCTTCTATTTCGATCCATTTTTCTGCCGAACTGCTGCTTTTTATCACAGCCTCGACAAAGGCCATTCCACGCACGCCTTCTTCAATACCGATAAGCCCGTGGCCACGGTATTTACCGCCCTGTGCCCTGATGGCCTCGGCAAAACCGGTATATAAATTGGCAAAAGCTTCGAGATATCCTTCCGGATGTCCTGATGGCAAACGGCAGGCGGCATAGGCCTCCGCGGAAAGATTATTTTTATCCAGTCCTGCCGTTAAGGTCTGCATCGCTGCACCATGTGGTTTATAAATTAGGTTAAAGGGCATCATCTGGTGCCATTCCAGTCCGCCTTTTTCGCCATATATTTTAATTTTAAGGGCGTTTTCTTCCCCCGCACAAACCTGACTGGCTGTGAGGGTTCCACTAGCGCCATTATCCATTTTGAAAAGCACTGAACCATCATCATCCAACCTTCTGCCTGGTACGTAAATATTTATATCAGCGCAAACATGGGTCATACGCGAACAGGATATATATTCAGCCAGATTGTGTGCATGGGTACCGATATCCCCCATCGCCCCGCTGATCCCCGACCGTGCCGGATCAGTGCGCCATTCCGCCTGTTTATTTTCGCCGGAGCCTTCTTCAAAATTCGAAAGCCAGCCTTGTGGATATTCAACCAGAATTTTTCTAATTTTGCCTAACTTACCGTCCCTGACCATCGCCCTGGCCTGCTTGACCATTGGATATCCGAGATAAGTGTGCGTCAGACCATAAAGCAGTCCACTATCCTTGACCAGATCGCGCAGCAGTTTCGCTTCCTCCAGATTGAGTGTTGCCGGCTTATCGGACATAACATGAAACCCTGCTTGCAGGGCCGCAGCCGCGGGTGGATAATGCATATGATTTGGCGTGACGATAGTGACGAAATCCATCCGCGCATCAGCAGGCAGCTTTTTTTCTGCTTCAATCATCTGCTCGAAATCATCGTACACCCGTACCGGATCGAGATAAAGATCACGGCCTGTTTGTATTGATTTTTCAGGATCGCGACTAAAAGCACCGCAGACCAGTTCGATCTGATTATCAAGCCGCGCTGCAATTCTGTGCACTTCACCAATGAAGGAACCGGGACCACCGCCAATCATGCCCATTTTTATTCTACGGCTTGAAGAATTACTGCTATTTTCAGTCATTGACCCTCCCCGATCTTATCCTACCCTTAAAAATGTAATCAATTACATTTTAATTGGCAAGCGATATTTCCTCGTGTAAGATGAGTTTCTGAACAATTATTTTAAATATAAAACCATCAGGAAATATTAGATGGCCACCATTCGTGATGTCTCCAAAATTGCTGGCGTATCCGTTGCCACCGTATCACGAACCCTTAGTAAACCGGATAAAGTTTCGGCAAAAACACGTAAAATTGTCAATGCGGCTATTCTGGAAACCAACTACAAACCTGATATTCTGGCCCGAAATTTCAGAACCCGGAAATCCTCCACCATTGTGGTGCTTGTACCAGATATTGCCAACCCGTTTTTTTCCAGGGTAATTCGTGGCATTGAACAAACGGCCCAAAGCCTTGATTATGCCGTGCTACTCGGCGATACGCAGGGTGACCGAGGGCGGGAAAGCACCTATGCTAATATGGTAAATACGTCCCAGGCAGACGGTATAATTCAACTGGATAGCCATAACCCTTTTGAAAATAATTCAAATGTCCCGATCGTTAATGTCTGTGACTGTATTCGCGGAACTGACATGCCGACAATTGAGCTTGATAATGCGGCAGCGGCCAGGAAAATGACTGATTATCTTATTTCTCAGGGCCATAAGAATATTGCTATCATTACGGGTACCTTGGACAGCACCATTACTCAGGACAGATTAAGTGGTTATAAGGAAGCCTTAAAAAACGCCAGCATTAAATTTAATCCGAATAACATAAATGTCGGTGACTATTCCTTCCTTTCCGGCATGTCGGCCACCCGAATGCTTATGAAATACCAGGCGCCGCCAACCGCCATTTTCTGCATGAATGACGAAATGGCAATAGGCGCGATTAAACAAGCCAAATTAATGGGTCTAAAAATTCCTGATGATATTTCAATTGCCGGTTTTGATAATATCAGTTTTGCTGAATATTGCGATCCGCCGTTGACAACGATCTCCCAACCGGCTGAAGAATTCGGCTCAAAAGCAATGTCCATGCTTTACAGAGTAATCAATCAGGATGGGGCAATTAAAAAAAATACTTTTCTGGATTTTGAGCTCATCATCCGAAACAGCACAGGACGAAATTCACATGACTAAAAGACTTATATTTACTTTAATAGCACTACTGTTCTCGGTTCAGTTTTCCCATGCTGAGGAAAATTGGATTTCGTTATTCAACGGCAAAAACCTTGATGGCTGGACGCCAAAGTTCGTCGGCTATGAAGCGGGCGTGAATTACAAAAATACATTTAGGGTGTCGAATGGCAATCTATCAGTGAGTTATGATGATTATGATGTTTTTGATAATAATTTCGGCCATCTTTTTTATAAGGATAAATTCTCAAATTATCTTTTAAAGCTAGAATATAGAATGAGAGGAAAACAGGCCAAAGGCGGCCCGACCTGGGGTGATCGCAACAACGGCATAATGGTCCACAGCCAGTCGCCTGAAAGTATGGAAAAAGATCAGTTTTTCCCCCGCTCAATTGAGGTTCAGATTTTAAACGGTAATGACGAGATTGAAACTCCAAATGGAAATGTGTGTACACCCGGCACCCATATTGTCATGAATGGCAAGCTGATCAGGCAACATTGCATCAATTCCAACTCCGCAACCAACAAAGGGGAAGACTGGGTAAAAGTGGAAGTGGAAGTAAGAGGCAATAAACTGATCCGCCATAAAATCAATGGTGTTGTTGTTATGGAATATACCAATCCGCAAATTGATGCCCATGACCCGGAAACGCCTGTACATGATTTACCTGATCTAACCCCTCTTTCTGATGGCTATATTGCCCTTCAGGCAGAAAGTCAGGGATTTGATTTCAGAAATATTATGCTTTTAAATCTGGATCAGAATTAGGACGTCACCATCCACGAACCGCCAACACAAAAAACATTTGAAAGCGCCAGATAATCACTGGCGCTTTTTTCATTTATCCCGCCAGTCGGGCAGAATTTAAGTTGTGGCAAAGGTGATATCATCGATTTGAGCAACTTAAGCCCCCCAACGGCTTCCGCCGGAAAAAGTTTAAAATACTCATAGCCCTTGTCATAGAGCTTCATTGCTTCAGATGGCGTTGCCACACCGGGAAGGAATGGCACTTCACTCTGTTCTGCTTCTTCAATTAACGCATCCGTATGCCCGGGACTCACAATGAATTGCGCCCCTGCAGCAATCGCTGCTTCATACTGTCCTTTATTGATTACGGTACCGGCACCAACAATTACATCCGGCATAGCCTCTGCAATTTCCATGATTGCCATTAGCCCGAATTCAGTTCTTAGTGTGATTTCAAGGGTCTTGTATCCTTTTGCAACCAGCTTCCTGGCGAGCGGCAGTGCTTCGCCCATTTCTTTTATTACAATCACCGGAATGATTGATGTACCCTTTAATAACCTGCCAAGGTCGACATTCTTATGAGCCATGTTTTTTACCTTAATTATAAGAACATACCACTAAAGTAGCCCGCCGCTCCTATTAGCGCCGGCTGTTCTTCCAATATTAAACTCGTTCTGATTTCCCTGACAAAAGGCAGATTGTCGTTTTCTTCAAATTTTTTTCTAAAATCCGCCTTAACAAATAAATTCTTCAATTTTGGCAACACGCCGCCAGCCAGATAGACCCCGCCTGTCGCGTTAAATGTTCCCGCCATATCACTGGCAAAGCATCCGAGCATCCCCGAAAACACTTTAAAAGTTTCAATACTGTCCGGGTCACTTTCTTCATGCGCCTGATTACAAATTGTTTCAGCATCCAGCTTGGAATAATGTTTTCCCTTAATCAAACCCAAAGCATAATAAATATGGCTTATGCCCCTGCCCGAAACCATATCCTCAACCGAAAGTCTGTTAAACTCCTCATAAAGAACAGAAACAATTTCTTTTTCCAGATCACCACTTGGTGAAAAGCCGATATGCCCCCCTTCGCTTGCCAACGCTTTCCATTTATCACCAACAGAGACAAGCGCACCGACACCTATACCGGTACCGGGCCCCACAACTATTTTATTGCCTCGCTCCTCAATAGCTCCGCTGCCAATTTGTAAAAGCTGTTCATCTTTTAGAAGGGGCAGTGAACAGGCTTTGGCACAAAAGTCATTAAAAACTTTTACCTCGTCCATTTTTAAGAAAGGCGCCAGCTCCGACTGCTTGAACTGCCATGTCCCGTTGGTCATGGAAACCTCATCCTTATTGACCGGCCCTGCGAAGGCTATCGCTGCTTTTCTCGGTCTTGCACCAACAAGTTTGAGATAATCTGTTACGGCATCTTCTAAATATAACCAGTTCTCAGTCGCCAGAACTGTCAATTTTTCAAGCCTGATATCTTTACTTTCGGTGATGTGTGCTATTGCAAAACGCACATTGGTTCCACCAATATCAGCAACCAGGAATTCTTCACTCATTATTTTTTGTTATCCCGAATAATATCATTATTAATGTTAATTTCCTGAATTCAAGTTCATCATTATCATAACGCAAAGTCAATAGTGCTCCCGTATCAGAGTGCTTTTACTCAGCAAAATAAAGGCTGACGGGGACACGATGCTGATGAAGTAAGAAACTTACAGGAAGATTTGCGGTTTTTATTTTTTTCGCTCTTTCAAAGACCTTTTTTTTCTTTGCACCAAAAAATAATAAAAAAATATGTTTTGTATCCAGTAAAGCACTCAGGGTCATGCTGATACGGGGAATTTCGCCGCCTTCCCGGATAATCGCCTGACAAAGATTTTTATTGCTTATATCCATCGCCTCTTTTGTATTCTCAAGTCCTGGAAATAATGACGCGATATGTCCGTCTTCTCCCATCCCAAGTAAAACCAATTCACTCGGCAATGGTAAATCGGATAATTTTTCGTCAGTTTTTATCTGACCTACTACCACATCAGCCCCTTCTGACTTTAGGCCTATTAAATGGGCAGCTTTGGCCTCATTTTTTAAGAGTGTTTCTCTGATCAGCTTTTCGTTACTTTGCGGATTGTCGCGGTCTACCCACCGTTCATCAGTGAGTGAGAACCAGACCTTTTCCCAGTCAAATTTTTGCCCGGAAAGCCGTTCATAGAGTGGACCAGGGGTCGTCCCACCGGAAAGGAGCATAGATGCTTTCCCATGCTTCAAAATTCCGTCTTGTAGTTTACCCATAACATCCCGTTCCAATTGCTGAAACAAGTCTTCCCGGTCACCAAATATAAACTCACTTAAATTTGTCATTCTTCAAAATCCGGACCATCGGTTCCAGCCGCATATGTTTTCATTTCCTGTTCCGTTTCCTCCCAGGCATTGCGGATACGGTCAATCCATTTCCATGAGGCCATTATTTCATCATCACGAACAAAATAAGTCTGGTTGCCTTTTATGACCTCCCCGATCAGTCTTTCATAAGCTTCCGGAACCCGTTTAAAATGTTCATCATCTGTTGCTATCTGCATCCGGTTTGCGTGTGATTTAACAGCGGCATCTGCGCCCATAAGCTGTTTCATCAACATCTGGATTGAAACAGTAAGGGCGGGTTGAATTTCAATCACCATCTGATTTCCGTCACGCGTATCATATAAGTCGTTTGAAGGCGGGTTAAATTTCACCCTAATTTCTGCAAAACGCCGAGCCATGCGTTTTCCCGTTTTTAAAATAAAGGGCACACCGCGCCAGCGACCATTGTCAATATTGACTTTTAGGGCCACAAAGGTCTCCCCCTTGCCATTGACCTTATCGCGAACCGGCTCCAGTTCCTCAAGATAACCAGGAACTTTTATACCATCAATTTCACCCGCTGTGTATTGTGCCCTTACTGTCCGCTCTGCCACGTTTCTGACTGTTATAGGCTGAAGCGCCTTGATCACTTCTATCTTACGGTCACGAATATCATCCGCAGACAGACTTTTGGGTGTTTCCATAGTTATATAGGTCAGCAGCTGCATCAAATGGTTTTGCACCATATCCCGCAATGTACCGATGCGGTCAAGAAACTGGGCGCGACTTTCAACCCCAACCTGCTCCGATACGGTAATTTCCACATGATCAATATGCTGATTATTCCACACCGTTTCAATCAGATGATTGCTGAACCGAAGGTGGAGAATATTCTGTACAGCTTCCTTGCCCAGATAATGATCTATTCTGTAAATCTGACATTCATTGAAACATGATGCCAGTATATCATTAATTTCTCTGGCGCTTTCATAATCTTCGCCAAGCGGTTTTTCCACCACCACCCGGGAACAGTCAGGGTTTAGTTCTTTTCTGCCAAGTTGTCTGCAGATCGGTGCAAATAGCGATGGGGTTACCGACAAATAATAGATAATATCCCTTTTGCATTTGTTATCTTTTAGATTAATAAAATCAACCAGCTTTTCCCAGCCATCCTGCCCTGAAAGGTCAATATCCATATAAGAAAGGATTGATTTGAAATTCCGCCAACTTTCTTCACTAAAATCGGTGCCGACAAACTGTTCGAGCTTTTCTTTTATCTTTTTTAAAAAAGCATCCCTTTCAAGTGGCGACCGGGAAACACATAAAAGGCGGCATTGTTCCCGCTTACCATCACTGAACAGATAATAAAGGGATGGCAGCAGCTTTCTTAAAGCAAGATCACCCACCCCACCAAATATAACGATATCAAGCATATTTTTGCGCTTTATTGATTCAATATTTAAAAATGTAATCGGTTACACAATCTTATTCAACATCTATTATTTTTACGCCAAAAAAATTGAACAGCCCTTACCACCATGTATAATATATGGCAGTCAAAACCATGAAAATTGCAAGCGCGATTAAATTATAACTTTTTGTCGTGTGGAAATCCGCCTTTTCAATTTTGTGAACATGCTCACTTTCCTGCTTGACCAGAAGGGAGGTTCCGACGGCAAGAGCCAGACAAATTACAAAAATAAAATTCATCCGGTCCAGAAATGGTAATGCTGGCCAGAGAATTTTAAAGGCTAGGGACGTCACGAATGAACCTATGGCCGCTGCCAGAGCTGCTGCAGGTGTCATCCGGCTCCAAAACATACCAAGGAAAAAGATTATCACAATTCCAGGCGTGAAGAAGCTGGTAAATTCCTGAATATACTGAAAGGCCTGATCAAAATTCCCAAGCAGCGGTTTGGCACAGATCATGGCAATAACAAGCGATGAAAAACTGACAATGCGCCCAACTTTTACATAATGATGCTGGCTTTTTCCCGGCTTATAATAGCTATAGATATCCATAGTAAATATGGTCGATATACTATTGGTCATTGAGCCCAGGGATGAGACAATCGCCGCAACCAATGCGGCAAAAACCAGCCCCATCATCCCGGTTGGCATTA
>Ga0116152_10003782_pt1 | contig 12068 bp, 6 predicted proteins | sample AD_UKC119_MetaG_FD_89894 | JGI IMG/M metagenome (GOLD analysis project Ga0116152, IMG submission 89894) | Active sludge microbial communities of municipal wastewater-treating anaerobic digesters from Hong Kong - AD_UKC119_MetaG | ecosystem: Engineered > Bioreactor > Anaerobic > Digestate...
AAATATGGTTGAGCGAAACCAGCAAAGACCCTCGTGCCACTTTTGCTCTATTATTTGAGTGCCGTCCTTGTTCGACACAGGCCGCCTCCACGCTGAAACATTGCCACATCAAATAGGAACACACGGCCCCGCGCCAATGCCGGGACCGTGTGCCTGGACGCCTAGACGATGACAGAGCCGTTGTTATGAAGAATAGCCTCGACATGATCCCCATTGATCAACAGATGGAACTCTGTCGTGGCGGTGTCGCCGTCAGTATTGCCTTCAATCGTGGTCGCGTTCTTCGTCGCATCAAAATTGACGATGAGCTGACCAGATGCCGTAAACGAGCTGGTAGAAAGAATTGAGAAGCTTCCGTTCCCTGCCTCAGCACCGTTGGCGTCGATGAAGCTCAGGTCGATCACATCACCGGAGTGGAAGTCGGCAATCGTATCGCCATCTGCCTCATCGGCGGAGCGGAACACAAACATGTCGTCGCCATCGCCGCCAAACAGAAGGTCTACACCTTCGCCACCTTCGATACGGTCCTGTCCAAAACCACCATGGATCTCGTCGTTTCCGGCGTTTCCGAACAGCAAGTCATCGCCATCTCCGCCATAAATAATATCGTCACCGTCATCGCCAAAAATCTTGTCGCTGCCACCATGGCCATCGACAAGGTCAGCACCGGTACCACCGAATAAGATGTCGCCTGCCGCACCGCCATCAACGGTATCATCACCATCTCCGGCCATCACAATGGTTCTCAAATCGCCAGTTGTGACGATATCATCACCACCGTCGGCGTAGATGACTTTGGTCGCATCCGTTCCAATAACGACTTCGCTCTGGGAACCGCCGACAAAGGTCTCGACATCACCCACGATGATGGTTGGAGCAGGATCTCCAGTCCCCGTCGCACCACCAGAAGATGCAGGCGGACTACCAGATATCATAACCCCGTTGACTTCCACACCGCCAGATCCATTGCCGACGATTTCATATGTACCCCCCGTATTGAGCACGACATGCTCGCTTGATGTCATTTGCGAAATATCGACAACAACATGACTGCCGTTGGAGTTGATCGTGATCGTATTCGCGTTGAGGATACCAGACAGATCACCATGAACGGCGACAGTGTCGACACCAAACGCGGTGTTGAACGTCAGTTCCTCGATCTGCCGCAAACCTGCAACGACCTCGGCTATGCCTCCAACCGTCCTTGTAATCACGATCTGCGGGTTGAACGCCCAGGATGCAGGCAGACCAACGGGTAGTGAACCGAACATGTTGGCAGCCCAGATATCGAATGTCTCTGCATCGGCGTTGCCATGCACGGCAAACGTGTCATAGGTCAGCGGATTACCGTCGTTCGGGCTTGGTGCCCCACCATTCACCAGGTCAGTGCCATCGCCAGCATTCCATATGATGGTGTCATTGCCGTTCCCGCCATAGATGGTATCGTTACCGCCCGCTCCGATAATGGTATTGTTTCCGGCGTTGCCGCGGATGATGTTGTCGAGCGCATTGCCGGTCGCATTTGTAGCGCTACCGGTAAGGATGAGATTTTCAACGTTATTGCCGAGCGTGTAACTGATCGAGGCACGAACCTCATCCATACCCCCGCTACCACCCTCACTCACGGTATCCCCGGCGGAGTTGACGATATAGATATCGTCACCGGCACCGCCCTGCATCTCATCGTTACCGCCGCCACCATTGAGCCAATCGTTACCATCATTGCCCTGGAGCTGGTCGTCACCACCAAATCCGATCAGGATATCCTGACCTGCATTGCCTTGTAGCTCGCCCTGATTGGTACCGCGAGCATCTTCCATGTATTCGCCAACAACATCAGTCGGCGCCGACATTACGGTTTCCAAAACACCCGTGTCATCAACGAACGAAACCATTGCACGCAGTTGCAGGCCAACGTCGCTCGCCATTGCCTGGTATTGGAGCGATGTGGCGCCTGCAATATTCGTCCAGCTCATTCCCGCATCCGCACTCGCTTGCCACTGGATTTGCATCGGTCCCGTAAAACCATCAGCATCTGCAATGGTTGATATGTCGAGATTCAGTGGACCGAATGGGTTCACTGGCGCGGTCACGTTTGTCGTGTTAGCAGTCGCGAAGCCGGAAATCACAGCCGCGCCTGTCGCCGGCTGGTTGGCGAATTGCGACATGTCGAGCGTCATATCGGCAAACTGGATTTTCTCGACACCCAACAGAATGTCGGTTCCATCTCCTATCGTTATTCCATCAGCCAGCAACAATCCGGTCGCAAAGTCCTGCGGGCGATTGTCGATGATCTTGTAGGCGATGATTGGCGTGCTGGTGCCGGACGCCGTGAAGCTGATCTGCGAGACCGTGTAGTCGGTACGATTTCCTGAATAGATTGCTACATCAGTGCTGCTGCTATCATCCTGTGCCACGCCTGAGCCTGACGCTTCCGGATTGAGCGGGTCGAACACCGCTTCTGCATTGCCCAGAACATAGTCCTTGAACATGTCCGTCTTCAGGAACTCGGTGAAGTGCTTATCAAACACTTGCGTTCCGATATCAGCATTGCCCAGCAAGCCATTGCTGAGGGTCGCATCGGGATCAACGCGATGGGACGCACCCACAAATGGATCATACGTAACGTAATCGGCCCTTGTTCCCGCCGTCACCTCGTAGCGGCCAATCAGAGCATCCAATCGTATTGAACCGCCAATGATGACGTCGTTGCCGGCCTTGCCTGTAAAGGTATCGCTGCCGCTGCCACCTATGAACCAGTTGTCGAGTGTATAGCCAAGGCCACCTCCGGCAATATCGTTGCCGATGAGCACATCATTGTTCTGCGAACCAATGACGCCCTCAACCTGGGTCATAGAGAACTGCGGTGTAATGCCATCGAGAGCCACCAACGGGTTGGCCTGATTATTGAGGTCAACCATCTCGCCGATTGGTGACGCGTCGAAGTCGTTGAGTTCAAGCAGGTCAAAGCCCGTATCGGTGATTCCATCGCCGCCGAGAACTTCGTCTGGTCCTCCGCCGAGAGCCTGCGAGGGAAGGCCGGGACGCAGAATGTCATCGCCATCGTTGCCCTCGACGATATCCTGGTCGTCACCACCAACGATGAGATCATCACCGTTATCACCATAAAGAATATCACCAACCGCACCACCATCGACATAGTCGTTGCCATCACCGGCGCGAGTGAACGGATCGGTATCACCACCACCGAATATTATGTCATCGCCACCATTTCCGGTGATCGAGTCGATACCAACGCCGCCGAAGATCACGTCATTGCCTTCACCGCCGATCAGCAGGTCGATACCGCCGGCAGCCGACTCGGAGCTGTCACCATACAGCCAGTCGTCGCCAAAGCCGCCATCGATGACCTCCGGCCCATCACCGCCGTGTATCTCGTCATGGCCATCGCCACCGTAGAGCCAGTCAGCACCGTTGCCACCATAGATCAGGTCGTTGCCACCCTCGCCATAGACCGTGTCGTCTCCGGCGCGCGCAAAGATGACGTCATCGAATTCAGTACCAACAAGAACTTCGCCAGCGTCTGCGCCGCTGCCAGGCTCACCATCAAGCTGAACACTAACGCCATTGATTGCGACGCGAATATCCCTGATGAACTTCTGTGTACCCGCAGCCATGATCGCATTGAAGTCCATCAGCGTGCCGTTCTCGGCCGTTGAGGTTCCGCCATCCGAATAGATGCCAATGCCGTAGTTCTGAGATCCATCAAGGTTCAGGCCGTTGGCATCACCAGCATGCGCCGCAATAATCTGGCCATAGCGGTGCTGATCGGCGCCAATGAACTTGCCGTCGGCGTTGTAATAGACAACGTCCGCACTGGGGATACCGCCTGCGCCAAGAATTGACGTTCCGGCTGCGTTGTAGAGGTCTTCAGCAGTGGGGATACCGGATATGACCGTGCCTGAACTGCTGTAATAGGTCACGCCCGGGTCAAAATAGTCGCCAGCCAACACGACAACATCGCCACCAGAATTATAAAGATCGACCCCGCTCTTCCAGGTTGCATTGAGCTTAGTGGTTTCGTACCCCTCGGCATAACCAAAGATGTTGCCATTCAGGTTTGATGTGCCCGTTGTGCGCTCAACCAGGTCCTTGAACTGTTCGGCCTTGATTTCCTCATCCAAATTCTCACCAAACAGACGGTACAGGTAGTAGAGCCGATCGCCGTCCTTCAGCGCGGTGATCTGATCAACGAAAATCGCATTGAACATTTCACCCAACAAGCCGCCGTTGACGTGAACCTCGCCAAGACCACCGATCCATGCGTCGATGAGATTGACCGTATCACTGTGGAAGGCGGTCGCATCGCCGCTCATGAACTTGTTGGCCCAGGCCGAAGCCTCTGCGCTATTGCCCGCGGTAAAGGGGTCCTGGTCACCGGCATTGGCCTTAAGCAGCGACATATCAATGGCCGCAAGGGCTGCCCCATTGCCGCCTGCTGCATCGATGATCGCTTGGGCCAGTTCGACATTGCCGTCCCACGCATAGGCAGCAACGTAGTTCACCAGCGACTCGGAGTGCTGCATGTTGTTGCCGTAGTCGTTCCACGACTGGTAGGCACCAAAGCCCAGGGCAACGCGCATCTCGTTCAAGGTGGCCAGACCGATATCGCGACCGCGCGCGATGTTGATCGCGGCAAGATCAAGCGGCAGCCCTAAAAGTCCTTGGTTCAGCGCCGGCGTAACGAATTCATCAACCTCATTCATCTGCTGACGCGTCTGACCCAGAATGAGAGCATCGGGGCCAACTTCCGCATAGAGTTCCGGCTTAAGGAACGCAGCCTCAAGCGCGTAACTCATCACGCGACCGGTCAAACCTCCATCTGGATCGACAACATCAATGGTCTCACGCAGGGTGGAGTGGCCGTAGCGATATGCAGCCTGCCCATATTCCAGCGTAATCGAAGCATCCCGCCCCGAGTTGTAGCCGACAAATTCTGGCATGTCCGGCGTGACCGCATTTGCAAATTGGTCGGTTGCCACGTGATTGTACTCAGTCTCAACGACCAGGCGGGCGCCCTGGAACACTTTTTCCAGATCCCAGGACAGATATCCATCGGCACGTGTCAGAAGGCCGGCCGCGGAAATCGCATCACCCTTCTCAAGGTTACCTTGCGCATCGACCATGGGTGGCGTGCGCACGAAATCGACAAAATTGGGGTCGGCTTGCGCTGTCGCCAGATCGTTCGTGCCAATGACGTAGATATCGCCGTTGACGTCACTGGCAAGATACCCACCGGTTGCCTCGTAATGACCACCTACGACGGAGACATTTACATTGGTAATTTGAGTCGTCGTATTGGTAACCTCAGTCATCCACTGGCCGGCGAGCACATGCCCATCGTTCGCATTATCGTCGTGGCGGAGCACCCATTCCTGGATGTTTGATACCTGGAAATTATGCTCTTCGTGGAACACATGGTGGATCGACGTCAGGCCGACATTCTCGTTCACGCGACCATCACCGGAGAGATAGTGGTCGCCGATCGAGGCAAGCAGGATTGTGCTGACCGCATCATGCACGACCTGTGACGCAGGATTAATGCTGAAGTCCGCAAAGTTAACGAACGGAAATAGTGCTGCTGCGCCTTCCATGGTATTCGGCGTTCCCGGCGGCGTACCAGGTGGAAGGGTTTCCAGATGCAGCGTTAGCTTATTCGTGGTGGCGTTGACTTCGAAATACGACGTCGCGCCAAACTCGGTCTTCACCTGCGCATTGAGCAACCCTATCGCAGCGTCCAGCTCCGAGTCCTGAGCGTTGCTGCCGTTGTAGAGATGAGCTGCATCAAACCGTGGATTCATATCAAGAAGCAGCGCATGGCCAGACGTTCCCGCGCCTGCCTGACCATCGGCAATCACATCGCCATTTGCATCCCGGTTGCGGACATTGCCAATGTCCTCCCAGCTCAGGTCATCACGGCCTGTGGCCGCCATGTGCTCGCGCAGCGTGTTGACCGAAATCAGCGTCTGGTGGGTCTCCACGCCGTCCCAGCGGGTCCAGCTGTTGGCCAGCGTATCGCTATCGATCAGATCGGTACCCATCACGTAGGACCCGGGATTATTGGGATCCTCGACCCACTCGCGTAATAGCGCTGCAACCTCATCATGCGAGCCATAGCTCTGGCTCTGGTCAACGTACGGAGAGGTGTGATTGACGTAACGCACAGCACCATTCTCATCGATACCCGCGGGAGTGGCACGAGTGATGGTGATTTCCGTGGTCGGCTGGCCATCAGGCCCAATCACACCGTAAAGCGGATCATCAACCGCCAGCGCGATCTTGATCTTTGCTGTTTCGCCGGCGTCGGTCTGACCGTTCTTCGTGATAAAGTCGAGACCATGATCGAAAAACTGGCCAAAGATTGCGAAGAATCCATTGCTCGGCGCAACGCCCGGATTGGTCGAGCCGACAAAGCTTTCACCATTGTTCGGGTTCTGGTGATCGTCGATGCCAAGATCGGCAAGCAACCCATAGTCCTTGACAAGGGCTATACCTTCAACCGCGCCCAACTTGAAGTTTGCAGCGCTCGGATCTTGCCCCTGCTGATAGGCCGGGTTTGCCGTCAAGCCGTCATTTAAAAATGGCGTGTTGTAGACAATGTGATTCGGATTCAGCGTCGACGGAATAACGTTTGGATCACTGTAGAGATCCGCAACCGTCAGCATCTTGACCCCACCCGTCGTGATCGTATTGGAGATCATCCGCGGTGTGTAGTCGATCACATGATCAACGCGAACATCAGCATTGACGTCAGGTGTCAACGTACCATTTTCAAAATCAGTGGCGCTCGTTGCTACATTGTTGACTGATGTTGGTGCATAGCCTTGATTGATCAAAGCCTGCAGGTCCGCCGCGTTGTTGACGCCGAGAGAAGCGAAGTTGTGATAGTTCAGATCAAGCTCACCACCCGACATGAAGATGTGGGAGGTCATTGGCGATGGACCTGTCGTACTCAAAACATGATCAACATGCTCACCGGTCGAGTCGACAATGATCAGTTCAGTTCTTTCCTGTGTCGCAACATCGACTTTGTTCCACGTGACGAACTCGTGTCCCCCGTCGATCACATGCGTTGAGGTAATGATATCCTGGGTCGTTCTGTTGAAGTATTGGATCGTGTAGGTTACCCCGCTCAGAAGACTCAGGTACGTTGCAACGTTGATCGGGGCGGTCTCGGAAACGACCGTTGAATTGGCCGTTTCCGTTGCTGCGATCGCGTCAAGCGCCGTTTCGATAACAGCAGGGGACGTGCCATATGGTAAGCCAGTGGTCGCAGCCGGATCGTAAATCTGGTTCAGGAACGTATAGTTGGTTCCCAACTGCCGCACGAATTCAGCGTCTGCTGCGCCCCAAGTACGGTTGACGAGGAGAAGATTGTTGTCTTCACCGCTGATTGTGCGGATACCTTGGGTAGACGTAACTTGTGCGTATGAAGTGCCCCAGATGCCCTGCGCCGTCGCGGCATCGTAACCGCCGGTGCTGCCATCCCAGAGTTGGTTCTTGTTGATGTCGTAGATGGCACCCGTGCCATCCCAAGCAATGATCGCGTTACCGTTCTCGTCGAACAGCGGCAGGAAATTTACCTGCGCTAGGACGTATTCAACGTCATTCAGATTAAAAAGGAAGGGCTTCAAATTAGACAACGCAACCATTGATATCACTCCGACTAAACGCGCAATCTGCGTTTCCATAACGTTCTATTTTGGCCGAACTTCACCACAATGATTCCCAGGCGAACCGTCCGTATTTGGAAGACAATTTGGAAGCGTGTGTGCGACGACCTGTTTTGTATATTTTTGACGCTTAAGTAGCGATGTTAAGCAAACTTCCTGACCGCAACCTGACAGCAGTCGCACTTTTACGAATATCTTATGCTTATCTGCAAAGCAGGGCTGCCTCAGCCTACTGAGCGCGCAGCGATCAGACCGTGAGAGCGCTTAATTTTGGAACCGTGTTGGCCGCTAGGCGGCCAGCGCGTCGATTGACCTGATGGCGAAATCGCGCGCATCCGCAGCGGAGATTGAGTGGGGGTGGATTGAGCCCCGCCAGTGCAAGCACTTGGTCTTGAGCACTTTTCGATCCGATGGAATCGGATCGGTGCTCTAACCTCTTGTATGGTCGCATTTTCTTCGACGAACCGGTATCCACTTCGTCGGAAAATGCTCTAATGCGCTGCCGTGTGGGTAGACTTTCCGGCGCGGTAAAACCGAAACGCCTGCGGCAAACCAATCTCAACGTATTTACCTTGTCGCCACTGGCGCCACGACACACGCGGGACGAATGACGTTCGGCGCATCGGCGCGCGCACCCCATCACACGCCCCGTCCCATGCCCCCATAACCCTCGAACACAACACGGAGAAACTCGCACCCACATGACTTCTCAGCGCTGAGAAGATAGGCGCGCCTTGCAAATCTCTACATTTATGTTCTAATTAGAACAAACTGCCCTGTTTCGAAATCAATTCACGGTCAAAATATCCGTGTTGAATCATATGTATTGCGATGCAGGAGATAATATCTGTATGCGTATTTTGCTTCTGGAAGATCACGCCCGATTTTCCAAATTGCTTATGGAGGAACTCCAGTCCGACGGACACGTCATCGACTTGGCCCCTTCTGCTGGCGTATTCGAAGAACTTATAAGAGATGAAGTCTATGAGCTCCTGATCGTCGACCTCAGTCTGCCCGATGGTGACGGGCTCAACGTCATACGCTCCTACCGCAAGCGCAAACGCGTCGCGCCAATCATAATCATCACCGCCCGAAACAGCGTCGCCGACCTCGTCGCAGGTTTGGATTGCGGAGCGGATGACTTTCTTGCAAAGCCATTCCACATCGACGTACTCAGGGCACGAATACGCGCCGTGTTGCGACGCCCCAGACAATTGGCTTCGCAGACGCAGTGTGTGGGTCGCCTGACACTTTGTCGCGAGTCGGGCACCATTAGGTTTGAAGACGGAGAGATTGAGTTGTCGCCGTCCGAGCGCCGCTTACTGGCGTTATTGATGTGTCGAGCCGGCTCAGTTGTGCCAAAGCGCATGATTAACGGCCAAATACATGGCAGTGAAAATCCCAATACGCCAAACGCTGTCGAACAGTTAGTTTCACGATTAAGAAAATCATTGGCCCGCTCTCGCTCAGGCGTTGACGTCAAGACTATTCGAGGAGTCGGATATGTTCTTGAAGAACACGCAAGTTGATGGAACGACGCGCGCCACGCCTGATCTGATCAGCATTTTGGGTGCTCGACTGATATTAGCCGCATTAATTTCATTCACGATCTTGACGGCACTGTGTATTGCGGAAAACTTTTTAGATGAGAGTTATCTTGCTTGCTGGTATGCAAAAACCGAGATTTCAGAAATAAAAGACAATATTTCCAAAGATGCGAGTGGTCAAATTGTTTTCAATAGAAACGCCGCGGCCGATGGTTTTTGGGCAGCATTGCCTCATGATTACGCTTACCGCATTTGGAATGAAAAAGGTCACATCATATCAAGTTGGAACAACAAGAAAATAGAACTGTGGTCACCAGTCAAGAAGACAGAGGGTGCCAATCTCGACCAATGGCAACATAAATTTTCAGATCAATGGCTCGCGGTCGCCTCTGGACAGCGTGTCAACATCGATGGTCAACCAATCTGGATCGAGGTTGCCACGTCCGGAGATCCATTGGGGCGCAAGTACGACGCGTTCTACGCGGACTTCATGCACGATGTGACACGACCTCTCGTTCCCACATTACTCGCTGCAATCTTTCTTTCACTTGCTTCTCTTTATTGGGCCTTGAAGCCGGTTAAACAGGCCATTCTTGCTGTCAGCAAATTGCAGCCCAGCATTGAAGACCCTGACATTCGCATCCCGATTGATGGACTGCCCAGGGAGGTTGAAGCACTCGCAACGACAGCGAATAATCTGCTCAGCCGCGTCGGGACACTGGTTCGATCTCAAAACGAGTTCATTGCTCGTGCCGCACACCAGCTTCGAACACCTTTAGCAACGATGATGCTTGAAGTGGGCCATATCAAGGGTTCTGCAGCCCGGCATATCGAGGCCGACCTGGAACGGTTGTCCATCATGATTGATCAGTTGCTTGAGATCGCCAAGATTGACGGTGCTCCACCTGATACAAGTGGTGTTTTGTCTCTTTACGAAATTGCAGCTGACGTCGAAATGGATTTCATAACACTTGCCCAAAGCAAGCATGGCACGATCACCATAGTCCAAAACGGTGAGTGCTCGTGTCTTGGAGACTATTTCACAATCCGCGAAGCAGTCAGCAACCTGGTAAGCAATGCCATTGTCCATCATCAAGGCAACCCCAACGTCGTCATCGCCTGTGGACCTGGACCTAGGATCTCCGTAGCCGACGACGGGCCGGGAATAGCCACAGAACCTACCTCCACACTTTTCGAACCCTTCGTGCGAGGCAAAACAACTGCTGATGGAAGTGGACTTGGCCTTGCGTTCGTAAAACGCGTAGCGGAATTACACAAAGCCAAAATTCTGCTCAGCAGGACACATTCCGGCGGCACGCAATTTGAGATCGTTCTTCATGCTCCAGGCACGAAAGCGCAGATCACAATGGTTAAAGATTCCAAGCTCGTCGAGGCGTAAGCTCGTTTGATTGCCCCAGTGTTACCGCAGACGGTTTCTCCTCAACCATAGACAAGGATTCTTGCACCGACCTGACCTGCCCCTGCGGAATTCCTCCAGTTTGAGTTAGAGTCCGAACCTCTTGAGGGGACGGACGAATGAAGCGGTCACGGTTTTCGGAAGAACAGATCATCGGCATTTTGCGGGAAGGCGAGGCGGGCGCGAAGACTGCCGATCTTTGCCGCAGGCACGCAATCTCTGCGGCGACTTTCTACAACTGGAAAGCCAAGTTCGGCGGCATGGACGTGTCGGAAGCCAAACGGCTTCGAGCGCTGGAAGAAGAGAACGCAAAGCTTAAACGGCTGTTGGCGGATGCGATGCTTGATCAGGCGGCTCTGAAGGAGCTGCTTTCAAAAAAATGGTAGGGCCCGGCGTCAAGCGCGAAGCGATCGCGCACCTGAGCGCCGTGTTGGGGCTCTCGGAACGACGGGCCTGCAGGGTGATCGGCGCCGATCGGACAAGCATGCGTTATCGCACGCGGCGCCCGGACGACCGCGCGTTGCGCATGCGTCTTCGGACTTTGGCGCACGAACGCCGCCGCTTTGGCTACCGGCGCTTGTTCATTCTCTTGCGGCGCGAAGGCGAGGCGTCGGGCCGCAATCGCATCTACCGTCTCTATCGCGAGGAAGGTCTGAGCGTTCGCAAACGCAAGGCCCGGCGGCGGGCTGTGGGAACACGCGCGCCGATCCTCGTCACACAGCGTCCGAACGCGCGCTGGAGCCTCGACTTCGTCCACGATCAGTTCGCCAATGGCCGCCGGTTCCGCATTTTGAACATTGTCGATGACGTGACGCGCGAATGCCTGGCATCGGTGCCCGATACGTCTGTGTCGGGCGCACGCGTGGCCCGCGAACTGACGCGGCTCATCGCCCAGCATGGCAAGCCATCCATGATCGTCTCTGACAACGGCACCGAGTTCACGTCGAATGCGATCCTGTCGTGGTCTCAAGAGCATCGGATCGTATGGCACTACATCCAGCCCGGCAAGCCAATGCAGAACGCCTACATCGAGAGCTTCAACGGGCGCATGCGCGACGAGCTTCTGAACGAGACCTTGTTCTTCGGGCTCGATCACGCCCGCGAAGAACTGGCGGCATGGATCGCCGACTATAACACCGAGCGGCCCCATTCGGCTCTCGGCTACCTGACACCGGCGGCTTTCGCTGCCGGTCTTCGAACCGCAACAGACCACCTCTCTACGCCCTTGCAGGGCTCCGAGACCTGGCCTGTTGCGGCCATCACAGCAGACACGGTATCAACAACGGAGACTCTAAGTCAGACCGGATGAAAGTTCAGAGGCAGGTCACCGATAGCAATGCAATCAACGCGGCGGCGCGATCGTTGATTTGTGAGCGTTCGATTAAACCACATTCGGTCGTCAGAATCTCA
>Ga0116152_10003784_pt1 | contig 12064 bp, 10 predicted proteins | sample AD_UKC119_MetaG_FD_89894 | JGI IMG/M metagenome (GOLD analysis project Ga0116152, IMG submission 89894) | Active sludge microbial communities of municipal wastewater-treating anaerobic digesters from Hong Kong - AD_UKC119_MetaG | ecosystem: Engineered > Bioreactor > Anaerobic > Digestate...
CGCAGTCGGGGGCCGTGGCCAGGGGGCTGGCGGACGCGGCGGGGCGGTCGGGGAGCGGGGTCTTGGGGTATTTGGGGGAGGGGGCGGCCTGGGCGGTCCCGAGCCACGCCGCCGCCGCCAGCAGGACCAACACTAAGGTAGGGGTATTCATCACGCTTCCGACTCCCGTGCGAGGATGGGACGGGCCCAGTCTGCTAGCTCACACGGCGTGGTGATCCAGAGCCCGTCGTATCCGCAGATGAACTCCAGAAGCTGCTCGTAGATCCCGATTCTTTTGGAATCCGTGAGGTAGTCCGGGTGGATGATGATGTTGATCAGCCCGCCGGCGTCAGCGATGCCGTTGATCTGCCGACGCCAGACGGCCATGGCATCGATGTCGAGCTCCTCAAATAGCGTGAAGTCCTGCCAGCAGGTGACCGGGAGCTCGACGCAATGCCTGTTCAGCATGAAAGGCCGGTAGGTCTCCACGCCACCGCTCATGGGCTGGAAGGGGTCCCAGGCCGGTACTGAGGAGTCCCATCCGAAGGGAAGGGAGGCGAGTAGATCCAGGTCATGAAGAAGGGCCGGACTCCTAAAGCCGTCGGCGTTCCATTCCTTGGCAATCTGGACCACGCGGGTGAGCCTGCGGTGGAACTCCTCGGGGGAGCTGAACAGTTTCCCGTCGTGCTTAACGCCGTGAACGCCGACCTCATGGCCGAGGGACTGCAGCTGTGCGATGAGGCCGGTGTCGACAGGATACCGATCGGTGACGAAGTTCCAGCAGGAGCGGATGCCAAGGCGCTCTTCGATCTCGACCAGCGCTGGGATCCTCTCCTGCCCCCCCGCGAGTTCGACGTCGTGGGTCACGAGTACCGCAGCGCGTGCTCCGTCGGGCCAGGGGAACGCGGCGTCGTGCAGCCCATCGTCCCACAGGACGGCGCCCTCGAGCCGATCCAGGATCCGGCGGGCGCGGATCCGTCTCAAGAGGATCTGGAGCCGCCGGGGGATGAGCGGCTTCACGGCATAGAACAAACGCAGCATCCGCAAACGCTTTCGCAGGGGGTTCGTGGTAATCGGAGTATGGCCGGACGCCGGAAAGGCTAACCCATGCGATCGAAGTCGGGCGAGTCATAAATCGTTTCGCCATCAGAGAATTATGGTAGCATCATAGGATTGGTCATCAGCGGAAAGGGTGCTCAAGTTGGAGCTTCGCGATCGGATCAAGGATGCCGCCACGAAGTCGGAGGCCTACGTAAGGTCCCAGGACTACAGGGGTTACGACCCATATGACGCCTTGACGTCGCCCCTGTTTCGTTGGCCGCTCCTCCGTTCCTGGAAGTTGGCACGCTGGGGTACGCAGCAAGTGGTCAAGCGCTTGCCCTTCCAAGTGCGCCCGTTGCTGGGGATCCGCAAGCGAACCAATCCCGTGACCCTCGGACTGGCTCTGCAGGCCATGACCTACCTGGACGCGGCCGATGGCGCCACCGGTCGGCGCCCGGAGGCGGTGGCGTTGGTCAAGCGCCTATCCGACATGCGTAGCCAGGGGTGGTCGGGGAGCTGCTGGGGATACGATTTTGACTGGGAAGCCCGCTACGCGCGGATCCCCGCCTGGCACCCCACCGTGGTCGCGACGGGTTTCGTGACCAACTCCCTTTTCGAGGCCTGCAGCTATTATAGAATAGACGAAGCTGGGGCCCTCGTGCGAGATGCGGCAGCTTTCGTACTCGAGGATCTGAACAGGACGCGCACGTCCCCCGGCTTCTGCTGGTCCTACTCGCCCACGGACAGCCAGGAGGTTCTCAACGCCACCATGAAGGGAGCCAGGCTTCTGGCCCAGGCCGTGGCGCTCGGCGGCGAACATGCCTGGCTCGACCAAGCGGCGGAGACTATCGATTTCGTGTCCTCCCGGCAGCGCGAAGACGGCGCCTGGCCCTATTCCGTGAGCGATCCCCGCTCGTGGGTCGACCATTTCCACACCTGCTACATCTTGGACTGTCTCGATGAGTTCATGACCCTGACAGGGCGACGCGTCTGGCAGCAGACCTTTGATCGCGGTGTTGCCTACTATCTCGAGCATTTCTTCGCGCCTACCGGGGCACCCAAGTACTATGACCGTTCGCTCTACCCCATCGATGCGACGTGCTGCGGGCAGGCCCTGCTGAGTCTGGTTCGCTTCGGCAGGCCTGATATGGCCGCCTCCACCGCCGCTTGGATCCTGGATCACATGGCGAAGCCGAATGGGAGCTTCAAATTCCAGATCAACAGCCGATATGAGAATCGGCTAGAGTACATGAGGTGGTCGACCTGCTGGATCTTCGCCGGCTTGAGCCGCCTGGCCCTCGAATTGAATAAGGAATCGCCCGCATGAAAGCATGGCTGGATGTTGACAATCCGCCCCAGGCGCAATACCTCTGTCCGTTCCATGAATTCATGCGCCGCTCCGGACGTGACGAGCCGGTCTTCACGGTGCGCGATTACGGGAGCGCCGTGGATCTGGTGCGGGCGCGCGGGATTGAGCCCAAGGTCTTCGGGCGTCCTGCAGGCTCCGCCAAGCTGGCCAAGGCATTGAATACGTCGGTGCGGGCCATGGCCCTCGTCGGCCATGTGGGCCGGATGCGATCGCGACCGTCCTATCTGATCTCGAGCTCCCGCTCGTCGGCCCTGGCCGCCCGGATACTGGGATTGCCCTCGTTCGTCTTCTGCGACTACGAGCACGCGGAACTCGGGAGCTACGCCAAGCTTGGCTCCTACATCATCCATCCCGACGTGATCCCCGCAGCCCATTTTCAGGGGCTCGGCTTCCGGGAGGACCGACTCATCGGTTTTCAGGGAATCAAGGAAGACATCTCCTTCGCATACGCCGACCTGGAGGGCGCGGAGCCCCTGGACCTGCCGGTGCGTTCCGATCTGGTCAGGGTGCTCCTGCGGCCGCCTGCGACCATGAGCCACTACTACAGGGGCCAGTCCGGAACGCTTTACGACCGGATCCTGGCTGAACTCGCCGAGAGGGACGACCTTCAGGTGATTCTCTCCCCCCGGTATCCGGCCCAGGCCGATGCGGCGTTGGGCCTTAGCTGGCGGGTTCCGCTCCACGTCCTGGATAATCGGGCGGACTTTGTCTCACTGCTCAAGAGCGTCGATGCCGTGATCTCTTCGGGCGGAACAATGCTGAGGGAAGCCGTCTATCTGGGCGTGCACGCCTGCAGCATCTTCATGGGGCCTCGGGGAGCTGTGGACGTAGACCTCGCTGCAAGGGGCCTGCTCACATTCGCCCAGGATTTCGACACGTTCCGAGCTTGCTCCTTCAAGAAGCGGAGTCCGGCCTCCGCTCTGAGCCCACGACCGGGGATCCTGGAGTCGATCATCGATGGCATCGAAGCTCGCATCAGCAGCTGATCGCATGGCCCTGACCCTCGGGTCGTGCCTGGGGATCGGCCTGTCGCCGCGAGGCCCCGCCACGCTCGGCGCGGCCGCGGGCGGCATCGTCTATGCCGCGATTTCGCCCGGCCTCCTCTGGGGTGTCGGCATGATCGTAGCGTCGACGCTGGTTGGGGCATGGGCGTCTCAGCGAGTCATCGACCTCACTGGGGACCGGGATCCGCAGCTTGTGGTCATCGACGAGGTGGCGGGCGTCTGGGTGGTGATGGCCGTCGTGCCTGCCGGCTGGGCGTGGGTGCTGCCTGCGGTCATCACCTTCCGCGTCTTCGATAAATTCAAGTTTGGACTCGCAAAGCGCTTCGATGAACGGCACGATGGCCTGGGCGTCATGCTGGACGACGTGGTCGCGGGCGGGTACGCGGCGATCCTGATCAAACTTGGGATGGTGATTCATAGTGCGGTCTTTTGCTGAGCCGGTGCTCGTCCTTGATGCGCACCTGCGGCACTCTTTGGCTGTGGTCCGCAGCCTGTCGCGTGCGGGCGTCGGGATCGTCGCCCTGTCCCATACCACGAATCACCCGGTGCGCTGGTCCGGCTCACGCGCCAAGTGCGTCGCGTTGGACCTGCAGGCCCCGGACGCCCTCCCGCGGATCGTCGAGATTCTCCACAGCGAGGGCATCGGCGCCGTCATCCCCAGCGCCCTGCTCGGGAACGAGTTCCTCTGCCGTCACCGTGAGACCCTGGAGCCCATTGTGAAGGCTCCCTACAACGATCTCGAACAGTTCGAGATCCTCTCGCAGAAGGACCGCACCATCGCCCTCGCGCAGGAACTCGGCGTGCCGTGTCCGCGCAGCTTCTCCTATCACGGCCCGGACTCGTTGCCGGAGATCCTCGCGTCCCTCGAGTTCCCGGTCGTCTTCAAGTCGACCGTGGACCAGGGGACGGTCCGCTACGCGCACAACGCCGACGAGCTGAAGCGGATCGGGGAGGAGTTTGTAGCGGACAACGCATCCCTCATGGCCCAGGGGCTCTACCCGGTGGTCCAGGAGTACATCGAGGGGGACGGGCACGGATTCTACGGGCTCGGCGTGGACGGCGACGTTCGCTGCTATTTCATGCACAAGCGGATGCACGAGGTCCCTCCCAGCGGCGGTCCCAGCGCGATGGCCATGAGCTGGTACGACGACGACCTCATGGAGCTCGGCCTGCGCTTCTTCAAGGCGACGCGGTGGAACGGTCCAGCTATGGTGGAATTCAAGAAGTCCCGCCGCGACGGCCGCTATTACCTGATCGAGGTCAATCCCAAGTTCTGGGGTTCCTTGGCCCTCGGCGTCGCGGCCGGGGTCGACTTCCCGCGACACCTGCTCGAGATCCTCAGCGGCGCCGACGTCAGCACCAGGCCCGGGGACTATCGTCGCGACTTCGTTTACCGCTGGCTGACGATGGACCTCGCTCACTCCGTGCAGGCCCGGGCCATCCCACGCTTTCTCGGCGACTTCTTCCGCCCGAGCGTCCACGATGATTTCGAATGGCGAGACCCCCTGCCCTCCCTCGTCCTGTTCCTGCAGGGAGTACGGCGGTTCTTCTAACGATTGCTCCACGGCGCCTGAAGCAGGGGGCACCGCCGGAATTCTACCCTGGAAGGACGGTTCATGAGCCGGACTGTCGTCATGGCCGAGACCTCGGATCTGTATCACGACTACCGTGTCCAGAAGGAGGCCGCGTCGCTGGCCGCCGCCGGATACGACGTCCGGGTCTACGGCTTCCGGTCGACGTTGCACTGCCCGGGGGACTCCGCATTCGCCTTCGGCCTACGAACGTTTCCTGTGGTGCCCCGGAAGTACCGGCGGCTGCGGGATCTGAGCATCATGTTCTACGTGGCCGTGATCAACGTCATCCTGCTGCTTGAGCGGAGAGACTTCTATCACGCCCACAACACGATGTTCCTCGTCGGGATGCATCTCGCGTCGCGGCTGCACCGCGGTTTCTTCGTCTACGACGCCCATGAAGTGCAGTGGGAGCAGGGGCGCGTCCAGGAGACCCTCGAGCGGACCTACGTCCACAGGGCGCACGGCCTGATCAACGTATCGTCCGGCCGCGTCAGGGCCTGTTCCGAACGATACGGCGTGCCGGAAGACCGTTTCACGATCATCTCCAACTACCCGATCGTGGAGGAAGGCGGTCAACCGCATGCGAGTGCACGCGATGCGACGGACGCCATCTCACTGATCTTCAGCGGTGGCTTCAATCTGGACAACAACCGGCTCGACGTGCTGGTCGAAGCCATGGCCCGGGTTCCGGGGGTCGAATTGAACCTCATGGCCTTTGGGTACCGCGATGCCCGCGAGAAACTGGAGGCGATCATCGCGCGTGAGGGAATCGAGGAGCGGGTCCGGTTCCTTCCACTCGTGGCTCCCGACCAGGTCATGGCCTCGATCGCGAAGTTCGACGTGGCGGTGAATCTGCTCACGAACCCCAAGAATCACATTTCCATCCGGTACTGCAGCACCAACAAGATGTATGAGTACCTGGCGGCTGGAATGCCCATTCTCTGTAGCGATCTGGATGCTTTTCTCGAGGAGTTCGTCGAGCCCGGGGCCGCATTCGCCGTGGACGCAGATGACGTCGACGACGTCGCCAGGGGCCTGCGTCGCATCGTCGAAGAGCGGGACCGACTGCCCGCCATGAGCGACAAGGCTGCCTGGCTCGCGCAGAACCGCTTCAGCTGGTCGACTCAGGAGCGCAGGTTGCTGGATCTCTACGCGTCCCTCGCCAGGTCGGAAGCGTAGATCTCGGCCTGCTTGCTGACGTGGGCGGAGAGAGAGAAGTCATTCACGATCCGCTCCCGGCCGCGGGTGCCGAGGCTGCGCCTGGTTTCGGGGGCGTTGAGGAGCGTGGCCATGCGCTGACGGCAGGCCGAGGTCACGCCCTCCGGAACGTAGCCGGTTTCCGGCAGCGTCTGATAGAGGCAGTCTCGTTGCATGGAGTCATCCATGAGCTCGCGAATTTGGGATAGGCCGGGAGCGACGATGGCCGTGCCGCAGGCCATAGCCTCCATGACGTTCAAGGGCAGCCCTTCTGAACGCGAGGTGGAGACGAAGAGGTCGGCGCTTGCGAGCATTTCGGGAATGTCCTTGCGCAGCCCGAGATGCCGCACCTCGGCCGTCGCGGCCGCGGCCACGTTCCGGATCTCCTCCTCACGGGGGCCTGCGCCGCAGATGAACGAAACGATGCGTCTTCCCGGGGCCGACAGGCCCGTGACGGCGCGGATGAAAGCCTCGGGAGCCTTCTGATCGGCCATCCTGCCAACGAACAGGAGCATGAGGTCGTCGTCCTTGAGGCCCAGCGACCTGCGTTTGGCCTCCCGGGCCTCGGAAGTCAGGGGCCTGAAGCGCTGGGTGTCGATTCCGTTCACAAGGGTCTGCACCTTGTTGGCGGGAATGCCTTCCGTCTCCAGACAGTAGCGACGGACCGTTTCGGAAACGGCGAAGATGCGCCGGACCTTACTCGACGCGGAGCGGTAGCGCTGAATCTGGTGGGCGGACATGTCGTCGTAGACGAGGTGGCGCGTCCAGTAGATCGCAGGCACGCGGGCCCAGGCGGCGGTGCGGGCAGCCCAGAGATCCGCGAAGCGGCTGTGGCCGTGCACGACGTCGCAGGCGTGCTTCTTAAAGAAGCGGGTGAGTTTCCAGAGGGAGCGTGGATCGGCGTAGCTCGTCAACCCCATGGAGGTCACCGGGACGCCGGACTCCTCGCAGCGGCGTCGCATCTCTGACATGGGCCCTGCGGCCGGTTCCGCCGTTGCGAGGATCCGGGTCTGGAAACGCTCGGGGTCCAGGCTGCGTGCGACGTCCAGGGCGACGGTTTCGGCCCCTCCGACGACGAGCCTATTGATGACCAAGCAAACGCGGACGGGACGGTGCATGGAGTGGACCAGCCTATTCTTGCAGCTCTGTGGAACGTAGCCCACTATGGTCGGAGCCAAGCGGGCGGATCACTTGGAGACAGGCGATGAGGATACTCTACGTCACCACTAACTTCCACAGCTTGACGCTGACTTTCGTCACCCGGGAAGTCAGCGGTCTACGAGCCCTGGGCGATGACGTCCGGTTGCTGTCGCTGCGCCGACGAGCCCCCTATGAATCCGCAGCCCCCGCCTGCGATCTCGAGGGTTGCCTCTATCTCTATCCGGTGTCAGGAGGCCGGCTCGCTGCGGCCTCCCTGCGGCTGCTTCTGACCCGCCCGCGGAGGTTCCTGCGGGCGGCGACCCTGGCCTTCCGCTCGGGGCTGGATCCGCTGCGGACGAAGTTCAAACTCCTCTATCAGGTGCTTGCGGCGACCACGATCGTGAATGACGTCGAACGTGCCGGCATCACCCGTATCCACGCTCACCTCGCCAGCCCGCCGGGCAACGTCGCCATGTTCCTGAGCGCCCTGTGCGGCATCCCTTTCTCCTTCACCGGCCATGCGGCGGATCTCTACCGTGAGCCGGAATGCATGGACACGAAGCTCGCGGCAGCAAAGGGGCTGGTCTGCATCTCCGAATACAACCGGCGGCACTACTGCGAGTTGAAGCCCGGCCTGCGGGACATGGCCGTGATCCACTGCGGCGTCGATCCCGACGAATTCAAATTCCGCCGACGTCGGCGGGATGATGGCCCGTTGCGGATCCTCGCGGTCGGTCGTGCTGCGGAGAAGAAAGGGTATCGTCACCTGCTGGACGCCCTTGCGCTGCTGGACTCGCGCGGTTTCGCCTGGACGTGCCGGATCGTGGGCGATGGGCCCCTGCTGGACGACCTGAAGCGTCAACGCGAAGAACTCGGTCTCGCTTCCCTGGAGCTGATGGGAGCGCAGCAGCAGGACGTGATCAAGGAGCTGCTCGTCGCCGCGGACGTCTTTGTGCTGCCCTGCGTCGTCGCCGCGGACGGTGACATCGACGGCATCCCGGTCTCGCTCATGGAGGCCATGGCGATGGGCTGCCCCGTCGTCTCGACCCGGATCTCCGGCATCCCGGAACTGATCGAGGACGGCCGCACGGGTCTCCTGGCCGATCCGGGCGATCCCGAGGGTCTTGCTGCGGCCTTCGAGAGATTGGCGGACGACCCCGACCTCACGTCGGAACTCTCGATCGCCGGCAGGGACAAGGTGGAGCGGGACTTCAACCTGAAGCGGGAGGTGCGGAAGCTCCACGATTTCTTCCGCGCGCTCGATGCCGGTTGAGCCCGGCACGGCTTTTACTTGACGGACCCCGGCAGGATACGATGTCTTCACGCAGGCCGCCCCAAGGGCCTGGACGCCTGAATTTGAACAAACGGACGAGGACGCCTCATGATCAAGTCTTTCAAGCAGGCCCTGACCCGGATCGGCGCGAGAACGTCGCCGCAACGGATCACGCAGCTCCGCGCGACGCTGAACTACATGATGATCGGCCGCTGGATGGAGGATCGCGGCTACCGCTTCGACTCCCGGGTCCCCCACCGCACGCAAGTGTGGGACAAGATGCTGGAGATCGCAGGCGGCGACCGGGTGCTCTACCTGGAGTTCGGGGTCTACACGGGAATAGCGACCCGCTACTGGTCGCAGGGGCTCACCAATCCGGACTCGGTGCTGCATGGCTTCGATAGCTTCACGGGACTGCCGGACGAGGCAGGTCCGTGGGAGGAGGGACAGTTCGATATCGGCGGCGCGATGCCCAAAATCGACGATCCGCGGGTCCGTTTCTTCAAGGGCTGGTTCGACGAGACGCTACCGACTTACGAGGCGCCCGCGCACGACCGCCTGATCCTGAACATGGACGCCGACCTCTACTCATCGACAGCCTGCGTCTTCAGCAACATTGGCCGGCTAGTGCGGCCCGGGACACTCATCTATTTCGATGAGATGAATCACGTGGACCACGAGCCCAAGGCATTCGATGAATTCGCCCGGGGATCCGGCCGCAGGTTCCGCCCCCTGGCGGCGGACCGTACGCTGGCCTTTGTAGCATTCGAGTGCATCGGCTAGGATGCCCTAGATCACCTCGACAGCGAGCACCTCGCCCGTCGCCAGGCTTTCCACGGCCCGGATCGTCGCCAACGTCGTGGCGAACTGCGAGCGGAGGTCGATCGGTTGCCGGCCCGCACGGATCCCCTCCAGGAACGCGTCGACTTCCTCCGGCTGTCCCTTGCCGGAAGCGGCGGAGCGCGATTTCTTGCCGCCCATATACAGCTCCACGCGGTTGAAGTTGTCCAGGATCGCGGTCCTGCCGGCGCCCGAAACCTCGAGCCGTTCCTTGGGCAGCGATTTGGCGCCGCACGAAACGTAGGTGATCTGTCCGATGGAGCCGTCTGCAAAGCGCAGGCTGATCTGGACATCGTCCTGAGGCAGGCTGGCGGGAGCCTTGCCGCCCACGTGCATCGCCCGGACCTCGACGGGATTGGCCCCACAGACGTACTGCATCAGGTCGATGAAATGGCACACTTCGCCAATGATCCTGCCTCCACCCACGTCAGGATCCTGGATCCAGTGGTCTCCCGGGATCCTGCCGGCGTTGATCCGGTAGTCCATGACGAGGGGCCCGGGGTTGGTGCCGAAATGTTTCCTCACGGTGCGGGCGCCGGGTGAAAAGCGGCGGTTGAAGCCGACTTGAAGGATAGGGGCCGCCGTGCTTGCATTCCGGTAGATGTCGGCAATGGCATGCAGCTCATCCTCCCTCAGGCAGAGGGGCTTCTCCACGAAGACGTGCCTGCCCGCCCGGAGAGCGGCAAGGGCCAGCGGTCCGTGCTGGTCGTGCCTCGTGGCGATCATCACGGCCTCGGTGGAGGGGTCCGTCAGCACATCCTCCGCCTCGCTCACGGCCTCGTTGAAGCCGTATCGGGTGCCGGCGTCCACGGCGCTCAGGCCTGTCCGGGTAGAGATGCGAGTCAGCCGGCAACGGGCGTGGCTTTTAAAAAACGGCAGGAGGAAGGCCTGGGCATAGGATCCTGCCCCAATGCAGCCGACACCGATGCTGTCGTTTCCGTGGGCGGTTGGAGCCGCTGCCAACGCCACGACCGTCTTGTCCTCTTGCACCTCGGGATAGTCGAGCACGATCCCGGAGTAGGTTTCTTCCCCGCCAGCGACGAGGGCATAAGCAGCCGGAGCCTCTTCGAACGCGTAACGGTGAGTGATCAGGGCTTCGGGGCGCAGCGAGCCGTCGGCCATCAGTTCAAGGGCGGCTTTCATGTTGCGTCCCTCGGTCCAGCGCACAAACCCGTACGGATAGTCCAGGCCACCCTCCTCATAGGATGGGTCATAGCGGCCCGGGCCATAGGAGCAGGACACGGAGAAGGCGATCTCCTTGCGGTAGTAGTCTTCGCGAGGCAGATCCATGCCGACCGCACCCACGACGACAACTCTCGCCCTCTGCCGTGAAACGCGGCCAGCGAGCTGGACCGGGTCGTTGCTCGCCGTTGCGGCGCAGATCAGAGTCAGGTCGACACCTCGCCCGTCGCTGTAGTCGAGGATCCGCTCCTCCACTGAATCCTTGCCAAGCGTGAACCCCTCGTCGATCGAGCCGGAGCGTCGTGCCAAATCCACGGCCTGCTCCGAGATGTCGATGCCCAGGACGCGGCACCCGTTTGCCTTCAGGAGCTGACTTGCAAGCTGGCCCACGATCCCGAGCCCGATGACTAGGGCGCGCTCGCCGAGTGTCGGGTACGCCAGGCGCAGACCCTGCATGGAGATCGCGGCCAAGGTAGAGAAGCTTGCCGCTGCGGGAGAGACGCCCTCGGGAATGACGTTGCAGAGATTCGCGGGCACTACGACTTCGTCGGCATGATTGGCGTAGCCGCCGCCGCCGCAGGCGACGAGGTCGCCGGGTTTGAAGCCTGCCACGCCGCGTCCCACTTCAGTCACCACGCCGGCTAAGCTATAGCCGAGGGGCTGGGCCCCATCGAGCTTAGAGCGGACTTTGTTGAGCGTATCGCGGATGCCAACGGTCCGGGCCATGTCAATGACCATCTTCACCTGGTCTGGTCGCGCTTTGGCCTTACCGATCAGGGACTTCTTGCCGGTGATGATCTTATTGCCCTCGGTGCCGGGGCTCACAGCGGAGTGCAATGTGCGAACACGCACGGAGCCAGGCTCCAACACTGGAGCTGGAGCTTCCAGAATCTGCACGCTACCGTCGTTGAATCGAAGGGCGAGAATTCTCATGACAAGTCACTCCGTTTGGATTCTTGCTGGCTTATTCAGCCGCGGGCAGTGTCCAGAAGCTAGCCAGTTGTGCTGCGGGCTTACGACTTAACAGAATCATCAACTTCATGGGTCAAGTGCTGGGACCACCGATGAAACCTCTGTTGCTGTCGTGTTGTATCGGCGCACCTTTGGCGTTGATGCATCGATTGGCCCAAAGTCCTGGTCACGCCCCCAAAAAACTGAAACCCTGTCAATTGAGTCGGGTCGTGAATACGGCAACAGGTCTCGCCCGGATAGCGCTGTCGGGTTTCATAACAGGCTGATCCTAAAAGAGTTGTAGGCGGCGATGGCAGCAATTCCGACCATGAAATCGCCGCGCTTGTCACCCTTGCGGGCCAGCGCGGCTCTGCGGACCGTCTGTTGACGATGTCTTCGACCAAGGATATACTAGTTTGAGCTTCAAATCACACCCCGATTTTCCACGAACCGAGGAGCCCGGCTCGGACTTTGCTAAAGGACCATCGGACGTCGGACGATACAGACGTCTAGA
>Ga0116152_10003787_pt1 | contig 12061 bp, 16 predicted proteins | sample AD_UKC119_MetaG_FD_89894 | JGI IMG/M metagenome (GOLD analysis project Ga0116152, IMG submission 89894) | Active sludge microbial communities of municipal wastewater-treating anaerobic digesters from Hong Kong - AD_UKC119_MetaG | ecosystem: Engineered > Bioreactor > Anaerobic > Digestate...
ATGAAGCAGAAGTTAAAATAATCGTAGACAAGATAAATGGACTAACTTATCAAGAATTAGCTGAAAAATGGAATTACAGCGAAAGACAATTAAAAAGAATTTGCAATAAATATTGATTTTTTACTGATATGGCACTCCGACGGCACCCTTAGTGTGTTAATATAGTAATATGAGATAATACCAAAACACCTATGGTGTTTTTTTAGTTGGGAGCAGATAACAAGGGAAATGGCATACTGCAAATATTAAACATTTGGTGGGTTAGCGAGGCAGTAAAAATATTAAGGAGTTGAATTTATGACAATATTTCAAATAATGTTTTCAATAATAGCAACGACTTTAATGGGGTTAATGGCTTTTATTATATTCATCTTAGTGGAACATAAAGAAGAGATATGGGAAGAAATTTATAAAAAGTTGAAATGAAGAAGAATGAAACGGGATTTATATGCAGTTATGATTTCTTTATGAGAAATCAATGTGATAGATGTCCGATTGCACGACTTTGCGAGGAGTTTGAAAAAAATGAAAGAAATAAGCTACCCGATACCCAAAAAACTCAGTTACCCGATAACAACAGCAGAAAAGAAAAAGAAAAGCAAATATGGAAATAAAAAAGTAATAATTGACAGAATAAAGTTTGATAGCCAAAAAGAGGGAAATAGATACATTGAATTAAAACAAAAAGAACGATTAGGATTAATATCAGATTTAAGATTGCAAGTTAAATATGAGTTACAACCAAAATTTAAAATCAATGGTAAAACAATAAGAGCTATTAATTATGTAGCCGACTTTGTTTATAAAGAAAACGGCAATGAAGTAATAGAAGATGTAAAAGCAAGTGAAAGTTTTCAAACAGATATTTATAAACTTAAGAAGAAACTATTTATGCACAAGTATGGAATTGAAATAAAAGAGGTATGAAAATTGTTAGAAGATTTAATTAAAGAATTAGGTGCAGAAGTAAAACAAGGCACAAAAACTTGGCAAGATGTTGCAGATATTATTAATGATAGATTAAATTTAAACCTATCAAGTGAAGCAGTAAGAAAAAGATATAAGAGGTTAGCTAATATTACTACTAATACAGTTAACAATGGAAATGAATATGAAACTCGTTACGGTGATGGAACTGTAGAAGCACAAAAGATAGTTAATTTAAGTCCAAAAGAAAAAGCAAGTCCGGATAGAGTATTAGAAATATTAGGATATGATCCATACGAGTGGGAATTTGTAATGATGAGCTTTAGTAACTGGCAACAACATACTAAGGAGCAAAATACCAAAGAATTATATGCAGTTAAGTTTAAAATTAAACCTAAAACTAAAGAATTAAATCCAAATGAAATGTTAGATATTATTGATAATGTTTTTAATAAAAAGATAAAACCTATTAATCTACCTAAAAAGGTAAAAGACACAGAATTAGATAAAGATAGTGTTACGGTATTAGGAGCAGTTGAATTACACCTAGGAAAAGAAGCAAGAGAGTTTGATGTAGGCGAAAATTACAATGTAGATATAGCAATAGAAAGATATGAAACAATTGTAAATGTTTTGTGTGAAGAACAAGAGTATAGGAAATCAAATAAGTTAGTTTACGGAATTGGAAACGATTTTATAAATATTGATACACCTGATAATACAACAACTAAAGGAACATTTCAATGTGGTGGAATAAGTAGTTATGAACTATTTGATATAGGATTGAGATTACAACTGCAATCTCTTTTAACATTAAGAGAAAAATATAACGAGATAGAAGTATTTTTAGTTAAAGGTAATCATGCAAACCAATTAGAATATGCACTTTTTAGAGCATTACAACAACGATTTATAAATGATGATGTTATTAACTTCAAAGATGACTACAAAGAAGTACAAGCCATTAAAATGGGTAATACAAGTGTGTTTATGACTCATGGTGATAGTAACTACAAAAGAATAGTAGAAAGCATGAGTAAAGAATTTCACAAAATATATGGTGACACAGAACACAGATATATCTTATTAGGTCATTTACACCATAAACAAAAAATAGATGAATTAAACGGATTTACAGTTTTTAGGTTATCTAGTCCAAGTGGTATAGATAGATGGCACTACAAAGAAAGATATGTAAGTCAACCGGGACAAGAAATATTTACATTTAGCAAGGAAAATGGCTTAACCGATATCAAATACATATCTTTTCAAAAGGTATTAAAATAGGAGTGATATAAATGACCATTGATAATATGGAAGCATATAAAAAAAATAATATAAAATTGATAAAACAATACTTAAAAGAGTTATTAAAAATTGATTATGAAGCATTAGATATCGCTACATTAATAACGTTAGAGCATAGATTATTTTATGATATTTATGAGCCATATAACGAAATAATAAAAGGTGATAAAAAATGAAAATAATATTTACTACTGGAACATTTGATTTATATCATTATGGTCATTTAAACTTATTAAAAAGAGCAAAAGAACGAGGCGATTATTTAATAGTTGGTTTAAATAGTGATGAATTAATATCACATAAAAAACCTATTAATGATTATGAAAGAGGTAAATAGTATGGATTGGGAAAACAAAATAGTTTTAATTACTGGCAATGGTAGTTTTGCAAATGAAATGATAAAAACCCTATTAAAAACAAAGGTGAAAGAAATTCGCATATATAGTCGTAACGAGGAAAAACAAGTTGCAAGTGAACGAAAATATAATGACAATAGATTAGAATTTATACTTGGAGATGTAAGAGATTATAATAAACTATTAGACAAACTTAATGGAGTTGACTATTGCATACACACAGCAGCGTTAAAACATGTAAAAAAATGTGAAGAGAACCCAGAAGAATGTTTTGAGATAAATATAAATGGCACTAAAAATGTTATAAATGCTTGTATAGAAAACAATGTTAAAAGATTAGTGTGTTTATCAACAGACAAAGCGGCTAATGCTTGCACTACTTATGGAGTATCAAAATATGCAGGAGAAAGATTAGTCGTTGGTGCTAAAAACAATAACACAATCATAATGATGACGAGATATGGAAATGTAGCAGGTTCAAGTGGAAGCGTTATACCTTACTTTAAACAATTAGCAAGTGAGGGGAAACCATTAACACTTACAGATCCAAATATGACAAGATTTTATATACCAATAGAGAAGGCAGTAGCAAGTGTATTATATGCTTTAGAATATGGAAATCATAAAGATTTAATAATATATAAGAGCAAAAGTGCTACAGTACAACAAATTGCTGATTGCATAAGTGATAATCAAGTTATAGTTGGGATAGTTAAAAGTGAGAAAACAGATGAAGCATTATTAACTGAAAGAGAATTAAACCATTGTACCGAAACAGAAGACTATTACATATACAATGAAGATTACACAAATGATAAAGTATATGACAAACCACTAACAAGTGATAATGCAAAAAGATATACAAACGAAGAATTGAAAGAGTTGATAGATAGATGTTAGAGGTTTTAGTGATGTCTTGCGATAGTTATAATGATTGTTGGAAACCTTTTAATATTTTATATAATAAATATTTTAAAAACAATTATAAAACTTATATAGTAACTGAAACAAAAGATTGTACTTATTTTGACACAATAAAAAAACAAGGTGCTTGGACTAAAAGATTAAGGGAAGCGTTACAAGAATTAGATAGTGAATATGTACTATTAATGCTAGACGATTATTTTATACATAGCAAGGTAGATATAAACAAAATAGAACAATGTTTAAATGTAATTAAAGAAACAAACGCAATAGTATATAACTTTGAATTTAAGTATAGACAAGGTGTAGGATTAAACAACAGATATGATATACAACTAAACAATCAACATTACTTAAATAGCACTCAACCTAGTATATGGAATAGACAAAGACTAATAGAAAGATTAGATAAAGAACAAACAGCTCAAGAGTGGGAACTAACAAAGATAGATAGTGAGTACATACATTTAATAAACAATACTAATGAGAAGATAATAGATGTAGGTTATGACTTAACACGCAAACCGTGGGGAATAGTCAAAGGAAAATGGAGCAGGGAAACAAAAGAATTATTTGATAAGGAGGGAATACAAGTTGACTACGAAAAAAGAGGATTCTACAATTAAGTTATCAATAGTGATACCTTATCACAAAACTTTGGAGTTGACTAAAGTATTATTAGATAATATTAAAACACAACTAACAAAAGAAGTTGAAGTTATAGTAGTAGATGATGATGTTAATACTTTAGAGTTAGACAAATATAAGAGTGATAACATAAAAATAATACATCACGAAGTAAATAGTGGAAATGCTAGTAAACCTAGAAACACGGGTATAGACAACACAACAGGCAAATACCTACTATTTATTGATGGAGATGACAATGTTGCTAAAAACTATGTTAAAATGTGGTTAGACAAGATAAAAGAAGAAGAATTTGATTATGGACTTATGAGTTGGGAAACAAAAGATGGCACTTATAAATGTATAATTAAAGATATGCCACCAGCAGATAACACTTGTGTATGGAATTGTTGTTATAGTAGAAAAGCAATAGGTAATATAAGATTTAATGAATTAAAAAACATAAGAGAAGATACTGAATTTAATTTAAAGGTTAGAAAAGGTAAAAAGGTTAATATAGAAGATATACTCTACATATACAATAGAGATAGTCAAGACAGTTTAACAAAACAATATAGCAGGGGCGAGATTAAAGAAAATAAAGAAGAAGTAATTAAAACGCAGGTAGTAATATTTAGATCTTTTTTATCAATAATAGGCGGAATAGAAACAGCAGTATATAATGCTTGCAATTTACTTAAAGATTATTATGATATAATATTTATATATGATAATTGTGATAGTAAGCAATTACGAAGAATTCAAAGACAAGTTAAATGCATTAAATATACAGGGCAAAAGATAGAATGTGATGTTTTATTATTGTATGGATTCAATCCATCTTCAATATTTAATACAGTAAAAGCAAATAGAGTAATACAACAAATATGTTGTAATGTCAAAGATGTCAATTATAGGTATGCTCATAACAACGCAATAACAGAATTCTTTGCTGATAGTGAAGCAAGTGCAAAAGAATTTATGAAACAAAATCCACAATTTAAATGTGGCACACTACATAACTTGTTTAATATAGGAACTCCAAAAAGATGTTTAAGAATAATGACCGCAAGCAGATTGTCTTGGGAAAAAGGTTATGACAAAATGAAAGCAATGGCTAAGAGGCTAAATGAAAAAGGATATCCATTTATTTGGACGGTATTTACTAATGATAAACCTGATGAAGATATAGATGGCTTTATATTTATGAAGCCAAGACTTAATGTAATAGACTACATGAAAGGCAATGATTTTGGCTTTCAAGGTAGCAAAACGGAGAGCTGGGGAAACACGGTAACAGAATTTTTAGAATGTGGAGTACCAGTAATAGCAAGTGAATGGGCTTCAGTAAGAGAACAAATAGACGAAGGAATCAATGGGTATATTTTAAAACAAGATATGAGTAATTTAGATGATGTAATAGACAAAATGTATAAGAATGATTTAAAAGGATTTAAGTATGAACCTAAATACTCAATAAAAGAGTGGACAAACTTAATAGGTGATTTAGGTGGAAAGAAAGATAATTATGTACATAATGAATATCCAAGATTAGCAACAGTCATTATACCATCTACATATATGCAAGAAGGAAATAGATATTATAAAAAAGGTGATATGATAGAAATACCCACAGAAGAAAGATATGATTATTTAAAAAATTTAGGTTATATAAAGGAGATTTAAAGATGAAAAAGATAAAAGCATTACAAAATTATACTGATACAGTATTAAACAAAGAAGTAATTAAAGGTGATGAGTACATCGTAGATAACGAGAGAGCAGAAGTTATTATAAATTATAGAGATATAAAGGTAAAAACACCTTTAGCAGAAATAATCGAAGATGTAAAAGAAGAAGTAAAAGAAATCATAGAAGAAGTAAAAGACAATAACAAAGAAGTCAAACCCAAAACAACTATTAAAAAGAAAGTAACAAAGAAAAAATAGATATAAAGAGAACAGAGGTGATTATATGCTAACAGCTAAACAAGAAAAGTTCGTACAAAACTTAATAAAAGGAATGAGTCAAAGGGAAGCATATAAAAACAGTTATAATGCTTCTAATATGAAAGATGAAACAATAGATAGTAAGGCATCTATATTGTTTAAAGATGAAAAGGTTAGGGCAAGGTATGAAGAGTTGACCGAGAGAACGGCTAAAAAGACTATAATAAGTGTACAAGAACGAATGGAATTACTAACTAAAATAGCAAAAGGCGAAGAATATGAAACCTATTCCGGAAATGATGGAGAGTTATATACAACTCCAACTAAGGTTGATACAAGAATGAAAGCAATAGATACTTTAAACAAAATGGATGGAGTATATATTCAAAAAATAGAGAGTAATTCAAATGTTAAAATAGACAATCCATATAAGAACTTAACAGAGGAAGAATTAAAGAAGTTAGCAGGTGATAAATAATGGATAAAGACAGTCTTTTAATTGGCTTTACTCTTTTTAGTGTAATGTTACTCCATGTAATTATATTTATTATTATATTATCTTTTGTTCCGGCTGAAGTAAAAAATCAAAAATGCATTAGAACAGAATTAAGATATGGCAACATACAATGCATAACGGAAGATAATAGATGATACCTGATTATGTAAGACAACAAGCAAAGATAGAACTTGCTAGGCGTAGTATATGGGAATATAGTAAATTAAGATATCCTGCTTTTTTTAAAGAAGATAGAGAATATCTAAAAACAATATGTAAGGAAATACAAGAGTTTACAGAACAAGAAGAATACAAGTTCTTATTATTGAATGTACCTCCTAGACACGGAAAGAGTTTTACTGTTAAAAATACAGTTGAGTGGCTATTCGGACACGACAACAAGTTAAAGATAATAACAGGTAGTTATAACGAGATATTAAGTGGTATATTTGCAACACAAGTAAGAAATACAATACAAGAAGAGAAAACAGATAATAAGATAATATATTCTGATATATTTCCTAACACTAAAATAAAATACGGTGAAGCAAGTGCTAAGTTATGGGCATTAGAAGGTCAAGAAGAGAAGAGTTATCTAGCAACAAGTCCAACAGGTACAAGTACAGGATTAGGTGGAAAATATGTAATTATCGATGATTTAATAAAAAACGATATGGAAGCATACAATGAATTAGTGCTTGATAAACATTGGAGCTGGCTAACTAACACGATACTCTCAAGACTAGAAGGTAACGATTGGAAAGTAATAGTTGTAATGACTAGATGGAGTGAAAACGATTTAGCAGGTAGATTATTACAAAGTGAATATAAAGACTTAGTTAAACAGATAACATTCCCAGTAATACAAGAAGATGGAAGTATGTTATGTGATGAGATAATGAATAGGGAAACATACGAACTTAAAATAAAAGAAATGAATCCAGATATAGCAGAAGCAAACTACAATCAAAAACTAATTGATATGAAGAATAGGCTATATAACGAGTTTAAAGTATATAGCGAGTTGCCTAAGTATAACAAGAAATGTAATTACACAGATACAGCAGATACAGGAGAAGATTATTATTGTAGTATAAATTATGTAGAATATGAAAAAGAAGTATATATAACTGATATTCTATTCACACAAGAAAGCATGGATATAACAGAAGAAAGAACAGCAGATTTATTATATATAAACGATGTTAACGAGGCAATATTTGAAAGTAATAATGGTGGTCGTTTCTTTAGTAAAAAAGTAAGCGACAAGATAAGAGAGAAATACAACTCAAACAAGTGTGTAATAAAGGCTAAGACACAGCGAAACAACAAAGAGAGTAGAATACTTGCTAATTCAAGTTGGGTTAACGAGCATATCTATATGCCTTTGAATTGGCAACATAAATATCCAGACTTTTATAAGCATATAAAGAACTTCATGAGAAAAGGAAAGAACTTACACGATGATGGAGCAGATGTATTAACAGCAATAGCAGAACAAATAAATAACAAACCAAAAATAATGGTTAGTAATTCAAGGATAATGTAGGAGGTAGCTATGAGAAATAGATTTAAAATAAAACAAGAGGATTATTTAACTGAAATATTTGTAGGAAAAAAACAAATACCAAGAGTCAGAAGTTTTCAATTATCTCAAAGAGTTGGAGAAATACCAGTGTTAACTTTAGAAATAGTGCCTGATATAAAACAAATAGAACTAGATGGAGAAATAGTATATAAATATTATGATTTAGATGGTAATGAGTTAGTGCCAAAAGAAATAATGTAGAAAGGAAAATATAATGATACAAGTAAATAAAGACTTTTTTCAAAAAGAGAACTATATCAAGACAGTAATAGAAAAAGCAAAAAAAGAAATGGCTAAAAAACAAGCAAGATATAATCGTTATACAAGAAGTTCTAAAAAGAAAGATATAGATGTAGCAATAGAATATTATGCTACAACAATAGCGACTGGTTATTTTGGAGGCGTTGCTCCCGAAATGACAATCAAGCAAGAAACAAACAAAAAGAAAATAGGAATACTAAAGAAACTATTTAATAAAGTAGTAGGACAAAATGCAGATAAAGAGGAATTTCAAATACTTATTGACTATATAAGAGAATATAATGATGATCCTACTGTATTTTATAATTTAGTTAAAGATTATTTTATAACAGGTAGTTGTTATGCTCTACAATACGAGAATAATGATAACAAAATGATATATGCTGATGTAAAATCAACTAATACAGTAGCATTATATGACTATTCTACACCAGTTCAAAAAGTAGGGATAATGAGAATATGGACTGAACAAGATGAAACTGGAAAAGATGTTGAAATGATTAACATAATAACCGATACAGAAAAGTTATATTATAAGAATGATATTAGACAACCTGAAGAATATAAATTAATGGAAGATATGACAGAAGAAGTTGATTGGTTATTAGTACCAGCATTTGCAATAGAGAATCCCGATGGACTATGTATATTTAGCGTAGTAGAAAGTTTAATAGATGCACTAGAAACAATAATAAGCAACAATAAAGAAACATTCGAGCAAAATGCAGATGCTAAATTAATTGCAATAGGTTATAGTCCTGAAAATGAAATGTTTATTGAAGATGAAGAAGGCAATACAATTATTAATCCATTAAGAATCAAAGAAGATAATGCAGTTTTACAGGCTAAAATGCTATATGTAAGTGGCGATAAAGATAATAAAGGCGACTTTAAATGGTTGTTGAAAGAATTAAATGATACAGCAAGCGAAAATCATAAGAAAACTCTAATAGAGTTTATTTTTATGATATTATGTGTACCTAACTTAACAGATGTAGGGTTTACTAACGCAGATAATAGCAGTGCTTTAGAAAAGAAATTCTTTTCATTAGAACAATTAGTTATTCAAGTTGAAAAAATGTTTAAAAAGGAATACCTAGCATTGTTTGAAAACTTTGTAGATAGAATTAACACTTCATACTCTACTAACTTTGATTTTAGTGAGATAAACATAACATTCAAAAGAAACTTACCTACAAATAAACAAGAAATTGTTAACATGTGGAAATCATTGAGAGGTATTGTATCAGATGAAACAGTTATAGAAAACTTACCTTTTGATATAGATACAGAAACAGAACTTACAAAGATAAAAGAACAAAACGATGAAAATATAATGAAATTTCAAACACAAAACAAAGTAGGTGATGAGAATGTGGGAAGAGATACAAAAGAAACAGATAAACTACCTAAAGGACTACAAGAAAAAGCAAAGGCTAACGATTGATGAGATACAAGATATAGTAGATAGCAATAAATTAAGTATTGATGAACTCTATGATATAGCCGATACTAATAAGATAAATAAATTCAAACGAAAAATAACAAGTACATTTGATGAAATAAAGAATGTTGATAAGCCTATTGATAATAAGTATATAGAGTTTTTAGCTAAATCTTACTTAAATAAAAGTAGAATAACTAACAAAGATATATTACTATTCTTAATAATGCTTGAATACCTTAAATTAGCACTCAAATTGAACGATTATGAGTTGTTTGATGAAATAGTATCAATAGCATACAAACACGCTGAAAACGAGTGTAAAACGGTGTCAGGAAAGGTTAAGGAAATAAGACCAATAAATGTACTTAATCTATGGCTTATGACACTTCCGAATCATTTAGGGAGTATCTGGAGTGATTATATACAAAACGAGATAAATTATAATGCTAATCAATTATTTAAACAAGTTATGATAGATATATCACAAAATAACGATATTGACTTGAATAGCGACATTTATAAAAAGATATTCGATAAACAACAAAGGACACATTTTAATATTGATGGCGATAAATATAGTGGTGGAGTTGATGCTCAATCAGTTTTTATTGCTAATCAAACAATATTAGAAGTAGGCAAAGACTATGGTATGGAAAAAGTAATGTTTATATCTGATTTATGTGGAAATGTAACAAAGATGTGTAAGAATATGCACAAGATGGTATTTAATCTAAAAGGACAGAACTTGTTTGATAGGTGGTATGGAGATAGTGCTAGTGATTTAAAAGAGGTAATAGTTGATATAGATGGTTTAGTATTAGGAATTAATCTTCCACCAATTACAGGACACTTTCATTGGTGTCATAGCACATTAACATACTTAATTGATGAAAGTATCGTAGATGAAACAAGCAAGAAACTACTTGAAATGAATAAAACAGCCAACGAGCAGTACGAAAGATACAAAAAGTATTATGGTGATGAATTGAATATCACACTAAAAGAGTTTATTGAAATAAGAAGAAACAATCCTAAAGAATGGGAAAGATTAAAGAAAGTATATTTTAATAAACGAAGGGAATATAAAGATAGTTATATATAAAACATTCGTAGAGAGGAGAAAAAAAATATGAATGCAACAGCAAAAAACATAATGCTAGATTATCTAGCAACACTAGCAGTAAAGGCAAGTTTACACATAGCAAATGGGGATGAAGTATCAGGGGGAACATATGCAAGACAAACAATAACTTGGGGTTCAGCATCAGGTGGTTCATTAAGTGATACTTCAATACCAGCATTTAACATACCAGCATCAACAACGGTATCAAGTGTAAAACTATGGAACTCAGCAGGAACAGTAGAATATGCTAGTTTTGATGTAACTGACGAAACATTTACTAATGCAGGAACATACACAATCACAGACTTAACACTAGACTTGAACAAATAAGTTTTAGTCTCTTACAGATAGGAAGTGATATTATGGCGACAATAAACGCCTCACAAGATTATGATATTATACAAACACTAACCTTTGCAGAGGCAAGTGGTACTTGTAAGATTAGCTTATATAGAGGTTCTAGCAGTGCATATACAGGAACAGTTAAAGTAAGAGCAGGAACAAGTGGAGCTTGGTCTGATTTAAGTGTGTCAGGAACAGCAACAACTTTCAATGTAACATCAACAACAATGCAAATAGCCCATGACTGGAATAAAAGTGGAAACAATTATATGACTTGCTCGTTTCAAGGACAAAGCACTAATTTAACAGAAATTAATATATCACAAAAAGCAGTTTTAAGTGGTGCTATTGGTAATTACTTTATGAATAGTTATGCTTATAATTGTAGTGGTTTAACATCTTTAAGTGCACCAGATATTTCTAATGTAACAACTATTAGTAATAACTTTATGCGTAGTTATGCTTATGGTTGTAGTACACTAACATCTTTAGATATACCAGATACATCAAGTGTAACAAGTATTAGTGATAACTTTATGTATAGTTATGCTCAATATTGTAGCAAACTAACATCGCTAAGTGTGCCAGACACTTCAGGTATAACAAGTGCTAGTTATTACTTCATGGCTAGTTATGCTAGGAATTGTAGCAAACTAACATCTTTAGATGTGCCAGACACTTCTAATATAACAAGTGCTGGTAGTTACTTCATG
>Ga0116152_10003789_pt1 | contig 12060 bp, 8 predicted proteins | sample AD_UKC119_MetaG_FD_89894 | JGI IMG/M metagenome (GOLD analysis project Ga0116152, IMG submission 89894) | Active sludge microbial communities of municipal wastewater-treating anaerobic digesters from Hong Kong - AD_UKC119_MetaG | ecosystem: Engineered > Bioreactor > Anaerobic > Digestate...
GTTGGCACCAACTGTATTGATCACACAGATATCCTTCAGCATCTTGCTGCTCATCTGGGCATTACAATAAATGCCGTTGTTGTTTTTATATCGTTCCGCCTGCATATCTCTTGCCCTGATCACTCTTTCCCTTATATCAGCAGATTTTTCTGAATTTCTGGTAGAGGAAAGTTCATTGAAAGCCACAGGTGTTACTTCTACATGCAGATCTATACGATCAAGCAACGGACCTGAAATCTTATTGAGATACTTGGTGACGGCGCCCGGTGGGCAGGTACATTCTCTTTCCGGGTGATTATAAAATCCGCAGGGGCAGGGATTCATGCTGGCCACCAGCATAAAAGATGCAGGAAAATCCACGGCCACTTTTGCTCTTGATATAGTGACCCTTCTTTCTTCCATAGGCTGTCGCATTACTTCTAATACTGTTCTTTTGAATTCCGGTAATTCATCGAGGAACAATACGCCATTATGTGCCAATGATATTTCGCCGGGTTGTGGATTACCACCGCCACCTACCAATGCCACATCGGAAATGGTGTGATGCGGGGAACGAAAGGGCCTTTTGGAGATCAGCGTTGAATTTTCAGGAAGCTTGCCTGCTACGGAATGTATCTTGGTAGTTTCTAACGCCTCTTGTAATGTAAGTGGTGGAAGTATGGTAGGCAATCTTTTAGCGAGCATGGTTTTTCCGGCACCGGGTGGGCCAATCAGAATAGCATTATGACCACCGGCAGCAGCTATCTCCAATGCTCTTTTGATATTTTCCTGTCCTTTTACATCAACAAAATCAATTTCAAACTCATACTGTGCATCATAAAATTCTTCCCTTGTATTAACAACAGTAGGGATGAGTCCTTGCTCGTCATTTTCAAAAAAATCGATCACTTCTTTGATATGTTCCACACCATATACCTGCAGGTTATTCACCATGCCAGCTTCTCTTGCATTTGTTTTAGGAACGATCAATCCTTTAAAACCTTCCTTTCTTGCCTGGATGGAAATGGGTAATGCACCTTTGATAGGTCGTATTTCTCCATCAAGTGATAGTTCTCCCATAATGACATAGTCCGCCATCTTTTCTGCATTACTGATCTGTTCTGAGGCGCCAAGTATCCCTAATGCAATGGGAAGATCGAATGCAGTACCGCTTTTCTTGATATCCGCCGGCGCCATATTCACCACTACTTTGGTGCGGGGAAATGAATAACCATTTGTTTTAAAGGCGCTTTCAATACGTTGCAGGCTTTCTTTTACAGCGTTATCCGGCAAACCAACGATCATAGGATCTTTACCCTGTGTAGCGATCCAGTTTACCTCAATGGTGATCGTAATAGCTTCCACACCATACACGGCACTTCCGAATGTTTTGATAAGCATGAGTGGAAGTTAGACAATTATTTTGCTTCTGATATGTTTCCTTCAAATAGAAGGGACACCATCGGATCTATTTCAATTCTTGCAGGCTTTTTCTTTACTGAAAATATAAAAGTCTCAATGTTTTTTTTCACCTCTTTGATCGTTCTTTTGGGCATACCTGCTGCTGATTCCTGTATCAGTATCTCCAGTGGAAACTGAAAATCACCGGGCTGCTGTATTTGATTTACCGTTACAGCCACTTCATTTTTATCAGCATTATATTTCCAGCTTATGTCCAGGGAGAGATTAGCAGGGGTAAACAACCATTGTTTAAAAAATTGTTGCAGGTCTTTGCCGGATATTTTTTCAAACACTTTTCGCAGATCATCGCTGTCAGCTGTTTTACCTCCATATTCAGCGTAATAAGTTTGTATACTTTTCCAGAATATTTCATCACCTAACTGCCGGCGAAGCATATGCAATACCCAGCCTCCTTTTTGATAACTGTTGGCATTCAGCAATTGCATATAATCTTTGGTATGATTCACTACGGGCAAGGGGTTTCTTTTCCCAAAACGGATAGCTTGCTCCCTGTCTTCTTTCAGCATAGCAATGGCAGTGTCTTCACCATACTTATTATCCATGTATAATATGGTCATGTAAGTGGCAAAACCTTCGCTTAACCATAAATGGGCAAAGCTTTTTTCTGTGGCATAATTACCAAACCATTGATGGGCAATTTCATGGGTCAATAATCCTTCAGAACGACGGGTGCCACTTACCGAGCCTTCAGAATAAAAGATCGTATTGGCATTCTCCAATCCGCCGAAGATAGTTTTGGATTGAACATTGGCTAATTTCTTATATGCGTAAGGTCCCACATTCTGAATAAACCAGGGTAATATCTCTGCTGCCTGCGCATAATCATAAAAACCTTTGTCACGGTCTTCGGGATACACATAGCTGTAAACGGGTACACAATTATTAATAGTGCCAGAGAGATTGACTGCAAAATCAGCCACACCGATCACCATGACTTTGGTGGAAATGGGAACATCTTCCTTCCAGTGTGTTAGTTTCTTATCACTGGCAAGGTTCGTTTCTTCTACCTGAATACCATTTGATACAACTTGATAATGTTGCGGCGCTGTTACTATAAATTCAACAGTGGCTTTATCTGCAGGATCTTCGTGACAAGGCAACCAGTTATGCCCCCTATTGGGCCAGTTATCAGCGAAAAATGTACGATGATCGTATTTGTTTTTGGATATGATAAGTCCGTCGGAAGGGATGCCTTTGTATTTTATAATAAAAGTGGCAGTATCATTCTCTTTAAAAGGTTGGGTGAAAAAGATGGTGAAGGTTTCGTCGTCGTTATTATTTCCTCTTACACCCGGGCCACTAACATTTTCCAGTATCATTCCTTTTCCTGATGTATTATTCTTTTTCAGGTCAAGTGTCAGACTCTTACTGGTTTCAGGAAACCGTACTTTAATTTCTGCGAGGCCATAGATGGTATCATTATTATCATTCAACTCAACATTAAATTTATAATGCAACACATCAATATTGCTTTGTGCAATACCATGAAGTGTGAATAATAAAATGGCAGCTAAGAAAGAAACTCTTTTCATAAATATTTTTTCTTGTCATTCAAATCTAAATGAATTAGGCGAGGATTGGTTGCCGGTTATAACTTTTCCAGCATATCCACTACTTTTTCTCTTTTTAGGATGACATAACCGATGCGATCGTTGCTGATGCCTTCTTTTAACTGGTAGCTGAAATCCAGTTGCTCATCTTTAACATTGGTCTCAAAATAGCGGAAAGAGATGTTGGGATATTTTTTTAATTCTTCGCCTATCTCATACAGGTGGGTGGACAGGATGAACAGAGAGTTTTTTATTTTGATCAGCCCCTCGATAACTGCCAATGAACATTTCATGGCATCCTGCACATTGGTCCCTTTAAAAAGTTCATCGATGAGTACCAGCCATTTTTTTCCGTCATTGATCTTTTCGATCGTATTCTTGATCCGCTGTACCTCATTAAAGAAAAAGCTTTCTCCTTTGGCAATATTATCTACTACATTGATATTGCTCAGTAAACCATCAAACAAAGTAAGGCGCATTTTTTGGGCAGGCACACCCATACCTATATGAGCTAAAAAAACAGCTGAGCCTACTGCTTTGATCAAAGTACTTTTTCCGGCCATATTGGCCCCGGTTAAAAAAAGGAAGTTATGTTCCGGGTCCATCTGCATATCATAGGCAACCGGTTTTGGTATTAAGATATGATAGAGCCCCGTAGCTTCCACTAATGGTTTTTCCTGCACCACAAATTCCGGGAAGCTGAGACCATAAGTTTTAACAGCTACTGCCATAGAATACCATGCATCCAGGCGACTGTAAATGTCGATCAGCTCCAGGGTGTTGGTCTTATAACGGCCACGGAGATGATAGGCGAAATATAAATTCTGCCTTGTATTGAATTTCTTGCCGTGAGCTGTTTCAGAAAGCCTTTTTAAAGGCGGTTCTCTTAGCAAGCCCTGTATTCTTTCAATATAGATACTGATGTTCTTTGGCAGGTCAAGGTCTTCCAGCAATTCTGCGATCTTTCGCAGGCCACGATAAAAATCAGCAAAATGCGTCATCGAATATTTCACCATGGAATAATCAGGGTGATGCAGCCATTTATAGAAAAGATTATTCAGGGAGGCAGGCGCTTTGCTGATAGGATCCAGTGAGTAGTCCATGAATTTGTCCATGACCAGGATGGTACCGTTGCTGATATCATTGGGCCAATCCTTGACATGTTCCATAAAAGTGCGGATCACTTTTTGGGTGCCCTGTATCTTCTCCAAACTGTCATGAGGCTCGCTGAAGAATTTTCGCAACCATTCTCTTCCTCCTACGGTTCGGGTAAAGTTGAGCTTATGAAAAATGGAAAATTCTTCTTCATGGTGAAAGATCGAAATATCACTAAAAGATGTTTTGTCTATCTGCATGCTTTAGAAAATTCCAAGAACCAAGAAACAAAAATCATGAAATTATTAAGGATTTTCTTCTCGTTTTTTTAGAATGGCAGTAAAAATTAAAATAAATTCTTTTGCCTCCTGTCTTAATGCTGATCTTTCATTTTCACTTATTTCACTCCTATCTGTGATCACAAGCCTGAGCCAATAAGCCGCCTCCTTGGCCTCTCGTCTGCATGTTTTGATCTTCATCTTAAAATCTTTATCACCAATACTTTCGTTAGCCTCAATATAATTGGCGCCAGGGGAACTCCCGGCTCTTACTAATTGTGGAATATATTCGTTGTTGGCAGGATTCTTAGGAAGGTTTAGACAAAAATCTCTTATTCTCTCAGCAAACTTTGCTGTTCTCTCTTCGAGATCATAGATTTTCTTTGTTGCTTCCAATATTAATTTATTTGGTTCTTGGTTTTTGGGATTTGGTTCTTTTATCTGCGATTAAAAGTTAATCGTTCGCCCATCTTTGATTCATTGAACTTTCCATTGTCAAAAACAAGATGGCCACTTACAAATGTATGAGTAATGGATGCCGGAAATTCCATACCCTCTAATGGGCTCCACCCACATTTATATAAAATATTTTCTTTACTGACAGTGGTTTGTTTGTTGAGGTCAACGATCACAAGGTCAGCATAATAACCCTCCCGGATATAGCCCCTGTCTTTGATCTGGAAACAATCTGCCACTGCATGACTCATTTTCTCAGCGATCCTCTCCAAAGAAATAACTCCTTTTTTATGATAGAAGAGCATCAGTGAAAGGGAATGCTGTACCAGCGGCAAACCAGCATGGGCTCTCTCATAAGGCTCCATTTTTTCTTCCCAGGTATGTGGTGCATGATCAGTGGCGATAACGTCCAGCCTGTCATCCAGCAGAGTCTTCCATAAAGCTTCTTTATTAAAAGGAGCTTTAATGGCGGGATTACATTTGATACGGTTGCCCAGTGTAGCATAATCATCACTAGTGAAATGAAGGTGATGCACACATACTTCTGCTGTGATCCTTTTTTCCTTTAATGGCATCATGTTACTAAACAACTCCAGTTCTTTTGCCGTAGAAATATGCAAAATGTGCAGCCGTGTATTGTATTGCCTGGCTATTTGTATAGCATAAAGCGAAGACGCATAGCAGGCTTCTTCATCCCTGATGACGGGATGATCTGCCGGAACAAGCTCCCTTCCTTCAGCTTTTATCTTTTCAAGATTTCGTTTAATGATCGTTTCATCCTCACAATGGGTGGCGATCAGTAGTTCACTTTCCCTGAAGATATTATCGAGTGTATTCGGATTATCCACCAGCATATTGCCGGTGCTGCTGCCCATAAATATCTTGATGCCGCATACATCATTTTTCTTGTCATTTGTTTTCAACACTTCAGCAGCATTGCTGTTGCTTACACCCATGTAAAAAGAATAGTTCGCCAGGGATGTTTTGGAGGCGATCACATATTTATCTTCCAGCAATTCCTGTGTGAGTGCATTGGGAATAGTGTTGGGCATTTCCATAAAGCTTGTTACACCGCCGGCAACCGCAGCTTTCGCTTCGGTACCAATGGTAGCTTTATGTGTTAATCCGGGTTCACGGAAATGCACCTGGTCGTCGATACAACCGGGAAAAAGATATTTTCCTTCACCGTTGATCTCTGTACAGGCTGTGTTACCGGTATCGATCTGTTTGGAGATCTTTTCAATTCTTCCATCAGCTATCAACACATCTGCTGTTTGGATCTGTCCTTCGTTGACAACCTGTATATTCTTTATCAGGTATTTTTGCATATCTTGTTCATTGAATTGATATTCAAAGCCAATACCCATGCAATTTAAACAATCAGAACCCAACCCCAAGAAGGGGCTTATGAAAATATCGCTACTTATCCTTTTTTCTTTTCCTTTTACCAGTTTTGCACAAATTACTTTCTTGCCGCAGGGCGATAAGGCCAATATTTTAATAGAAAGGCTGGAGATAAAAGCAAAGACAGATTCCTTTTTTAATTTCTCTAAAACAAAACCCTTCAGCCGCGGACATGTAGTAGGAGCTTTGCAGCATTACCTGCAGCAAAATGGTTCATCACTTTCTAAAGTTGATGCTTACAATGCACAGCGTTTGCTGATGAATAACCTTGAATATTTGACAGAGGCAAGATTTGCATCTAAAAAACCGATCCTTAAAAACTTTTATAAAACTCCTGCCAATTTATATGAAGTGCATGTAAAAGATTTTGACCTGGTGGTAAATCCTGTTATCCAGTACACTTTATCCAAAGAAAACAATAACGACCAGCATCTTTTTCAAAATACAAGGGGAGTGAGGGTGAGGGGGCAGATCGCCAATAAGATCGGCTTTTCAGCCTACATCACCGATAACCAGGAGCGGGACCCTATGTATGTGCAGCAATTTATCACAGCCCGCAAAGCGGTGCCGGGTGCCGGTTTTTACAAACAATTTAAAGCGGCGGGAGGAGTAGATTATTTTGATGCCCGTGGCTATTTCACTTTCAGTGTAAGCAAATACATCAATGTAACTTTTGGCTATGATAAGAATTTTATTGGTAATGGCCACCGCAGTTTATTTCTGAGTGATTTCAGTAATAACACACTTTTCTTAAAACTCAATACCCGTATCTGGAAGTTTAATTATCAGAACCTTTTCATGGAATTGCATTCATCGGTGCAGCCGGGTGGCGACAGGCTTTTGCCAAAAAAATATGCCGCACTGCATCACCTGGATATTTCTATCAATAAATGGTTGAATATCGGTTTGTTTGAGGGCATTATTTTCGGACGTAAAGATCGATTTGAATTTGGCTATCTCAATCCTATCATCTTTTATCGTTCTATTGAGCAGCAGAATGGAAGTTTTGATAACTCTATTGCCGGACTGGATGCTAAAGCCAATATTGCAAAAAAAGTACAGGTATATGGCCAATTATTGCTGGATGAATTTTTGTTATCAGAAATTAAAAAGAACCGTGGCTGGTGGGCCAACAAATGGGGCATACAAATCGGCGCCAAATACATAGATGCTTTTGGAATCCCAAACCTGGACCTGCAAATAGAGCATAACCGGGTGCGGCCTTTCACTTACTCACACAGGGATTCTGTGGCAAACTATACGCATTATAACCAACCCCTGGCTCATCCGCTGATGGCCAATTTCAAGGAGTTCATTGCTATGGCCCGTTATCAGCCGGCGCCTAAATGGCTGGCTGCAGCCAAACTTATTTTTTATCAGCAGGGGAGAGACAGCAGCAGCCAGAGCTATGGCAGCAATATCTTTTATCCCAATGTGCCCCCTTTCCGGGTGGGTGATTATGGATACAATATCGGCAGCGGCTGGAAAACAAATGTGATCTATGCATCGCTGTTGGTATCCTATGAGTTAAGAGAAAATCTTTTCCTTGAGTTGAATGCAGTGGCCCGTAAGGAAGAAACCAAAACAGCTCCTATCATGTCGGCCAATACATCGGTGGTCACTTTTGGTTTACGCTGGAATATGCACCGGCGGGAGTTTGATTTTTAATCAGTAATTGTCGTCATTTTTCTTTTATCTTCTCCAACATTGCCTGCATTGCTTTAACTTTTTCTGGATACTGCTTAGCAAGGTTATTCTTTTCGCCAATATCACTATTCAGATCATACAACTGTGGCTCAGCAGCATTACCGGTTTCTGTATCTGTTTCAGGATAATATGCTACACCGTTATGGGGCTCAATGTACTTCCAGTTGCCGGCAACAATTGCCAGTGTGCCTGCATGTTCAACTAAATATTGCCTTCCTTTTTTATCCTTACCTACTAATGTTGCAGAAAGACTCTCACTATCGGTGGCTTCATTACCAGGAATTTTTTGACCAAGCATTCCGGCAAAGGATGCCAGCAGGTCTACCTGGCTGATCATGGCATCAGAGAGCTGAGGCTTTATCTTTCCGGGCCAGTACATGATAAAAGGAACCCGGGTACCTCCTTCGAATATGCTGTACTTGCCGCCTCTTAATTTGCCAGCAGGCGTATGCCCGTTAAGTTGTGTAACAGCTCCGTCATCATATCCATCATCTTTTACCGGGCCATTATCACTTGTAAAAAGTATAATGGTATTCTTTTCAATTCCTGCCAGTTTTAATTCCTTCATGATCTCACCAACAGCCCAGTCAAGTTGTAAGATCGCATCACCACGAAAGCCCAGGCCTGATTTGCCTTTGAAAATAGTTGCCGGCATACGAGGCACATGTGGTTCGGTGAGTGAATAAAATAAAAAGAAGGGTTGTTGACTGTTATTACGGATGAATTCTTCTGCCTTGTGTAAAAAAGTATAACCTATTTCTTCATCTGTCCACCGGGTTGTTTTGCCTCCTGACATATAACCGATCCTGCCAATACCATTTACGATCGTATAATCATGCCCGTCTGTAGACTTCATTTTTAATAAACTACTATCTCTTCTCCCTATGGGTTCATTACCTATATTTTCTTTGTAATCCACTTTAATGGGATCATCTGCTCTTAATCCCACCACATCATGATTTTCTATAAATACAGTAGGTACCCGATCGGCAGTGGCAGGAAAGATGAAAGAGTAATCAAAACCCACTTCCACCGGGCCGGGTTTAATTGAAGTATTCCAGTCTTTTTCTCTTTGTGTACCCAGTCCCAGGTGCCATTTGCCTACAATACCTGTTTGGTAGCCGGCCTCTTTAAAAACCTTGGGAAGAGTGATCTTATCGGTAGGTACAATGAGAGCCGCATCACCTGGTAACACACCGGTTCCTTTTTTTCGCCATGGATACATTCCTGTTATCAATGCATAGCGGGATGGTGTACAGGTGGCAGAACTGGTATGGGCATGGGTGAATTTTATTCCCCCTGCAGCCAGCTGGTCTATATTAGGTGTTTGCAGTTTCGAAGCGCCATAGCAACTTGCATCACCATAACCCAGATCATCTGCATAAATTAAAATAACATTAGGTCTTTCTTGTGAAAACAAACCGGTAGAAAAAGAAAGGATACAAATAAGAAGCAGCAATAACCTGGTATGTATATGCATGAGTAACTGATATTATAATCAGTTATAAATATAGCAAACTTGTATAAGCCAATTCTTTCAGATCAATATCAATATAAACCACTTAATAAGAAACCTGGATTCATATTACCACACATAGTTTTCCAGCCAGGTGGCAGCATCCTGTAAGTACTGCACATAGCTGCAAGGAACATAATGACCTAACCCCGGGGCTACTACAAATGTGATATCACTTCCGGCATTCTGTGATAACTGCACCCATGTTTGTGTTTGTGCTACCGGAAACAGTTCGTCATTCTGTCCATGGATCACATACAGTGGAATATCAATTTTTCGTCCCCCTCCACTAGAGTTTGTTATGTCATATGAAGTAGCCATCGGGATGGCAGCTGCAAAACTGGTGGGTTGTGTTTCGGCAAAGAGCCAGCTGCCGTTACCGCCATTGCTATAGCCGGTCACCACAGTTTTGTTGGCATCTACGGGCCAGTATTGTTTGGCAAGAAAAAGTAATGTTCCTACTTCCTGCTGGTAATAAGCTTCGTACCATAAACCATCGTCACCATAAGGACTCAGGATAAAAGCGCCAAGGCTTGCGAGTCCCGGTTCTATATAACAGGCAGTATTTTTATAAGCATCAGGGTTGCCACCGGAAGCGCCATGCAGCGCCAGTACCAATGGTCTTTTTTCACCTGCATTTCTCACTGGAGCGATCACCCGAAATTTATAACTGTCTCCATTCAGCATTTCCAGCACCACGTCATGCACACCGGGAGAAAGATCCAGTGCATTGAAATCAGCTTCTACATCCGCAAATGTTCTGGCAGGTACGGCATTCTTTTTACAGCTACTGAAAAAGAGGGTATATGCAAATAGAAAGAGAAAAATTGTTGGTTTGATTTTTTTCATGGTTGTATATTTTATAGAATATGCATGTACTGATGGTGCATTGGCATATCAGTTCAAATAAATGTTTTCAGTAAACAGGCAGGAGATCAGAATAGTAAAATCGTTACCTGGATGATCATAATAAACCAGGCGTCATACAATGATGTATCAATACTGCTGCAGCTAAATATGCAGACAGCAATGCATTCTGATCTGCTGCATCATATCTATAAAAAATGTAAATTATCAGGAATGATCATGCATGATCATTTTTCGTAGCAGCGATACCTGCCCCAAATGATAGTAGCAATGTTCAATGATCGCATCAATATTACGGAGATAACTGCCATATTCCTCTTTTACAAAAGGCTGGCCCAGTAGTGCATCAGGCATTTGTTCTATTTTCTTAGCAAATTGTTCTGAGCTATTAAATAATTCATCTCTTAAACGCTGCCAGTCTGTTTCAGATATAACAGGCGGCATATCAAAACTGAATTTATCTTTTATAGTAAGATCACCACCATTGAAGACTTCTAATAACCCCACCAAGTAATAGTTAACATGAAAAGTAAGTTTGGCGATCGTATTCAGGTTACTGATTTGCTGAGTTGCCTGTTGATAGGTTACCTGTAATAACTGCTCTTTAAAGTTGGTATTGGCGATCCATTTTCCGTTCAATAACACTTCTCTTGCCCGGTTGGCAATTTCTTTGCTTCTTGACATAAAAAAAATCTGTTTAAAGCGAAGATATTATAATCAATCCTCAGCGGTTTTTTACCCGGTTATTCCACTGTTTCCCACCGGATTGTTATGCAAATATTATCAGCATGTTATCTCAATGTTAGTATGCACAGATTTATGCTGCTTTTGCACAGAAAACATATATTTATTCAGAAATCATTATAATCGATGATGTATATCAGTTATGGCGGCTAATATGAATTTTACATTTACAATTCCTGGATAGGGCAGAATGGAAACAAGTATTGAATCAATAAGGGAACAACTGGAAGCGCTGGAAGTAAAAATGACTGCTGCGGTAAATGATCACCAGTCATTGATACAATCAATACATCCTGAACAAAGAGATTCTGCCCGAAACCTGTTGCATTATCTCGTTCTTCGAAGCGAAGATATCCGTTCCTTGCAGGAAGCATTGCATATTGCCGGCCTCTCTTCATTGGCCAGTGCAGAAAGTCATATACATAGCCAGGTGCAATCTGTATTACAAAGACTTGGAAAAAAATACCACCCTGAGGATAAAGAGATCTGTGACTTTGCTTTTAGCAGTCAAAAGATCAGCAGTAACAGTCAGCAGTTGTTTGGAGAAAAAAAATCGAAGCAGACCCCTTATATCATGGTCACTTTTGACAGATCTTTTGCAGATAATTATGCCTTTATCAAATCGCTTTTGCAGAATGGTATGAATGTGGCCCGCATCAATTGTGCACATGATGATGAAGCCACCTGGTCAGGCATGATCAACCAGGTAAAAAAAGCCAGCAGGCAAACAGGCATCGGTTGTAAAATTTATATGGACCTGGCAGGTCCCAAGATCAGGACCCGCATATTAAGCAAAGGACATAAAAAAGGACAAGTAAAGATCACTAAAGGACAAATGGTCTGGCTGGCAGAAGATGCTGCTGATTTTGGAGAAGAAGATATAGTGATCAGCCCCGGAGAAAAAGGGATCATTAAAAAACTAAAAAAAGGCGACAGGGTATATATTGATGATGGTAAAGTGAAAGGAGTTGTTGAAAAAATA
>Ga0116152_10003790_pt1 | contig 12060 bp, 11 predicted proteins | sample AD_UKC119_MetaG_FD_89894 | JGI IMG/M metagenome (GOLD analysis project Ga0116152, IMG submission 89894) | Active sludge microbial communities of municipal wastewater-treating anaerobic digesters from Hong Kong - AD_UKC119_MetaG | ecosystem: Engineered > Bioreactor > Anaerobic > Digestate...
AATAGTTATGGTTGCACTGCCACAACATCAACTTCTGTAACGTTGTTAGCAGCACCAGTCATTCAGATTGGTGGGGATTTGGATCTGTGTAATGGTGAAACAACAATTCTCACCGCATCAGGTGGTGATACCTATCTATGGAGTACTATGGAGACAACACCAGAAATCTCTGTCAGCCCAACAAATACAACAATCTATTATGTTACTGTAACTAATTCTTTGGGTTGTTCCTCTACCTCTTCAGCACAAGTTATCGTCAGACCAACCTATCTTACACAAAAAGAAGCACAAATTTGTCAGGGATTATCTTATAATGGACAAGGATTTAGTGTTCCTATTCAAAATGTTCCAGGTGATTTTATTTTTTATAACAACTATCAATCCCAATATGGATGTGATAGCATCATCCAACTCACATTAACAGTAAAGCCAAAACCCGTGATTACTCAACAGATTTCTGGACCAGCTGTGATTAATGTCTCTGGAAACTATACTTATATGATTACCAATACACAGTATGCTACATCCTACGAATGGCTGATCAACAATCCAACCTGGAACTTATCAGGTTCTACAACAAACTCAACAAATTTAACAGTCAACAACCCCGGTATAGGAACAATTTCTGTGTATGGATTGAACGAATGTGGGGCCTCTACACCCGCAACTTTAATGATACAATCTTCTGTGAATATCGATGAGGTTTCACAAACACATGATTTTCAATGGTATCCTAATCCAACTAGTGATAAAGTATCCTTAAAAATGGAAGAAGAGCAAGAAGTGACTCATATACAGTTGTTTGAAATGAATGGGAAGTTAATTTTAACTCAAAAAGTGACTTCTCCTATCCTCCAAATTGACATGTTAAACTATTCAAATGGAATATATTTAATTAAACTTTTCAATCAAAAAACGATCTTAAATACTAGTAAGATTATTAAACAATAATGATACAACAATGAAAAAAAAACTGATTATTCTCATTTGCTCAATTTTTTTACTGTTTTTTGGATTTGCTTCAGAAACCAATGGGTATCGGATTAAAATTAAAATCAAAGATGCATCATTCAATCAATTATACCTCTTAGGTTATTATGGGGGTGAATCTTTTATTCTTGATAGTAGTTACTCCAGAAATGGAACGTTTATTTTTTCCAAAAAAGACCAGGTAGAGGAGGGGATTTACTCCATAATCTCAAATACTCAGATCTATCTTTTTGATATTATGATCAGTGCTTCACGAAGATTGGAAATTGTTACGCAGCAAACCAATCCATTACAATATCAAAAAATAAACGAAAATAATGAGAATATCGTTTTCTTTGAATATCAAAAAGCAGTCAACTATCAAGAAGATATCTCTCCATTTATCGATACATCACCAGGTACTTTTCTTTCTAATTATGTAAGAGCGAAACATATATCTGATTTTAATATCCATTTTGATGATATCTTGTCCGGTTTTGATACGTTGACTTTTGATCATATAAATCAAATGATATTGAATCATCATTTTGATCAGATACATTTACAGGATCGTAGATTACTTCGAACACCTCTAAAATTGGATATGGAATACTATTTTGTTTCCCTTTTTGATTCGATGTCACCTGAAGAAGTAGATTGTATTCATTATATTGATCTTTTTTTTAGTAGAACATTAGATTCAAATTCTCGTCCAATTGATTTGGAAACACAATTGTTTTATCTAAAAAAAGTGATGCAACTATATTTATACAATAATCCAAAATTCGATCCATTATTTGTGTATCTGTACGATCAATACTATCATCCGGAACAGGATCAGTGGAATATCTTTTCAGATTCAGATCAAAGAATTTTCAGCAATATTGTAGAGAGAAAGAGAAGAACACTACTTGGCCATAAGATTGATCCAATAGAGGGATATGATTTTTATAAAAATGTAATTTCAAGTGATCAGCTCGGATGTGATTATGTGATCATCTGGTTTTGGGATCCTGATTGTGAACATTGTTTGAATGAAACCCCCGTTTTATATGATTTTTACAAGAGATACCATACCCAATATAACTTTGAAGTGATTGCTATTTCAGTGACAGATGATTATGATAGATGGGTTAAATTTATTCAAACCAACCAGTTGGATTGGATTAATTTGAGCTATGCGATGGGAGATCCAAATTATGATTTTATTGATTATTTCGATTTACTGGCCACACCAGGAATCTTTATTGTGGATAAAAATCACGAAATAAAAGCACGTCAGTTTCCGTTGACAAAGTTGAATGAGATTTTTAAAGGTTTAAAATAGGTTTTTTAATATCAAAATAATAAAAAGAATGAAAAAAATAGTTTTACTATTCATGGTGATTTTAACTGGGGCTTCACTTTATGCCCTTTATGGACAAAGAGTAAAAACGATTCAACCTAAACCGGGTCACAAAATGGTGTTTAAGATTGATCATGCTCAGGATGATTATGTGTATTTGGCCATACATTATAGGGAAAAATTACTGCTCAGGGACTCAGCTAAAAATGATGGACGCGGTGTTTTTATGTTTGCAGGACCAGAACGTATAGAAGAGGGGTTGTATACCGTGGTATCAGAAGCCAAAAAACCGTATGTCAATTTTATTGTTGATGGTGAACAACACTTTAAATATTTCTTAGATACCATTGGAGATGTGAGAAAATTCAGGGTAGATGGATCCCCTGAAAACTCAGAAATGTTGCGTTTCCAAAGGAAAACAGTAAGAGCACAACAAGATGTTCGATATTACAATGAAAAAATGAAAGAGTTTGAAAATGGAAATTCAGATAGTCTTGATTATTATACTGGGAAAATGAAGGATATTAATAAAGAGATGGAACTCTTTATCAAGGATTTAATCGATCAAAACCCCACTTTCCTTTTTTCAAAACTTCAAAAATCCTATCAGTTTATTACAGTCCCTGATCCCCCTGTTTTACCAAATGGCACTATAGATTCCAATTTCCAGTCCATTTATTATAGAACACATTATTGGGACAATTTTGACTTAACAGACAATAGATTCCTTTATTTACCGTCGCTGGAACCAAAAATGAAAGATTATTTTAATAAAATTTTAGCAATGTATGAAGCCGACACAATCAACAAATATGTGGATATGGTGTTGAAAAAAGTGGAGTCAGATAGCTTAATGTATCGTTACTTTATCGAATGGCTATCCTATCAATTTGAGTCTAGTAAGATTATAGGTCATGATGCTGTTTTTGTTCATATAGCCAAGGAAAACCAACTTAAAGGAAAATGCAAATGGATGGATGAAGAAACCATCCAAAAGTATGAAAGAAGAATCAAGAGTTTAGAGCCTCTTCTAATTGGAAAGAAATCAGTAGAGATTATTATGCCGGACACTTCTCTTACAACCGATTATTCCAAATGGCACTCTTCTTACGGATTGTCAAAACCGTATGTGGTATTATGGTTTTATGATCCAACATGTCATACTTGTCAGACAGAATCTGAAAAGATGAAAGCTGTATACGATTCATTAGAAACCATAGGACAAAGAAATTTTGATGTATATGCAGTGGGGAGTGATACCGATTTGGAAAGATGGAAGAAGTACGTGAAAGATAAAAAATATCCTTGGATCAATGTAGGTGGGAATACTGCAAATATTGACTTTATCGAGACTTACAATATTATTGGAAATCCCACGATGTATATTATTGATAATTCTACAAAAGAGATTATCTTAAACCGAAGAATTGAGATGGTGGGAATACCTTCGTTTTTAGAACAGTATGAAAAGATGAAAGCGTTTAAAAAATCAATACAACCCAAATAATATAGAGATGAACTTTGTTGAAGAATTAAAATGGCGTGGCATGCTCCACGATGCAATGCCGGGTACGGAAGAACAATTACAAAAAGAGATGACAGCTGCTTATGTTGGGATTGATCCAACAGCTGATTCACTTCATATTGGACACTTGGTTAGTGTGATGATGTTGTACCATTTTCAAAGATGTGGACATAAACCAATCGCTTTGCTTGGAGGAGCAACTGGAATGATTGGAGATCCTTCCGGAAAATCTCAGGAAAGAAATCTTTTAGATCTGGAAACCTTACGTCATAACCAAGAATCAATTAAAAAACAACTTTCAAAATTTTTGAACTTTGAGGATCAAAAACCTAATAGTGCACTTTTAGTAAATAATTATGACTGGATGAGTCAATTCTCTTTTCTTGATTTTATCAGAGATATTGGGAAACATCTGACTGTTAACTATATGATGGCCAAGGACTCTGTTAAAAAAAGATTGTCGGGGGAAGGAGAAGGGATGTCGTTTACTGAATTTACCTATCAGTTGGTACAGGGATACGATTTTCTTTATCTTTACCAGAACTACAACTGTAAATTGCAAATGGGTGGATCAGACCAATGGGGAAACATTACAACAGGGACAGAATTGATCAGAAGAAAAGCCAATGGAGAAGCGTTTGCATTGACTTGCCCATTGATAACCAAAGCGGATGGTGGCAAATTCGGAAAAACGGAACAAGGAAATATATGGTTAGACCCTCAAAAAACATCACCCTATACATTCTATCAATTTTGGTTAAATTGCTCAGATGTCGATAGTAAAAAATATATTCGTATATTTACACTCTTAAATAAAGAAGAGATTGACGCTATGGAAATGGAGCATGATGAAGCACCTCATATGAGGATTTTACAGAAAACTTTAGCAAAAGAGTTGACGATCAGAGTCCATTCTGAGGAAGAATATTATGCTGCTCTTAATGCCTCTGAGATCCTATTTGGTAAAGGTACTGCCGAATCACTTACAGCACTCCCAGAACAGACGTTCTTGTCGGTTTTTGAAGGTGTCCCTCAATATGAAGTAAATGCAAGTGAAATTGGATCAGGCTGTTCTGTTGTTGACTTTTTAACAGAAAAAGCTCCCGTTTTTGCTTCTAAAGGTGAAATAAGAAGGATGTTAAAAGAGAATGGACTTTCCATTAATAAACAAAAAGTAAATGAAACGTATCAGGTAACTTCCAGCTCTTTATTGAATCAAAAATATATTTTGGTTCAAAAAGGAAAGAAAAATTATTTTATTATTCATATTAAATAGATTAAAATGAACTGGCTTGTTATCATTTTTCTGATTCTCATTGGGGTTTTAGCCCTTGTCCTTGAGCTTTTTGCCCTTCCTGGGGCTATTGTTGGGATTGTTGGATCGTTGTTCATTATTGCAGGGGTTGTGCTGTCTTATATTCAGTACGGAGCACTAGCAGGCAACCTGACATTATTAGCCACAGGTTTGCTCATTATTGTCACTGTTGTCCTCTTCCTGAGATCTAAAACATGGAAAAAAATTACATTGACAACCCAGATTGACGGAAAAATGAATATTCAACCCTCATCACTTCAAGAAGGGATGGAGGGTGTCACTATATCTAGATTAGCACCCTCAGGAAAAGCCATTATCAATAATGAAATGATCGAAGTATTCTCTTCCCTTGATTTCATAGATCAAAACATGCCTATTGTAATTACCAAAATAGAAGGAAGTAAAATTATTGTTAAACTTAAATAAAATTTTTATGGATCCATTTTCAATTTTTATTATTATCGGAATTATCTTTTTGTTGTTCCTTTTTTTATGGCTCGTACCACTTGGATTGTGGTTTAATGCATTACTTAATGGTGTTAAAATTTCACTGCTTCAATTGATATTAATGAGATGGAGAAAAGTTCCTCCAGGTATTATCGTAAATGCATTAATCACAGGTACTAAAGCAGGTATTACACTAAATAGGGATCAACTAGAAGCTCACTATCTTGCAGGAGGTAGAGTTATTCCAGTTGTAAATGCCTTAATTTCTGCAGATAAAGCCAATATCTCTCTTGATTTTAAAGCAGCTACTGCAATTGACCTTGCAGGAAGGAATATTCTTGAAGCTATCCAAACATCTGTCATTCCAAAAGTGATCGATACTCCTCCTGTAGCAGCTGTTGCTAAAGATGGGATACAGCTGATCGCGAAAGCACGTGTAACGGTTAGAACAAACATCAAACAATTGGTGGGTGGTGCTGGTGAAGAAACAATTGTAGCTCGTGTTGGAGAAGGTATTGTATCTGCAATCGGTTCTGCAATGACACATAAAGTGGTACTTGAAAACCCCGATTCAATCTCAAAATTAGTGCTTTCAAAAGGTCTTGACTCAGGTACAGCTTTTGAAATACTTTCTATTGATATCGCTGATGTTGATGTAGGAAAAAATATTGGAGCATTACTTCAAATGGATCAGGCCAATGCAGATAAAAATATTGCTCAGGCAAAAGCTGAAGAGAGAAGAGCTATGGCTGTTGCAACAGAGCAAGAAATGAAAGCCAAAGCTCAGGAAGCACGTGCAAAAGTGATCCTTGCAGAAGCAGAAGTACCTTTGGCTCTAGCTGAAGCTTTCAGAAATGGCACTTTTGGAGTTCTGGATTATTATAAATTAGAGAATATTAAAGCCGATACTCAAATGAGAGAAGCTATCTCTAAACCAAAATCAGGTAAAACTAATAATGAAAACCCAATTTAAACTTTTTTATAAAATATGAAAATTGGTTTTTTTAAATTTCTCTTTTTTTTCGCGATCCTTTCACTATCTGCTCAGGATATACCTCTCCCTGAACCTCAAAAAACAGGAGGAATGCCCCTGATGAATGCCTTAGCTCAGCGTGAAACAAACAGAAATTTTACACGAGATGAAATATCCCAACAAAAGCTGTCCAATTTACTTTGGGCAGCTTTTGGTATCAATAGAGAAAACGGTCGCAGAACAGCTCCATCAGCAAGAAATGCCCAAGAAATTGATCTCTATGTTTTCACTCAAGAGAATGTGTATTTATATCTCCCTGACAAAAATCTACTGAGATTAGTGCACAATCAAGATTACAGATCTAAACTAGTAAAACAAGAGGGGTTTGTGGATTGTCCTTTGCTGTTATTGTTGGTAGCCAATTATGATAGAATGGAAAAATTTAAAGAGGAGGATAGAACATTTTATGGAGCTATTGATGCCGGTTATATTAGTCAAAATATATACTTGTATTGTGCTTCTGAGAATTTAACTACTTGCGCAATAGGGATGATCTATAGAGATGAGGTGAAAAAATGGATCGGGTTTAACGGAAAGGCGATTATTGCTCATACAATTGGTGTAAAAGAGATCGAAAATTAAAAAAAAATCTTTATTTTTGCAGTTCAAAACTAATTAATTAAACTTTATGGGAAGAGCATTTGAATTTAGAAAAGAAAGGAAATTTAAACGCTGGGGAAACATGGCTAAAGTTTTCACCAGACTAGGGAGAGAAATCACAATGGCAGCAAAAGCTGGAGGGCCAGATCCGGCCACTAACTCTAAATTAAGGCTCCTTATCCAAAATGCACGCGCTGAAAATATGCCAAAAGATAATGTCGAAAGAGCTATTAAACGCGCGTTCGAAAAAGATACCAGCGATTATAAAGAAGTGGTTTTTGAAGGGTATGCCCCTTACGGAATCGCTGTCCTTATTGAAACAGCTACCGATAACAACCAAAGAACTGTAGCCAATATCAGAAGCTATTTTAACAAATTTAACGGATCCCTCGGTACTCACGGAATGCTCGATTTTATCTTTGATAGAAAATGTAGGTTCACGATTCTGAAAAAAGAAGGTTTAGACTTGGAAGAGTTTGAATTTGAATTGATCGATTTTAACGTGGAAGAAGTGTTCGAAGAGGAAGGGGAGATCTTAATCTATGCCGAATTTCAAAATTTTGGTCCTATCCAAAAATATTTGGAAGAGAATGGTTATGAAATTAAAGAGTTTAAATTCGAAAGAATTCCTAATGATTTAAAAGCTGTTACAGAAGAACAAAGATTGGAAATTGAAAAACTATTAGAAAAAATTGAGGAAGATGATGATGTTACTCAATTATTTCATAATATGGCTTAATGTTTTACTTCATCAAAAAATTGAACCATGTATTATTATAAATTTCGAGTTTTCCATGATCCTGTTGAAGATTTTGTTAGAGATATCGAAATTCTTTCAACTGACAATTTCGAGTCTTTTCACAATATTTTGTATTCGGCAATAGGATTAACAGGAAACGAATTGGCCTCTTTCTCCATTTGCGATGCAAAATGGAATAAAAAACAAGAGATCACCCTGATAGATATGTTCGATGATCAAGAAGTGGAGTTGCCAGAATATGACGAAATGGACGATCATACAACTCGTTCCAATATCCCAAAATTTGTAATGAGAGATGCCCTTCTGAAAGATTTTATCGTGGATCCTCATCAACAAATCGTATATGAATATAACTTCCTCAATCCTCAATATTTCTACATCGAATTATTAAAAACACTTAAAGCAGATCCCTCCGTTTCTTATCCAAGATGTACAAATAGCGTTAAAGAATTGCCTAAACAAGCTATAGCTATGAACTTATCAGATGAAGATCCTAAATTCGAGACAGAAGAAGGATATGATGAGGAGGATTTTGATGCTTTCAATGATGATCTCAACGATGAAATATCAGATTTCAACCCTTTTGACGAATCTACGCAATATTGATAAACCTACACTGGTTGTGGTCACAGGCCCAACAGCAGTGGGTAAAACGTCTTTTACTATTGATCTTGCTTCAAAACTTCATTGTTCTGTAATATCTGCCGATTCCCGACAATTTTATAAAGAGTTGAGAATCGGTACTGCTTTTCCTGATGAGACTGAACTTCAAAATGTACCTCATTATTTCCTGGGACATCTCTCGATTCAAGATTATTATAGTGTCTCCAGATTTGAACACGATGTCTTAAAAATAGTTCCCAAACTGTTTCAAGAGAACCAAGTTGTAATCCTTACAGGTGGGAGTGGCCTATACATAGATGCCGTTTGTAAAGGGATTGATGACCTACCGGATCCAGATCCGAAAACTAGAATATATGTTATGGATGTTTTTGAAAAAGAAGGAGTTGAAGGATTGAGAAATCAAATTAAACTTTTAGATCCACTTTTCTATGAACAATCTGATCTTGCAAATCCTAAAAGATTAATGAGAGCACTCGAAGTATCTATTCAAATGGGAGTACCATATTCTTCGTTTCTTACAAAATCTGAAAAAAACAGAGACTTCGAAATTCTGAAATATTGTTTGGTTCGCCCCAGAGAGATTCTCTTTAAAAGAATTAATGAACGTGTGGATCAAATGCTCCGGAATGGACTTCTGGATGAAGTAAAATCGCTACGTCCATATCAAAATCTGAATGCTTTAAATACAGTAGGCTATAAAGAACTATTTGATTATCTGGAGGGGAAATTGTCTTTTGAAAAAGCAGTTGAGGATATTAAAACACATACTCGAAGATATGCTAAAAGGCAACTTACCTGGTTTAAAAGAGATGGTGATTATCAATATATTGATATAATAGATTAGAAATGAAGTGGTTAACAAGAACAGAACTGCTCTTAGGGAAAGAGAATTTGTTGAAATTACAATCCAAACATGTACTCATCGTTGGATTAGGTGGGGTAGGAGCCTATGCTGCTGAACAGTTGTGTAGAGCTGGAATCGGAGAAATGACGATTATAGATGCAGATATAGTTGATGAATCAAATTTGAACAGACAATTGATTGCTTTAAAATCTACCATAGGAAAACCAAAATCGGAACTTGTGGCTCAACGATTAATGGATATCAATCCTGAAATCAAGTTGCATGTATATCAAGAGTTTATCAGAGATGAGAGAACCGATCAGATTCTGGATGCTGCACCTTATGATTACGTCTGTGATGCAATAGATTCCTTATCCCCAAAAGTGTTTTTGATTTATCAAACCTTGCAACATCAATATCCGCTCATTTCTGCAATGGGCGCTGGTGGAAAAATGGATCCAGCTCTCGTTCAGGTAGTGGATATTAAAAAGACATTTCAATGTAAACTCGCGTTTACCGTACGCAAAAGATTACATCATTTAGGAGTTAGAACAGGTTTTAAAGCTGTTTTTTCTCCCGAAATTGTACCTGAACATGCCGTGATTATCGATAGTAATCCTGCTATTAATAAACTGTCTGTTGTAGGTACAATCTCGTATATGCCAGCCATTTTTGGGTGTTTTATGGCATCAGAGGTGATAAAAGATTTGATTAAATAATTTTTTATTTATTGCTTTTTATTTTAAAAAATTGTGTAAATTCGCAGTCTAAACTGAACTGCAATGAACTCAGAATATCTCCTACACTACACATGGAAAAATTCCATCTTTACTTCTTTTAATTTCCAAACTGCTGATGGTGAATCTCTTCAAATTATTCATCCAGGATATGCTCATCAGGATGCAGGCCCCGATTTTAAACAAGCAATCATTAAGATAAACCAGATTGTATGGGCCGGTGATGTCGAAATTCATATTCGAACTTCTGATTGGTATAAACACAATCATCATTTGGATGAGAAATATAAGAGTATCATTCTACATGTAGTATATGAACATGATTTATCCCAAAACAAAGAGTTTAATCACCATTTCCCAGTCCTTGAATTGAAAAAATATATATCTAAACAGATGTTGGAGAACTATGAAAAGATCTCAAAATCTCCTCAAATACTGCCTTGTCAATCATTTATCATGAGAAAAAAAAATCAGGATGAGAGTTATTTTAAACTTCTCTTCTCTGCTCTTTATTCCAGAATGATTGCGGAAAGACTGAATGAAAAACAATCTGGTATTTATAACATATATACTGAAGTGAAAGGAGATTGGAATGAAACCATATTCCGACTTTTATCATCTAATTTTGGATTTAAAACAAATCAACCTGCTTTTGAATTGATGAGTAAAAGTATCCCTTTTAGAATCATCAGAAACCACTCAGACAACCATTTTCAGATTTATGCATTGCTTTTTGGACAATCCGGAATGTTACAAGAGCAACTGGACGATGATGCATACTATACGGCTTTACAAAATGAATATTTATACTTGAAAAAAATGTATAAACTGGTTCCTATTCATGTGAAAAATTGGAATCTGCTCCGCCTCAGACCTTCCAATTTTCCATGCATCAGAATAGCTCAATTGTGTGAAATTGTTCATCATTATCCACAGTTATTCACTTATATTGAAAATCATACGGAGATGGAACAGTTTGAACAAATTTTTAGCTCAAAACCCGATCCCTATTGGGAAACCCATTATCAGTTTGGTAAAGAATCGGGAAATCATAGTGTTGTTTTGGGGAGAACTGCTTTTAATTTGCTTACTATCAATACGATAATACCCATTTTATACGCTTATGGAACCTTTAGTGGAAGATCTTATTTGCAAGAAAGGGCAGTGGATCTATATTCAGAATTGGAACCGGAAAGAAATCATCTCATATCTCAATACAAAAATTCCGGATTTAAGATCTCATCCGCTTATGATAGCCAAGCAATCATTCACTTGTCTAATAATTACTGTACACTCAAGAAATGTTTGGAGTGTACAGTAGGCCAAAAATTGATTACAGGTGACTCATTACCTTGTTGATTAAGGCTGAATGCTATTATACGGTCATACCACCATCAACACTAAGAGTAGTTCCATTGATGTAGGCTGCTTCATCTGATGCTAAGAAGGCGTACGCGCTGGCAATCTCATAAGGTTCTCCCAAACGACCAACAGGTACTTTAGCTTTCATGGTTTCAATCACGTTTTCAGGCATGGCCGCTACCATTTCAGTGGCAATAAACCCGGGAGCTACACAATTTACTGTAATCCCTTTTCTCCCCAACTCGCGTGCTAATGTTTTGGTCATTCCTATTAGTCCTGATTTGGTGGCCACATAGTTGGTCTGGCCAAAGTTTCCATATAAACCCACTACGGAAGAAGCATTCAGAATCCTGCCCCAGTTGTTCATGAGCATATATTCACTAATGATTTTAACACAATAGAATACCCCGGTTAAATTCACATCAATCACTTGTTGCCAGGTTTCCGGTGTCATTTTCTTCAGGGAACTGTCTCTGGTGATCCCTGCATTATTGACCAG
>Ga0116152_10003794_pt1 | contig 12047 bp, 10 predicted proteins | sample AD_UKC119_MetaG_FD_89894 | JGI IMG/M metagenome (GOLD analysis project Ga0116152, IMG submission 89894) | Active sludge microbial communities of municipal wastewater-treating anaerobic digesters from Hong Kong - AD_UKC119_MetaG | ecosystem: Engineered > Bioreactor > Anaerobic > Digestate...
GATTCATCTCCCCTTTAACCTACTTATTCTAGCACGAATCCAAAATATTTAAAAGCCCTGATTTCCGCACCGATATTGACTTTTTCTCACCCTTTCACAACAATCATCGCTTTTCGTCCTTTTTCAATTTCTTCTTTTTGTCCGGTGAAATCGTGGATGGCGGAATATAAAGTGTCTAATTTGTAAGTATAATTTTCTCCGCGCTTGGTTCCCGGATCGTTGGTAATAATTTTATCGTCCTGGGTAAATCCGGTTAAAACCAAATTGTGATACCACGGTCCCGGCGGAGTAAAATATGGATTGCCCAAATCTCGTCCGGCTGCCGGAACAATTATCGGATTACCCATCGATAAATATTTTTTAATATCATCTTTATTGAAATCATAAATCACTTCCAAATTTTTTAGTCCGTAAAAATCTTTTGCCAACTCGACAATTTGATTAGCATCCGAATCTTTGTAATCGCCGTAATTCTTGATTTGAAAATCAATCATCTTTTGAATTTCCGCCTCGCCGCTTTCTTTGTCCAAAGTTTTATTTTTCAAAAAAGCATTGAGCATTATCAAAGAAGTCTCTTCGCAAGCCTCTTCGTGCTTCTCATCCCAAACTCCGTAAGGCGCCTGTGTAAGAAAAGGAACTTTGATGGCAATTTCTTTTTTCTCTGGCAAATCGCTTTCACTTTCTTTTTCATCGACTGTTTCATTTTCAATTTGTGAAATATTTTCCGCTTCTTCACCGGCTAAATTATTATTTTCCAATTTTATTTCGTCTTTTAATTCTTCAGAAGCATTCTTCTCAAATTCGCTTTTGGCTGTGTCCCACAAAATTGGATTATTTTGATTTTGTTTAAGCCAATACCACCATTCCACTCCCCAAATATAAATTTCTTTGAAGCCAGACTTCTGCGCATACTCAATGTTATTTACCAATTTCGTCTCATTCATTGATTTGAATTGCTCCTCTACCGGCTGATTGGTAGTCCAGCCTGCCACCCACGGCTCGCCCTGCAATTCAATCACCATTGAATTTTTCTGATGCGCAAAATGCTCGATTATCCATTTTTTTATCAAGAAAAATCTCGGACCAATCGGATAAATATAATAGCCCCAACCTTCCTTATAAACATTGCGATACATTGTTGTTCCAAAAACATCCGCCCGCTTAGCTGCCGGAATCCAAGTGCTCAATTCGCCGCTGTCCGTCACAATCACCGGCCGGCTATTATCAATCTGTCGCACAGTCATCAACTCTTGATCCAAAAGATTCACATCCAGCGCCGGACAAATTCCAAAATCCAAAAACGGCTCATTCTCTACTTGCCAATATTTAACCGTCTCATTATTCTGATAACGCTTTACCGTAATTTTCAAAAATTCAATCAATTCCTTTTTCCTCTCTTCGTCTCCCAAAACCCATTCCGGCACAAAACATTCCGGCCAGCGCGGAACTTTCTGTCCGATGGTCAAAATTATTTGCGCGTTCCGCTTGCTCGCTTCTTCCAGTTGCCAATCAATGTCAGAAAAATCATATTGATTTTTTTCTTTCTCAATCAAATCCCAATACACCGGAATTCTAACTCGGCGCACTTTCAAGTCATCCAGCATCGCAATGTAATTTTCCTTCCAATCCAATCCAATATCACTTGCATACCGACTGGAAAAAGTCACACCCAAATCCGCCCGATCAATTTTATTTTTCACCGGCAAATTCAAAATTCCCAAAATCAAAATCGCCGCTCCCAAAATCGAGAGCAAAACAATTCCAATAATTTTCAAGATTTTTTTTAACATTTTGTTTTAGTTGATTAGTTGATTAGATAATTAGTAAATTAGATTTAAGATATAAAATTTATGATTTAAGAATTTTCTTTTTTATTATTTGTCATCCCCACCTGCAATGCCTTGCAATGGCGGGCAGGCTCGGGCAAGTACCTGTAATCAGGTACGCAGACCCGGGGATCTCCCAATATTACAATGCTGCCAAAATAATCTGGGATTGCCACGGCGGAGTACCGCCTCGCAATGACAGTCATTCTTTTCGTAAATTCGTATTAGTTCGCCTGCCTGCCGGTAGGCAAGTACTTCGTAGGGTTTAAACACTCACCAAAACAACTCCCGCCACAATCATCCCAATCGCCATAATTTTTTGCGCCCAATCCCAGAAATACAACTTCTCTTCAAAGATATCCGGATGCTTGGCTGCCATAATTGCCGCCAGTATTAAAACAAACACAAACTGCGCGCTGCTCATCGCTTGAACGAAAACCGCTCCGCCCAGATAAATCGCGTTGTTGCTTAAAATTGAAGAAGTCCCGCCAAAAATTTTATTGAGTAAAAAAAGCGAAATGGTTTTTAAATTTCGGCTTCGCTGATGTTTTTTCTTTTTGCCAAAAATTGTTTTCTTAATTTCCGTTCGATATTTTCCAACAATCAAAAGCGAAAGTCCGCCCAAAAATAATCCGATTCTCGTCCAAAAAAATCCATTGATAAAAGAACCACTCGCTCCATAATTAGCTTCGTATAAATCATAAACATAATCGAATCCGCTGTACGCCGCTGCCAACAGAAATCCGCCGGCAATTGAATCCGCCAAACCTTTGGTCAGTTTTTTGTATTTAAGCGGCAAATCAAACGACACCAAAAATCCGCCAACAATCAAAAGAAATAATCCAAAATAATTATGTCCGCTAATCGCTTTATCAAAAAATAAAACCGCAATCAAAAAAGTAAAAATCTGAGTAATCGTTCCCACCAGCGGCGCAATTCTGGAAATTTCATTTACTTTAACTGCTTTGTAGAAATAAACCAAGCCCCAAATAAAAATAATTCCAAAAATTATCGACACAAAAAAGAAATTCCAATCCAGCCACCGCACGCCAAAAGGCAACAAAAATAAAACCCCCAAACTCAAAAGCGCCATATAAAAAGCATACACGGACGGATTGGAAATATTTTTTTTGAGCAGCAGCTTATCCAATATAAAACAAAAAGCCAATAAAAGATAAGCCGCCAAAGAAACAGAAATCCAATTCATACAAACATTTTAGCACTTTAACATATTAACAATTAACACTATCATCATTGCGAGCGAGCTTGCTGTCATTGCGAGGCGGTACTCCGCCGCGGCAATCCTAGAATTAAAAACACAATATCCAATATTACGATTAAATAATTTATTACGGGGTTGCCACGGTCGCAGTGTTTATTTTTCAAAATAGTAATAATTTTGATTTAAAAAATATTTTAAAATCATTTCAATATAATTACTCCCTCGCAATGACAAAACACTTTCCAAAATTTCTAAATCGTAAATCTATATCTGCAGGTTCGTAAATTCGTAACAGTTCGTACTTCGTAGGGATATACAAAATACCAAATACAAGATACTAAATACCTAATACTGTTTAATAATATCACATTTAGCCCATTTCACTAAATGAAAAAAGTTATTCATTTCTGCTTTTTGTGTTAAAATCAGATTATAAAATTAACTTAATTTTTATGGACGGACTAAGAAAAAAACCTCGCCCGCAAAATTACAATCCAACAGCGCGCCCCAATGTCATCCAACTGAAAAACAAAAATTTCAACCCCCAGCCATCCGCTGCCAAACCAGCCAAACCAAACTCTGCAAATTCAAAGCAAAAAGAGATATTTTCTCCCGCTCCCAAAAGGAAAAAAAGATTTAATCTCAAAAAAATTATCTTTTTTATTTTTTCAATCTTGCTAATTCTGATTTTTTCCATCGGCGGATTTTTTATTTATAAACTCAACCTTTTTAGCCAAAAAATAAATTCCGAAAATCATTCCAGCCAAAAAACCTCCCTCACCGAAACTATCTCCGACCTTTCCAAACTAGCCAGCGATGAAAGAGCAACACTCAAAGGCGAAGAAAATAACCGAATTAATATTTTACTTTTAGGAATGGCCGGCAAAGGAAAAGCTGGGGGAGAATTAACTGACACCATAATGATCGCCAGCATCGACACACAGAACAACAAAGTCGCCCTTCTCTCCCTGCCGCGCGATTTATACGTCACCGTTCCGGAAGAAAATTACAGCGCCAAAATAAATTCGCTTTATAAATACGGCGCCTCCCGCGAAGAAGGCATTGAACCGCTGGAAAAAACTATTGAAAAAATCACCGATTTAAAAATCAATTATTATTTGATTGTAAATTTTTCCGGCTTTGAAAAATTTATCGACGACATCGGCGGAATCAATATTGAAGTCCAAAGAGACATTTACGACGCTGCCTACCCCGGTCCGAATTATAGCTACGAAGTTTTTGAAATTAAAAAAGGCTTTCATAAAATGGATGGCGCCACCGCTCTTAAATACGCCCGTGAGCGCCACGATGATCCTGAAGGCGATTTCGGCCGTGCTAAACGCCAGCAGCAAGTCATCCAAGCCGCCAAAAATAAAATTTTCTCCACCCAGACTTTTTTAAATCCGTTCGCCGTCGGAAAAATGATCGACACTTTGGGCGACAACATCCGCACCGACATCACTATGGAAGAAATCGACAGCTTCATAAAATTGACCAAAAATTTGGACACGCAAAATATCAACAACGCCGTGGTTGATGCTTGGAAGCCGGACAGCCTGCTTAAAGTTTCTCATATCTTTTATGAAAGTACGCGCGCTTTCATTCTTGTTCCGCGCGTGGGAAATTATTCGGAAATTCAAGAACTGGCCGAAAATATTTTTGACTTAAAAATTTTGAAAAAAAGAAAAGAAGAAATCCAAAAAGAAAACGCTGTCATCGGCATTGTTGATCTAACTTCCGATTACCAAACTTATCTCAAAATAGAAAAAATGTTAAAAAACCGGCTCGGATTTAAAAACATTCAGAAGCTCAGACTTTCCGCCGATTTGGATTTTGATAAAACCGCCCTTTTTGATTTATCTTCCGGCAAGGATCCGTTTTCAATTGACGAATTATCCAAAAAAATTCCGGCTTCCATCCAACAGGATTCAACTATTTCCGACAAAGTCAACCTGGGAGAAAGCCGCTGCGATATCATTTTAGTTTTGGCCAAAGACTTAAATGACATTTATCATTACGAAGAAGATTCCATCGAAGACCTGCAAAATTCCGAAGCCAACGAAGAAATCTCCGACAATCAGTAGAAATTTCACAGATTTGGTGATAAGATTAAATAAATTGCTAAATTGTTAGAATTAGGATTTACGCGTTTGACGAAAAATTTATTCTTGGAGCTAGTATGCGGACTATACAAATTTTCTGTAAAAAATATTTCTATTTCCAGCTGATAATAATTTGTAATCTGGCGGAACAATAAATTTTGAGGCAAATGCGTAAGCCCTAAACATACTAAATTACTAATATGAAAATCATTATCGGCTTAGGCAACCCGGAAGAAAAACATCAAAAAAACCGACATAATGCCGGATTCATAATCATTGACGAAATCCAGAAGAAACTGGAATTTCCCGATTTTGAATTCAATAAAAAATTCAACGCTTTAATTTCAGAAAAAAAAATTTCAGAAGAAAAATTTATCCTAGCTAAACCGCAAACTTTTATGAATGAATCCGGCCAGTCTGTTCGCGCCATTGTCGATTTTTACAAATTAACACCTCAAGATATTATTATCATCAACGACGACTTGGATATCCTCGTTGGAAATTTTAAAATCGCTTTAGATTCTTCCGCCCGCGGACACAACGGCATTCAAAGCATCTTTGATAATCTCGGCACGCAAGAAATTAAAAGAGTAAAAGTCGGCGTCGAAAAAGAAACCGGCCGCGCCTCTCGCCCAGAACCCGGAAAGAAATTTGTCTTGGAAAATTTTACCCCAGATGAAATTGAAAAGGTAAAATCTTTGGCTGACGGAATAATTGATGAAATTAATAATAGCAATTAAAGTACAAAAATCTTTTTGGCAACTAAAAATACAAAAAGCGGTCTTCTTCTGAAAAATTTCCAGAAGACCTTGAAAGAGTTTTGAATTATTTGAATTTAATCGGAGCCGCCTCCTCCGCCACCTCCACCTCCGCCGCCGCCTCCGCCTCCGCCGCCTCCGCTAGGTCCGCCACCATAAGCAGAAAGACATTGAGTAATGTGATTAAAATCTCTAGGAGAAGAGATTCCGATTTCACGCTGATTTAAATCTTCAAAAGAAGATCCGAAACTGAGATAAAGTATTTCATCATCCGTAAAAATAATTATTGGTTTCATGCCCACCTCCTCTTTTTTGACATTGATAAAATAAAACTCTTTAAAAATATATTAAACTATTAGACGAGTTATGTCTAATAGAAAGCTCTACAAAAACAGAGACGAGGCACCGCCTCGTCTCTACATAGAAACACACTTAAAATATTTTATTTCTCCTCTCCCCGAGGATTTTTTTGTAATTTCAAATAAATTAAAAATTTCCAACTCTCATACAAAATACCCAATACAAGATACCAGATACTAATTCAGCATTTACATTCGCATTCCTTATCCAAATCCTTTTCTGACTTATTATCTGCCAAAGTAAAAGTCGGATAAATTGCTGAGAAAGAAACTAAAGCTACCAATAGAAATATGGATGGCATTGAAGAAAATGCCAACAAAAGAGTAGAAAGAGTTGTGGCTACGATGTAAGCTACCGGACGCGCCGTTCCAAAAAAATCGATAATATCCACATCATTACCATCAATCCTTTTGAAAAAATAGGATTCTCGTAAAATCTCCACTAACGCTGCGCCGATTCTTCCCAAAATCAAAATCGTCGCCCACACCATAATGTCTTTGCTATCGCTCATATAAAACATCAGCGTGGAAATTCCCAAAATAAAAAACGAAAAAAGCAGAATTTCTTTTTCTCCGGTTCGCTTGTCGGCAATCAGACCGACCGGATATTGCACCAGCACAAACGGGATGAGCATCAAAGTAAATATCACGCCCAGCTGATCCCAGCCAAATCCTTTGTCCAGCAAATAAAGCGGAACATAAATAATCATAAGCGCATAAAAAAATTCCAGCGCAAAAGAAACATAATAAATTTTCATTATGTTTTTGCGCTTCACCACTTTCTTCAACATCTCCATTGCGTTGACTTTCTTTTTGAATTTGTGATTGGTTTTGCGAATATAGCTGATATTAAAAACCAGCATCACGCAAAAAACCAAAAGCGACAGCGCAAAAATTCCATCATAGCTAAATCTATCCAAAAGTTGAGTTGATAAAAGCGGCCCCAGCAAATAACCGGCATTGGTCACCGAAAGATGCATTCCGCGAATCCGCCCCGACTCTCTATCGATTGAAAACGATTCCAAAATAGCCGCCAGCGAAGTCCACGCCAGCGTGCCGGAAATAATGTAAACAATCAAAAACCAAATTCCCGTAAACGAAACCGGAAAATAAAGCAGCCCGGCCACCGCAATTATTTTCATCATTATGCTGAAATGAAAAACGAACGACTTGCCGAAAATATAAATAATTTTGTGCAAATGCAACAAAATCAAAAGAATTACCAAATAAGAAAACAAGTAGATGATACCCACATTGTCAGTGTGCATTACATCCTTGATGTACGACGACATCACATACGACAGCAGCGACGTGTTGAAGCCCAGTAAAAAAGAAGACAGATTAATAAAGTGCACTTTTTTCCTGTCGATTTTTTCGCTGTGTCCGAACATATTGAGTATTTTTTTCATTTGGTTTTTGTTTTTTTAATTTCAAATTATCTCTTTTATTTTATTAATTCAGGGCTTGCGCGTTTGGCGAAAAATTTATTCCTGGAGCCTGCCCGCCAGTGCCAGGCCTTGGCAGGCGGGCTAGTATGCGGGTTTTAAAAAATTTTCTCTAAAAAATATTTCTATTTCCAGCTAACATTCATCTATAATCTGGCGGAACAATAAATTTTGAGGCAAATGCGAAAGCCCTAAAGTCTCATTTTACGGATTCAATCTTTTTACATCGCGCGGGAATAGCACCGCCTCTTTAATATTATCAATTCCCAAAATTTTCTGCACCACTCGCTCGCTGCCCATCCCCCAGCCTCCGTGCGGCGGCATTCCAAATCGGAAACAATCCAAATAATTTTTAAAATCTTTCGGATTCAATCGGTGCCTCTCAATATTTTCCACCAATTTTTTATAGCTATGAATTCGCTGTCCGCCGGTGGCAATCTCCACTCCGCGAAAAAGCAAATCAAAACTTTCCGTGTATTGCGGATCCTCGCTTGGCATTGTATAAAAAGGACGAATGCTGCTCGGATAATGCGTCAAGAAAATTAAATCGCTGTTGTACTTTTCTTTTGCCCATTGGCAAATCATCCGCTCGCCTTCCGGATCAATATCAATGCCTTCCATTTTTTTGCCGAATTCTTTGTCCAAAATTTCCAGAGCCTCAGTCAATTTGATGCGAGGAATATTTTTAGCTTCCGGGACTTCCGCTCCAAACAACACCAACTCTTTCTTGCAATTTTTTCCAATTTCTTCAAAAATAAACGCCATCGTTTTTTCCAGCTGATCCATAATATCTTTGAAGCTTTTGATAAATCCCATCTCCGCATCCAAACTCACATATTCGTTCACGTGGCGAGTGGTGAAATGCGGTTCCGCTCGAAAAATCGGACCGATTTCAAAAACCCGTTCAAAAACTCCCACTGAAGCCTGCTTATAAAATTGCGGGCTCTGCGCCAAAAAAGCATCCCGGTCAAAATATTTTATCTTGAAAAAGTTTGCTCCGCCCTCAGTCGCCGCACTCACAACTTTGGGAGTTTTAACTTCCGTAAATCCGCTTTTGCGCAAAGCCTTGGCATAAGATTCCAAAAGCTGAGCATAAATTTTAAAAATCGCGTTGACTTTTTTATTGCGCAAAGTCAGCGAACGATTATCCAGCAAAGTTTCCAAATTCAAATGCATATCTTCCTGAGAAATATCCACCGGCAATTCGCCGTCAGTCTCGGAAAGAATATTTATTTTTTCTGCTTCCAATTCCACGCGATCAGTTCCCTCGCATTCCACGCCCGCCCGGCAAGGACGCTCCTTTACCAATCCTTCAATCTCCACCACATATTCGCTTCTAATAATCTTGGCATTTTTATAAGCCTCCTCTTTGTCGGGAATTACCACGATTTGAATTGAACCGCTCCGATCCCGCAAATCAATAAAAACCAATTTGCCGTGATCACGTCGATTATTTATCCAACCGGACAATTTAACTTTTTTACCCACCTTCTGCGGAGTCTGCGCAATTAATGTTCGTTCCATACCTTTAATTATTTTTTATAAAAAATTTACAAATTATTAGTTGTCATCTCGAGCGAAGTTAAGTGAGGAACGAACGAAACGTAGTCGAGAGATCTCTTGCACAAAATTTTATTATTCACGAGATTTCTCCCCGCCTGCCATGCAAGCAAGGCTTTGCGGGCAGGCACTTCGCTCATTCTCCTATCGTCGAATTCGCTTCGGTCGAAATGACACAGAAAAAAGTCACTTAACCAACCTAAAATATTCCACCACTTCATCAATCACCCATTGCGGCGAGGAAGCTCCGGCGGTTACGCCAACACTCCTTACTCCATTTAACCACTCTTTTTTGATATCCGTCAATCTTTCGATGAAATAGCTTTTGTCATTGATACTTTTGGCAATTTCAAACAAGCGATTGGAATTGGAACTTTCTTTGGCGCCAATCACAAACACTGCGTCGTTTTCTCTGGCAATTTTTCTAATTTCTTCTTGTCTATTTTTCGTAGTCATACAAACCGTGTCTAGAATTTCCGCTTCCGGATATTTTTTTAAAATAAATCCCGCTAATTCATCCACCAAATCTTTATTCTGAGTCGTCTGAGAAACCACCGCAATTCTTTTATCAGCATCCAAATTTAATTCTTCAATATCTTCTCGAGAGGAAACTACTTGCGCATTTTTATTCGCCCAGCGCAGAATTCCCTGCACTTCTTTATGTTTTTTTTCTCCGATAATAATAATTTGATAGCCTCTGTCCGAAAAAACTTTCGCCAATCTTTGCGCTTTCATTACTTTCGGACAAGTCGTATCTACTACGTCAATTCCTCTCTCCTTAGCAATTTTAAATATCCTTGGACCAATACCGTGCGCCGTAATTACCAGCGTTCCAATTTTATCAGTAATTTTATCCGCCACTTCGCCAATTGAACCGGCAAAATCAATTTTTTTAATTCCCATTTCTTCCACGCGTCCCATCACATCATTATTATGCACCAAAGAACCCAACACAAAAATCGGCTTCCTCGTCTCAGGATTGCCTGCAATTTCCTTCACTTTTTCATAAGCGCCCGCCACCCCATCACAAAACCCGGCATATTGGCTCAAAACTACTTTCATTTTAGTTGATTAGTAAGTTAGATAATTAGTTAAACAGAAACAAAAATATTACCTTTCAATCCTAACAAGAAAAGATATTTTTTTCAAGAAAAAAAGCTTTAGCAGAAATAGTTCTGCTAAAGCTTAAACAAATCAGAATAACTCCGTTTATTCAAAGATAATATTTTCGACAGGCACATCCAATGCATCAGCAATGCCCTGTTTTCCCAGAGATAAATATTCCTCACTATATTTTCCAAATTCGGAGGAATAATCATAAAAAATTATTTTTTCATCTTCCATTTTAAGTCGTCCTCCGGCCAATAACTCCGTTGGAATATCTACCTTGCAATACTCACTGTGTAAATAAAGTTTATCTTGTGCTATTCCAATAATTGCACCGTGTTCAAAGGCGGTTTTCGCAATAGCTATTGCTATCACCAACTCCTTCTCAAGAACATTGGCTAAAAAATAAAACATGAACTTAAATTCAGTTCCTATCTTCAGCTCATTTTTTAGCCCTTCAATATCGCTTTCTTCATATTTTACAAAAAACTGAATCAATGCCTTCATCCCATTCTCCTTATCTTGGAATTTATCGAAAAATAAAAACTATTTTAATACAAAAGGTACTTTAATTGATTGTAGGGAATTTTGTTAGTCTTGTCAATAATGAAATTCATCAATCACATTCTATATTTAAAAAATTTAAATCATTTTAAATTGATTCAAAATTAAAAATTGGAAATTCAAAATTATTAGACTTATTCTTCCATTCTCGGCTTTTCCAAACTCAAAGACTCAATAGATTTTTCTCCGCCGGTGATTTTTACAACGTCTTTATCAACTTTGCCAAGTTCTTTGTAGGCATTATTGTAATGATTTACTGTCGTCGTCATACTGCTTCCCAGTTTTTGCATAAAACCATCGAAGGAAGTTAAATGCTTGCCGAGTTTCTCAACATTAGAACGGATTTCTTTGGCGCTTTCTTCGATTTGCATTGAGCGCAAACCTTGCAAGACTGTTTGCAAGTACGCTAAGAAAGAAGTTGGCGAAACAATAATCACGTGCTTGTCGCGAAAAGCGTATTCAATCATACTGCGCGTATCCACTTTGACTGCTCCGATTTTATTGATAAGCAAATCATAATAAATCGCCTCCGATGGAATAAACATAAAAGCAAATTCCATCGTACCTTTGTCCGGCTTGATGTATTTGGAAGTTTCATCAATTCGGTTTTTCAAATCCTGCTTAAATAATTTTTCCAATCTGTCTCTCTCGTCCTTGTCATTGGTTGCTAAAATTCTTTCGTAGTTCTCCAAAGAAAATTTGGAATCAATTGGAACAATTTTATCTTTCACGCGCACAATCGCATCCACAATATCCCCATCGCCAAAACTAAATTGCATTTCATAGCTTCCCGGCGGCAAAACATTTTTCAAAGTGTCTTCCAAAAAATATTCTCCCAGTACTCCTCTTTGCTTAGGATTTTTAAGAATGTCTTGCAAATTTTTCAACTGCTCGGAAAACCCAACCACTTGCCGATTGGTTTCTTCCAGCTTAGCCAGTTTCTCGGTAATACTGGCAATCTGCTGAACTGATTGATTGTGAATTTCCTGAATGTTGCGGTTGCTGGATAAAATATTTTTTTGCGTTGTTTGATGCGCTTCCGATAATTTACTGTCCACCATCTGTCGCAAGTCTTTGTTTTGATTGGACAAATTAGAATTCTGC
>Ga0116152_10003797_pt1 | contig 12046 bp, 8 predicted proteins | sample AD_UKC119_MetaG_FD_89894 | JGI IMG/M metagenome (GOLD analysis project Ga0116152, IMG submission 89894) | Active sludge microbial communities of municipal wastewater-treating anaerobic digesters from Hong Kong - AD_UKC119_MetaG | ecosystem: Engineered > Bioreactor > Anaerobic > Digestate...
GCAGAAACTGTAAAAGAAGCTTTGGCATAATCAAAAAAGTCCATTGTTTGGGTCCCAACCAAATTGTTATTAAGACGAACTTCGAATTGACGTGGGTTCAAAGCATTTCCTGTTGCATTCACTTTTATAACCGGTGCAGGAGCCCCAACTCCTGTATAAGGTTGAAGAGATGTAAATGTAGCAGTTTGAGAAGCGTCCTTATTAATATCTGAAGCAGTCCATCCTTCACCTTGATCATATGAAGAAGAATAAACGTATTCTCCAACCACAGCTGCATATCCAGAATTAATTCTTGTTTTAGGATAATTTCCTACCGTGTATATAAAATAAGGATCTGGTGGCAGACTGGAGGGAAGATTATTTGCCGTAGGAACCAACCGAAAATTATTTCCAGAAGAGTTGATCGTTAAAAAAAATGCAGCTGTATCTGTCTCTAAACTCCATTTATCACTCAGTTGAAAATCAGGATTACGGTATAAGATATTATCTGGTTTACCGTCATTCATCTCGCCCCAAAACTCTATGTAATCGCTAGCACCAAATGTACCTGTTTGCACAGATGTATATATAGGCAGCTCTTCCCCGTTCCTCCATAACTGAAAATGCTCAGCTGGTGTATTTTCTATTCCAAGAGATGCTAAAACAGGTTGCGAAATCCTGTACAAGCCGGTTACGCCAATTTTAAACTTATAGTAGGTCTTACTATAATCTATCCATTCGTTTCCATAATTCTGCGAATGAGCTATAAAGCCGATAAGCAACAGAACAGAAAGTAAAATTTTTTTCATTGATAAGATTTTATTCAGGTACGAATAGTTTTGGTATTTAGTTTTCATTTTTATTAGCCACCAAGTCCAATCTTAGTGAAAAGATATGCGTAAACAACGGATTAGATTGGTTAGCAAGATTTGTGAATGCATAATCAACCGTAACATTTCCGATCTTAAAGCCAGCGCCAGCACTTGGTTGATAAATCCATACTTTCTTTTGATTCACAGTATCTCCATCAGACAACGCTTTTTGAAAATTGTTTATTCCCGCTCTTAAAAAAAATGCATTACTGATATTGAGTTCAAGCCCCAGCTTTGGATCTACGCTTACTGGATCTGCGCTTATAACCGTATTTCTTTTCCCATCAAAAGTCAGGTCCGCATTTAATTCTGCTAAAAGAGAGGTCTTTTGCCCTAGCTTAAAATCTCTTGCAACGCCTAATACCAGTCTCGGAGCAGTTAGCTCTGTTGACTTAACCGGAATCTCATTATTGGTAAGGTATAATACCTCTTTTTCTCTTTCAGTAAATGTAAATGACCAGGCATTGAATGTTGTGGTAATGTCCCTTCCTGCAATGCCAAACTGCCAATTGCCGCTATGAATCTGGATGCCGGCATCCAACCCAAAACCCCATGCTTTAGCAAACTTGCCCACACTCCGATGGATCACTTTTGCATTCAAGCCAAAATTCACTTTCTTTTTTTCTGTTTCTTTCAGTTTTTGAGCATAAGAAAAAATGAATGCATAATCAGCTGAAGAAAAAGCCTGAATATTATTATAGTTGATGGAGCCATCGGGTTCTACCAGGAATAATGTGTTCATGATATCATCCACAGCAAACCTTAACCCGGTTACAGCGATAGTTCTTTTATTTTCTGCAGTCGGGAATGCAATACTGGCATAATCATATTTGCCAATACCGGCAAAATATTCAGCATGCATCAGATTGATCTGTGAGTTGTCTCTTACACCAGTTAAGCCTGCCGGATTCCAGTAACCAGCAGTACCATCAGCAACAGAAGCTACCTGGGCACTTCCCATAGCAAGCCCCCTTGCCCCGGCACCGATGTTTAAAAATTCGTTGGAATATTTTCTAAATTGAGCAGAAACGGATGTGCATAAAAAAGTAATCAGCAGGGTCAGGTATAGGTGGTTTGGTTTCATTTATTGAATTTTCAAATAAGCAATGGAATACTTCATGCTTTCATAGATACGGTTGCTTGTAAAATTACTGTTTCACGCTGTAAAAACATAGTTCGGACAGCGAAAAGGTTATCCATTGAAAACGAAGGATTTAGAAAAATATTGTTTCAAAAGGGCGATAACCCCAATCTGGCTTACATTTGCTGAAAATCATTAAGTTAGATATGAGCCTGATCGAGGAACTAAGATGGAGAGGCATGTTGCAGGATATAATGCCCGGAACCGAAGAACAGTTAAAAAAGGAAATTACTACCGGGTACATCGGTTTTGATCCAACAGCTGACAGTTTGCATATTGGGAGCCTTGTTCAAATCATCTTATTGATTCATCTCCAGAAAAATGGCCATAAACCCATTGCCCTGGTTGGTGGTGCCACCGGGATGGTGGGTGATCCCAGCGGCAAAAGCGAAGAAAGGAATTTATTGAGTGAAGATGTTCTGCAGCATAACCTGGAAGGCATACAAAGACAACTGGAAAAATTCCTTGACTTTGATTGTGGTGAAAACTCTGCTGAAATCGTTAATAATTACGATTGGTTCAAGGATTTCTCCTTCTTGAATTTTATTCGGGATGTGGGCAAACATATTACGGTTAATTACATGATGGCCAAGGATAGTGTGAAGAAAAGATTGGAAGGAGAAACAGGAATGAGTTTTACAGAATTTACCTACCAACTGGTCCAGGGCTATGATTTTTACTGGCTTTATAAGAACAGGAATGCTAAACTCCAGATAGGAGGAAGTGACCAATGGGGAAATATTGTTACAGGCACTGAATTGATAAGAAGGAAAGACGGTGGTGAAGCCTTTGCCTTTACCTGCCCGTTGATCACAAAAGCTGATGGAGGAAAATTTGGGAAAACAGAAGGAGGTAATGTTTGGCTTGACCCTGTTAGAACCACTCCCTACCAGTTTTACCAGTTCTGGCTAAATGCCAGTGATGCGGATGCAGAAAAATGGATAAGGATATTTACCTTTTTAGAGAAACCTATCATTGAAAAGTTGATTAATGATCATGCTGTCAATCCATCAACAAGAATATTACAGAAAAAACTTGCAGAAGAAGTAACCATCCTGGTTCATGGCAAAGATGAGTTTGAAAAAGCAGTTGCAACTACTGAAAAACTTTTTGCTAATCAGAATGCACCAGCTGAAAGTCTGAGTGTTGATGACCTGGAAGCCATGGAAGGGGTGGTCAAAATTGATTATGCAAAAGAAAAATTGGAAAACGGAATTGATGTGGTAGCGTTTCTTGCAGAATCAAATATATTCTCAAGCAAAGGGGAAGCAAGAAAAATGGTACAGGGGGGTGGTATAAGTATCAATAGAAAAAAAGTGGAAGGAGTTGACATGAAAATTGACACTTCATTACTGCTTCATGATAAGTATATTTTAGTTCAAAGAGGGAAGAAGAATTATTACTTGGTTAAAAGAATCTAAAAATGTTTATTATTGAAGTCAGTCTATTTCATATCCGGTTTAGGGGCTGACAAAAGGATATTTTCAGCTCTTGATCTTTCCTATTGCGACCCTCACTTTGTTGAATGGATTACTCCTGAGATAAAAGAGCCGCTTCAGCAATATGCTAAAAGACTTCGGCAAACAATTCCTGAAGAAAATCCACTTATCATAGGCATGTCTTTTGGAGGTATGCTTGCTGCCGAAATGGCCCGAGCTGATTTAGGGGTAAAAGCCATCATTATCTCTAGCAATAAAAGCAGTAAAGAATTTCCTGCTTATTTAAGAATAGGAAAGTATTTTCCAATTTATAGATGGCTACCATTTTCATTTTTGAAAAGGAGTCATTTTCTTTATAGTAAATTCTTTGGCGTAAAAAGTAAAGAGCAAAAAAAGGTATTTCATCAAATTTTAGAAGATTCTGATCCGCATTTTATCACCTGGGCTATCTGGTCAATTCTCCATTGGAAAAGTGAAGATATTTCTGCAAACATTATACATATCCATGGAACATCTGATATTTTATTGCCATTACGATTTGTTAAGCCTGACTACGTAATAAAAAAAGGAACTCATGTAATGACTATGGAACGACATGATGAAGTATCTGCTCTTCTGAAAAAGCTAATTTGAAAATTAATCTCATCAGAACAAATTATCCACACAACTACATATTAGAATAGTTTTCTATTAAATTACATGCATAAATTTTATAATCTGTTCCTCTCCCTATGTGCGGTTTAACAGGTGCGGTCGTTACCGGTCATTATTCACCTTAAAATTGTTTTATGAAAAGATCTGTTCATTCTACCCGGGCCAGGTTCATCCAAGTAATCATCCTCCTGGCTTTGGTCACCCCTGTCTTGTTATCATTATCCAAAGAAGATAAGAAACAAAACACCCCTCCCTTTCTTGCATCAGTTGATAAAGTCGTAGAAGACCAGATGGCCAAACAAGAAATTTATGGCTGTGCCGTTGGGGTAGTTCAAAACGGGAATATTGTTCATGTAAAAGCATATGGACATCATGACAAGCTTAGGACTAAACCGTTTTCGGTAAATACAATTTTCAGATGGGCTTCTGTATCCAAACCATTGACTGCAGTAGCTGCTTTCAAAGCTATTGAAACAAAAAAAATGGCTTTAGATGATAAGGTAACAAAGCATGTCAGCTACTGGCCTTCTACAGGAAATAAAGACGATGTAACGATACGAAATCTTTTAAATAATCGTAGTGGGGTCAACCATTACACAAACATCAAAAAAGCAAATTACAAGTCAAAAAATAATTTTAATGCAAAACAATGTGTAGAAGTATTTTCCTCTGCTGCACTTGATTTCGATCCGGGTACCCAATATAATTATACCACTTTTGGTTTTAACTTATTAGGCGCTACAGTTGAAGAAGCAACAAATACCCCATTTGAAACTTATGTAAAAAATAATATTGCCAACAAAGCTGGCATGACCAGTCTTACAGCCTATCCATCCGACCCCGGCGGGTTTGAAAAGGACTGTAATGGTGCCATCGTTAACAGAACAGAAGGAAGTGTAGAATGGAAATTACCCGGTGGCGGCTGGGGATCTAATATAACTGACTTTACCAGGTTTATGCAAGGTTTGATCAATGGCACTTTTCTTTCAAATACATCTGCCCTTTGGCAATCCGTGTCCAATAACAATAATTATTGCTTTGGGACTATCAGAGATGCGCTTAAAGGAGAAACTTATGTATGGCACAATGGTGCCCATAATGATGTTAGTACCTATATGGGATTCTTTCCCGCTTCTAAATTAGGTGTGGTAGTTATTATAAACGCTGATGCATATGTAAGTGAAGGCAGAATGGCAAAAAAAATACAGGCCCTTTTTGGGAAAGACTGGAACATTGATGATCTGCCTGTAAATTATTGTGGTAAAAATTTGAATTGCGGAGATAATATGGTAGGCGTATGGAGAAAAAACAATACAGCAGAAAAAACAATAATCAGAAGAGGTTATTCAACTGAAGAATTTAATGCAGAATGGAAATGGCTCCTGGATAAGGGCTACTATTGCTCAGACCTGGATACATATACAAAAGGAAATGCAAGAAAATGGGATGGCATTTTCAAAAAAACAAACAAGAAGTCAGCTTTGATCCGAAACTACAACCATAATGATTTTAATACCAAATGGAAAGAATTGAGCAATAAAGGCTATCGTTTAGTGGATGTTGAAACCTACATGGATGGAACCACAAGAAAATGGGCAGGCGCATTTCTCGAAATGAATGGCGGCTATGCCCTGCACCGTGAAATGAGTCATGATGAAATGCATGATAAATGGAGCGAATACAGCAAAAAAGGCTTAAAGCTTGTTGATATTGAAAGATATGGCAATAAATGGGCAGGTGTTTGGATTGCAGGGGATGGCAATGTAGCCATGTATCGAAATTTTGAAACAACTGATTTTAGAGATAAAAGAAGAGAAATGAATGACAACGGCTGGCGACTGATCGATGTAGACACTTATATGGATGGAGGCAAAAGAAAATGGTCAGGTTTGTGGGAAAAATCACCGACACCTGAACATTATATCTACGGATATGACCATTGTGAATGGCTTACCAATTACCATAACAAATATGACAATGAAGGTTATGAACTAATGGATATGGAGAGCTGGTAATATCTGTTGAAATAGTTTGAGATCATATTTTAAGACATAGGAATATCTACCAAAAAAGAGTTGTGTAACATATATCACACAACTCTTTTTTTTATTAAGCCATATATAATTTCCGTGACCAAAATCACTTCTAAAGACATCAAAAGTCATAGCCACGGAAAACCCTCACATTTACATTTGCCTGATTAGGCTCAAGTAACCCTTTACTAAACTCCAAACAGTTTTACTTGAGAAAAACAAGTTCTTTCAAATAAAACTTCTTGATATGAAACACTTTACCCGTCTTCTCATCATCTCACTCATGATGCTGACAATTATAGATGCAAATAGCCAGAATGGTACCCGGTTGATAGGTTATGATGCCAAAACCATCGGACGAGGAGGAACTGTTACAGGCTTTTTTGACAACCCTTCGTTAATGATGAATAATCCCGGTGGAATTGCTTTCCTGCCGTCATCGCAATTGGACATTAATTTTTCATTAATGGTTCCCAAAGTAACTTTTGAAAATCAATATAATAATACAGAAGGAAAACAAAACTATTTCCCATTACCTTCTATCTGGTATGTTAAAAAAATACCTAACAGTAAGTTCAATTTTGGCTTTGGGGTATTCACTCAAGGCGGTATGGGAGCTGATTTTAAATTAAATCATCCGCTTTATAAGGATTCAAAATATGATTTCGTAAAACAGCCCTATCACTCAAAATTTGCCGTAATGCAGGGAGGACCTTCACTTTCCTATAAATTCTCTGAAAAATTAGCTCTTGGCATATCTACACACCTTGTATACAGCCAGATGGAATTTCAAATGCCTTACAGCCTTTCCCCATCTGTTCTTAAAGGTGTAATAAATCCCCAGAATGGGATGACATTCGGCAATTTATTCTCAGCTTCATATGAGAATGGAGGATTGAACTATACAGAAGTAACAGCAAGTGCAAATATGAAGGACCTTACTTCATTCAGTTTTGCAGGAAAAATCGGACTTGCATGGAAACCAAATAGCAAAGTATCAGTTGGAATGAATTATAACACGGCAACAGCACTTCACTTTAAAAATGGAGTTGCCGAAATGAACATGTTAACCCAGATGAATGATGCTTTTGGTAAAGTGGTAGCCGGCATAATGCAACAAAACCCAAATATGACCCCGGAGGAAGCCCAAACCGCTGCCATGCAAAATTTCATGCAAATGGGCATAGATCTCACAAAAGGAGCTGAAGCTACTTATGATCTGCAAAGCAAATTTAAACTCCCACAGTCCTTAGCCATTGGTATTTCCTATGCAATAAACAAGAATATTCGTGTAGGGCTAGATGCAGAATGGATCAACTGGGCTAATGCATTTGACAAAATGAAACTAACATTGTCTAACGGCGCCAACCCAAATATCAATCGAATGATGGGGAATGATGGAGATTTCAAGATTGACTTCCCTCTTAACTGGAAGAACTCTGTTGTGATCCGTACAGGAGGTGAATTCGATGTTTCAAAAAATATTACCGGTAGACTTGGCTATATATATGGTAGCAACCCTGTGCCCGCATCAACTTTGTTCCCGGTATTCCCTGCAATAATTGAACATCATTTAACTACAGGAATGTCTGTTAAATTATCCAATCCGCTCACTTTAAACCTTGCTTACGAACATGGATTTAAGAATGAATTAAAGGCTGCGGATCCAAGCCTTATTGCTGAAGAATTCAGCGGAAGTACTTCTGGGTTGAAAACATCAATTTATCATATTTCAGTTTCCTGGAAACTCTGAGAAATTAATGAGTACTAAAAAAGCCCGGTTATTAACCGGGCTTTTTTTTGAACCTTTCAATTATATCATTGTTCTTTAATTGCCTTCCACATAATACTAGCCAGAAATTGATTTCCCTTTGCATTCATATGCACCCGGTCGTAGGTAAGGACTCCCTTTTCTTCATTGCCGGGGTTATGTTCCTTTAGATAATCAAGATATTTTTTCCGAAGATCTATTAACGGAAGATTATTTCGTTTTGCTATATCACGGATGATGTTTGAATACTTATTCAATTCGCCATCCAGTGAATTGCTCATATCTGTTTTTTCTCCAACCACTGCGGGAGTACAAAGCATGGCCTTTATTCCTTTTTCCTTCAACCTTTTTAATATAGCCTGGTAAAACCTTTCAAACTTATCTGCATCAGTACCTGTTCCTAAAAGTGTTTTGTGCCAGACATCATTAACGCCGACAAAAATGATGACCAGGTCGGGATTTTTCGCCAACACATCTTCTTCCATACGCAGATACAGGTCATATACTTTATTGCCACTTATACCGGAACCAATAAAATCGTATTGATCACTCTTATTCTCGGCTTTACAAAGCCCTTCTACTTCAAGAATGTATCCCTTATACGGCTTCTCTTTTACCCCCAATTCAGTGATTGAATCACCAAAGAAGATCACCTTTGTTTTCTTTTGCGGTATAAAGGCGTAGCTAATAAGAATAACTGCGGCTATAGCAAATATCTTTTTCATATAAAGCTGTTCTGATTTTAAAAATATTAAAACTCTATTACAGATGAAGCCAGAAAGTTTAAAGATGCATCCTTAATAAAAAACTTATAGTGTTCTTAACAAATAGTCATTTATTCAACATCCACCTGTTTTGGCACAATCGACCCTTCACTTGCTTCCGGCAGGTATTTTCTTTCTTTTATCAGGTAGCCATTCCCTTTTTCACAAAAATGTACTTTAAAATTCTCTATACTCACCGGGTTACCGTCCGGGATATCTGCAATATTGGAATGCCTTATTTCATGCCCATCAATGATCACTACCAAACCACTACCTATAGCTTCCATTTTATTTCCTTCTGTTATAAGCATCCCTGTATCTTCTCCCAGACCAATGCCGATCTTGGATGGGTTTGTTGCCACTGCCTGGGCCAGGCGTCCAAACCTTCCTCTTTTTTCAAAATGAGAATCAATAATAACTGAACTGATAAACCCGAGTCCGGAGGTCATTTTTACTTCTCCTTTTAAATGGGCTCTTGTTGCATTTCCCTCGTAGATCATAGTACTGCTCATGGCCATTGCTCCTGCAGAAGTTCCTGCAATGAGAAAGTTATCTTCCTTGTATCTCTTTTTCAAAATTGCAAGAAACTCAGTTCCTCCATCAGTAACGCTTAAACGTAATTGATTGCCACCTGAAAACATGACTGCATCACATTTCCGGATGCGGTCAATATACTGTTCATCCATAGCATCCTGCCTGTTCCGGATATGCATAACACCTATATTGGTGCAACCAATTTTTCCAAATGCATTCAAGTAATTTTCTCCTACTTCATAAGGGATCGTTGAAGCTGTTGTGATCACTTCGATCCTTGCGTCAGGTCCACCTGCTTCTTCTACTACCCTACGCAATATGCCCAGTTCGAAAAAGTTGAGATTGTTCCGGTGCAGTTCCCCGGTTTCCAGATCAGTTCCTTTGTGTTCGGCGCCTCCAATGGCGATAAGTTTTCCCTTAGGACTACTCATTCATACGGGTTTGATTACAAACAAATTTAATAGAAAATCAATTGAATATCTACCTCCATGCCGGGTTTTCAACAATCAGAGAGAATTGTGGAAAAGCATTACTTTTTTACCGGGTGTGATAGATAATAAACGAATACACCAATGATCGCTATTGCTGCACCCCATACCGCATACCAACCGGTATGATACAAAAGAAAAGCCCAAATGATCAGATTCAGGATGACTGGAATGGGATATAACAGCATTTTGAATGGTAAAGTCCGGGTACCATTTCTTTTCCTTAATAAGACCACCCCTGCCGTTTGCGCCATAAACTGTACTACGATCCTCATAGCAAGAATAGCCGTTATCACTTCTGACAATTTGAATAACAAGCTAAAAATAAACCCGAGGCCGCAAAGCACTAATAATGATATGTGCGGAAACTCTTTTGTGGGATGCAACTTTCCGAAAACTTTAAAAAAGTTTCCATCAACCGCAGCTGCATAAGGCACCCTGGAATAACCCAATACAACAGCAAACAAAGAAGACATGGCGATAAAAAGTATTAATACCGTTACAATCACAGCAGCTTTATAACCATATATATTTTCCATAAACCCACTAACGAGGTATTTATCCATTTTACCCGCTTCCTGCCAGGGGATAACTCCCATTACACTGATGTTCATTAAAAGATATAAAATAGCAATACCGAAAATGGAAATAAAAATACTTCTGGGAATATTCGTTTCCGGCTTTTTTATCTCACCTCCCAAATGGCATACGTTGTAATAACCAAGGTAACTATAAACAGTTTTTAGAGAGCCATTAGCTACCGCGGCCCAAAATGCAAATGAAAAAAATGAGTCTGTCCCCTTTGGAATAAGCGGAACGCTATGTTGTTGGTGAGTTAATCCACTAAATATGATCCAGATTATTGTCAATAACACAATTGAGCCAAGTACCAATGATATCTTTCCGACCGTTTCAATTTTTCGATATAACAGGAACAGAACAAACAAGACCAATGCACCCGAAACTAATTTCTGTTGCCACAAATTCAGGTCGGTGATATAAGTGAGATATTGAGCAAATCCTATAGATGCGGATGCTACTACGAGTGGAGCCTGTATGCTGGTTTGCCACACAAATAAGAAACTCATCAGTTTTCCGCCCTTTTCACCATAAGCGATCCTGTGAAAATTATAGGTACCTCCTGCCTGCGGATATTTTGCTCCCAGTTCACTCCAGATCATTCCATCGATCAATGCAGTGACTGCACCGAAGATCCAGGCCCATATAAAAAGTCCGTTATCGAAATAACCGACTACCAGCGGCATCACCACAAACGGGCCAATGCCGACCATATCGATCATATTAATAGCTGTTGCCTGCAGCAGGCTCAGCTTGCGGTTAGTTTGGGGTGTGGGCAAAAATTAAAAAAGTTTGTCAGATGAAATTAAGCAGATATAATTAAACCAGAGATCAGACTTTCACAAACTCTTTTATTCCCTCTACCAATACATCCAGGTTCTTTGTGGTAGTATATACATTCGGAGTGATTCTTACACCATGAATATTTTCCCAGTTGATGGACACTGTATGTACTTTATACTTACTAAGTAAGAAAGAATCCAGATCCTGTGGCTTTTTCCCTTCAACGGCAACGTTGCCAATAGCACAGCCCCATTTCGGATGTAATGATGTATTCAGTTTTATGCCGGGTATATCTTTCACTTTTTCCATCCAGTAATTTTTGAGATAATGCAGCCTTTTTTCTTTCCGTTCACTACCGATCATGTCATGAAACTCGATCGCTTTTCCAATAGCCTGTTCAATAAAGAAAGGTCTTGTTCCCAATGCTTCGAATTTTCTGATATCATCTTTCATCGGGTCATCCACGGCAAACATGGGATAAAGATTTTTGATCTTTTCTTTTTTAACATACATCATACCTGAACCAATAGGTGCATACAACCACTTATGCAAACTGCTTGCAAAGTAATCGCAATCCAGGTCGGGTATCTTAAAATCAAAATGAGCAAAGCTATGTGCCCCATCTACTACTACTTCTATCCCTCTTTTATGTGCCTCCTCTGCAATTTTTTTAACCGGTAATATTTGTCCGTTCCAGTTAATAATATGTGTAATATGTACCACTTTGGTACGGGATGTAAATGCATTCACATACTGTTGTACCATATAATTCTCATCTTCACTGGGCAGTTCCAGGTTTATCCATACCATTTTTATCTTATCCCGATGCTCTCTCTGTTTGTAAGCATTTATCATATTCGGGTAATCCTGTTTAGCAGCCACAATCTCGTCCCCTGCTTTTAACTGTAACCCAAATATGACTGTTTCCAATCCTTCAGAAGAGTTTCTGTTCATAGCGATCTCTTCAGCATCACAACCAGCCATCTTTGCCAGGTTATTACGCAACGGC